>OMGJ01000935.1_pt1 | contig 14702 bp, 11 predicted proteins | sample 1645811 | NCBI WGS metagenome assembly OMGJ01 (sample SAMN05578589, study PRJEB25193) | human gut metagenome | biome: Human Microbiome; feature: human-associated habitat; material: feces | host: Homo sapiens | place: USA:Birmingham | reverse complement strand
ACCCATCCTTTCCTGCACAGTCACTCTGTGCATTATAATAACTGATTTTATTTCTGTATCCTAAGTATGACCAATGACTGCACCTTTGGCAGAATCACTGTTCATGGTTTCCGTAATGCTCTTACTCGGATTCTTTTTCATTTGCTTCTCCTTACCCATGTCACTTCTCACATGTAAAAATAGATACTTTAGATACAAAAAACAATCTACTTTATACAGAACTTCCGTTAGTTACATCTTTAGTACACCATAGGTCTGTTACCTTGTCAACAATAGCAGCGTAATCTTAATAATTCTTAAGAATTCAAACTGATATGTGATGACTTTTGTCAAGGGTAAATTTGCAAAAATCACCACAAATTTTTATTTTCTGAAAGCACCAAAAAAGAGCTTCGGTATATCAGTTCCCGGCATTACGCCGGTTTGCATCGGCTTATCTGACTGCTATAACACTGGAATCCTCTCCCGGTACCAGTCCAAGATAAGATGCAAATTTCGGTGCTGTGCTAGATCAGTTCTACGGAATACGTTTTTAACCAATAATTAATCTGCAACAAATATGCTAACATCTGTGGACCTGCCATCAACTGTCCATACCAAGGTTTTCCATAATCTTTGGTGCTGTCGATAAACTTTTGTACTTTCTTTCGATCCACGATCTGCAGGATCGGCGCTTTCGAGTCTTCAATTTCCTGCTGCAGTCTTGTTCCCAATAATGTTTCATAATACGGATCATAACTCTTAGGATATGGGCTTTTGCGTCGAAACAATATTTCATCCGGCAACAGTCCCCGCGAAGCCTGCCTAAGCACATTTTTTACCAGTCCGTCTTTGGCTTTCATTTCCCAAGGAACATTAAATATATAGTCAACCAATGCACGATCGGCAAATGGTACTCTTGCTTCCAGTCCGGAATGCATACTTGTTCTGTCCATGCGATTGAGCAGTGTCTGCATAAAATAACGAATGTTCAAATAACCGATCTGCCTGCGATTCGTTTCGATCTCATCTTCTCCGGGAAGGATCGTCACCTCTCGTACCGACCGGTCATACATTTCCTGTACAAACGCGTCCATCGGCAAGCTCTCACGTACCTCGTCTAACAATAGCATTTTACGAGGTGAAAGATCCGGCGTCCATGGAAACGTCCCACTCTGCAAAAATTCTTCCCGGTGAAACCACGGATATCCACCAAATACTTCATCTGCACATTCTCCGGTCAAAACCACCTTATGCTGTCTACCGACCAACTGGCAAAAATACACCAATGAAGAATCTACATCCGCCATACATGGCATATCGTGCGCTTCCACAGAATCATACAGCAGATCTGCCTGTGTTTGATAATCACACTCTAAATAATGATGTTCCGATCCCAGGTATTCGACCATTTTGTCAACGTACGGCCGATCCTGAGATGGCTGGAAAGAATTGGCTTTGAAATTTTTTTGATTGCCGGTAAAATCAAACGAATACGTGACAAGCTGTTTCCCCTGCCTGCGCAGTTTGGCTGCACACACAGCAGAAACCACACTGGAATCCACCCCGCCGGACAAAAAAGTACAGATCGGCACATCTGATACCATTTGACGCTCAATGACATCAACTAACATCTGTCTTGTTTTGGCAATGGTCGTATCGTAATCATCTTCATGTGGATGACTGGACAATCTCCAATACTGTCTGTTTTGCAAGCCATAACGATTCACGGTCAGATAACAGCCCGGTTTGACTTCCGAAAATCCATGATACAATCCTGACCCCGGTATACGAGCCGGTCCCATACCAAGCAGCTCACATAATCCTTTCTCATCAAGCTGCGCTTTCACACCCGGATACGACAGGATCGCTTTGGGTTCCGATCCAAACAGTACCATTCCATTTTGCTGCGTATAAAACAATGGCTTGATTCCAAAAGAATCCCGATACAAATACAAGGTATCATGCCGTTCATCCAAAATAGCAAAGGCAAAAATGCCATTAAGCCGTATGACAAACTCCGGCCCATATTCCAAAAAAGCCAACAAGATCACTTCTGTATCTGATGTAGTCTGAAAACGCCATCCCTTCTGCTGCAACGTTTTGCGAAGCTCCCCTGCATTGTAGATCTCGCCATTATAAACAATCTGATAAGAATTCTTTCCTCTGCGTCTGCTCATAGGCTGGGAGCCATCTTTAAGGTCAATGATCGAAAGTCTGGTATGCGCTAATCCCGCCCTCTTTCCTAAATAGATCCCCTGCTCATCCGGTCCACGATGCAAAATACTTTGCTGCATCTTTTGTAATATGTTTTCATACTTTTCACGATTTGTAGTAAAGTCTGCATTTCCATCAAAAAATCCCGCAATTCCACACATATACTAATCTCCAATACGAAGAAGTTCATAGTATTATATGCAGAATGCGGGGTTTCGTGTTGTTCTTATAAACGGAATAATTTGGCGCCATGAGCAGCTACTGACACTGCCTCACAATTGCGTAGATCCTGTTGGTCACCACTCCACAATTCCTTCGCTATATTTGCTGTAATGCCATACCGCTCGATTGCATCCCAAGGCAGACTCACATCACCTGCCTGATCCTGCAGATTAAATACCGCAATGTAGGTATGTTTGCCATCTGTATCTTTGGTACACCACACAGCCTGTCTGTTATCACGCATCATTTGTCTGGCTCCGGACGAATGAGACAACAGATGTAATACGTCGGCATTCGTCAGTAATGACTTCGTCCAGTCATCAAGCTGTGGCAAGTCCGCACCGATCATCATCGGCGAACGGAACACTGACCACAGTGTCATCATCGTAATCTGTTCCTCTTTCGTAAAACGAGTATCCCGCTCATCCGCAAAGCCTTTTCCAAGCTTACCGACCGGAAGCATGTCACAGTCCGGATAGCAGCCTTTGGTCACATGGCTCTGCCAAAGCTCGCAACGTTCAAACATTGGCACAAGTAACTGCCAGTCATCCCAGAAATCATCTGTGATACGCCACATATTCACATGCGTTTCATAATACCACGCTTCCTCAATCTTAGCCGGTCCCGGGGACAAGCTAAGAACAATCGGCCGACCGCATTTTTCAATTGCCTCCGACAACATTCGTATTTCTTCTTTGGCTGTCGGCATATCCATACGGCATATGTCATCACATTTGATGAAATCAACACCCCACTGAGCATACAACGCAAGCAGAGAATCATAATATTCCTGCGCTCCTTCTGCCGCCGGATCAATTCCATACATATCCGGATTCCACTCACAAATGTTATTCGGCTGTGCGATCTCATTTGCCGTGTGGGTGGAATGTAAGATCTTAGCGTGCGCATGCACTGCATTTCTCGGTATTCCACGCATAATGTGTATACCAAATTTAAGTCCCAGATCATGGACATATTGTGCAAGAGGTGCGAATCCCTTGCCACCCGCCGCCGATGGAAAACGTTGTTCGCACGGCAACAATCTGGAATACTCATCCATGGCAACATCCCAAAATGGTATATACTGGTAACGATCTCGTTGACTGCCTGCATCATAACTGTACCACTCAATGTCAACGACAATATATTCCCAACCATACTGTTTTAAGTGCTTTGCCATGTAATCCGCATTCGCCTTAACCTGTTCCTCCGTAACACTGGTATCATAATAATCGTAACTGTTCCACCCCATCGGTGGCATTACCGCAAATAAATTCTTATCCATTCCGTCATACCTCATTTCTGCTGCAACATATTTATAATTCAAACTTTCCATCCCTCATTATCTCACACAACCACATATTGCTTATTATATCGATGGTCTAATTATATTTTGCAGCCGCTATATAGTGAATCCTGCCATCAAGAAACTATAGCGTTGGCTATTATCATAGCATCGCTATCGTGTCAAAAATATCATTTTAGGTTACAAAATTTGTAATATTGAATGACCTATTGTTCCTTCCGGCATCTCTACTCCAAAATTATCTGCAATCGTTGCTCCGATCACGGCAAACGTCTGCTGCTCCGGCAAATTGCCTCCCTGCCTCATCGACGGTGAGTATGCAATAAACGGTACCTTTTCTCTCGTATGATCGGTTCCGATGTAAGTCGGATCGTTGCCATGATCCGCTGTCAGGATCACAAGATCATCTTCCCGCAAAACATCCAGCAATTCACCAAGTTTCTTGTCAAACCGTTCTATCTCTTCTCCATAACCGATCGGATTACGGCGATGGCCCCACAGCGCATCAAAATCCACCAGATTAGTAAAACATAATCCCTTGAAATTGCGCTTTGCAATATCAATGGTCTGTTCCATACCATGCACAGAACTTTTGGATTTGTTGGATTCTGTCAGACCTTCTCCATCAAAGATATCAAAAATCTTTCCAACAGAGATAACATCCAGACCGGCATCTTTTAGCGCATTTAATGCCGTTCTGCCAAACGGCTTCAACGCATAGTCGTGTCGATTAGAAGTACGCACAAACTCCCCACGCTTTTTGCCAACGTATGGTCTTGCGATGACACGCCCCACCTTCCATTCATCACGCATCGTAAGTTCTCTTGCGATCTCGCAATAATGGTATAGCGCGTCAAGTCCCATCGTCTCCTCGTTACCGCAGATCTGCAGCACCGAATCGGCCGATGTATAAACGATCAAATGTCCCTCATTAATCTCTTCTTCGCCCAGTTCATCTAAGATCACCGTACCACTGCAGCTCTTATTCCCAATGATCTTTCGTCCGGTCTGTTTCTCAAGTTCTGCGATCAGCTCCGATGGAAATCCGGTGTCCGTAAATGTTTTAAATGGCTTGGTAATATATAGTCCCATCATCTCCCAATGCCCGGTCATCGTATCCTTGCCGTGGCTTTTTTCACACAATTTTGTCACCTTAGCCAAAGGTTCCGTAACGGACGCTACTCCATTGATCGGTCGGATATTTGCTGCGCCAAGTTTCTGCAGATTCGGTATATGAAGCTGCATCTTTTCAGCAATATGTCCAATGGTATCCACATTGCTATCGCCGTACTGCTCTGCATCCGGCATTGCGCCAAACCCTAAAGAATCCAATACAATGACAAATACTCTCTGAAATTTCCCCATAAAGAAAGCCCTCCCTTCGTTAAGCCAACTCCTGTTCATAAAATAACTTTCGAACAACGGTTTCATACTCCGATAATTTACGGCTCTTTTTGATCTGCTTGAGATACTTTTCATGCTCCGTAAACTGCGGCGCCATAAAAATCCACAGCTCTTTCATCTTATGTAACAAATGCACGTCCCCAGACAGTTCCTGTTGGTACGCATCAAACAACTCATAATAAAATGCTTCTAACTCCTGCTTGCCGGTATCCTTCCCCACAATTCCACTGACAAGACCAGGGTTAGAAAGCAACCCCCGTCCGATCATAACAGACGAAAGTTGCGGAAATTCCTGTCCCAATTCACGGACATCATCTTCTGTTTTTATATCTCCATTATAACACACCGGATTCACACTTGTCTTATATGCCTGCCTAAATATTTCCCGGTGTACGCCCTCCCGGTACATCTCCGTTCTGGTTCGCGGATGAATCGTCAATTCACAAATTGGGAATGTGTTATATAACTGCAATAAGTCCGTAAACTCTTCCGGATCCTCCCAGCCAATTCTTGTTTTTATCGAAATCTTTGGCTTGGCGTATTGATAAATCTCTTCCAAGAAATGCTGCAGCTTACTGCGATTTTCCCATTTCAAAAAACCGGATCCCCTTCCCTTGCCTGTCACAGTGCCGGAAGGACATCCGAGATTCAAATTTACTTCCTGATAACCAAGTTCATACATTGTCTCTGCAGCGCACAAAAAATTCTCTGCATGATTGGTAAGGATCTGCGGGATCAACGTAACCTCTCTGTTATTTTCCGGTAAAATATCACGCAGCTCTTTGCGTTTCATAATCCCGCCATCTCTCGTCACAACAAACGGTGAATAATATCTGTCTATCCCCGGAAAATGTTTATGATGAATATTCCGATACAAATAACCGGTAATCCCCTCCAACGGAGCAAAATAGTATTGCATAAATCTCCTCCACTAAACTCTATATCATCCCATTCGCACTCCCTCAAACAACCTTAAAATCACATATTCATTATTATGTGCTGTATTGTAGAATTTGTTTTGCAACCAATATGCTAAGTTGTTCTGCAAAGGAAGAAATAAGACAATTGCTGTAGTTGCAAGTTTTTGCTATGATTTCTTGTTTTGTAAAGTCTCTGATAAATACATGCCTGAAGGAGTGTTTGAAAAGTCCCGTTTTAGCAAGGTATTATCAATTTTTGGACGGGACGCTTTCGCTACGATGCACTACGTCACGTTACTTAATGTCTCTGAAATACGAGACATAAGTAACGACGAGTGCAAAGTCCCTTTCAAAAATGATAATTACCTTGCTTACGGGACATCGAGTTCTCCGTAAGGCATGTAAATCGCATATCAGAGACTACAAAACTTAGAAATCATTGTGAAAACAAATTGCACGAGAGCAATTGCTATATTTCTTCCGTTGCAGAATTCAGTATATAACGGTTGCAAAACCATAACTGTTTATTCACATAATAATGAATATGTGATTGAAAAGAGGTACGCAGGAGTGCGAAATTTCGTATGACATTAAAATTGTGTTGATATGTCTGCTACTGCAGCGGGTTCGCAGATGATGGGCAGTACGCGTTTATGACATTGCAGATCTACTTCATCAAAATATCCACCGTCCTCACCATCTAACGTCCACTGAATATTATCATCGCTCACAATATGAAAATGACTGGAGCTGATCGTGAGCAACTGTTCGGAATCCAGATTTTTGGTCAGCAAGGAGTTGATGACAAGCTGCAATTCCACCGGATTTTTGATCTTACGGATAAACAATGCCTCTAATAAGCCATCATCCATTTTAATGTCGCGGTTTTGATATGCTTTAAATCCTGCCACGGATTCAGAATTGCTGATCAGTCCAAGCAAAAAATCATCTTCGATCACGCCTTGATCATAGATGATCTTCATATGATGCACCTTGATCTCTGCAATATGTTTCAATGCCTCCACAAAATATGCAGTTTTTCCCAACGCATTTTTAAGCTCCTGCGGTGTCTGATAAGAAACTTCTGTAAATGCACCAAAAGCTGCAACGTACGTGAAATATTTCTCATTAAACTGTCCGAGATCACAATGAAACACTTCTCCGTTAACCACCAAAGACGCTGCCTCTTCCATCACCTTCGGAATGCTTAAGCTCGATGCAAAATCATTTACAGTTCCTGCCGGAATGTACCCACAGACCGGTTTTTGCTCTAAAGACATCAGCCCGGTTGCGACTTCGTTCATCGTACCATCGCCACCGGAACACACAATATAATCATATTCCGTGCCACGCTCTTCTACAATACGAGTCGCATCTTTCGGGCCTGCTGTCGCAAAGATCGTCACTTCAAAAGATGCCTTGCAAAACACCTGCACAATATTTGATAGATGCGTACTGATCTGTTCTTTACCCGCCATCGGATTATACACAAATAACATCTTCTTCATAACTAATCCTCCATTTCTATGAAATAAACATCGCGTCTCCAAAGGAAAAGAATCGATAACGTTCTTTTACCGCCTCTTCATAAGCTGCCATAATATGTTCCTTACCCGCCAACGCAGAAACCAACATAAGCAGCGTTGACTCCGGTAAATGAAAGTTAGTGATCAGACAGTCTAACATCTTAAATCGATAACCCGGATAAATAAAGATGCTCGTATCACCCTCTCCCGGATGTATGACGCCGTTGTCATCGGTTGCAGATTCTATCGTACGGCAACTGGTCGTCCCAACGCAAATAATGCGGCCGCCCGCCTGTTTTGTCTGATTGATCTGATCCGCTGCTTCCTTCGTAACACGATAAAATTCCGTATGCATATGATGCTGTTCCACATCATCAACCTTGACCGGGCGGAATGTTCCCAGTCCGACATGCAGTGTCACGCGCGCGATCGATACACCCATCTGTTCGATCTGCTGCAATAATTCTGTGGTAAAATGCAAACCTGCCGTCGGCGCTGCCGCAGATCCCTCATATTTCGCATAAACAGTCTGATAACGATTTTTATCCTTCAGCTTATGTGTAATATAAGGTGGCAGTGGCATCTGTCCCAACTGATCAAGGATCTCTTCAAAAATCCCCTCGTACTCGAAGCGGATCAAACGATTTCCCTCTTCCACAATATCAACAACTTCTGCCCGTAACAGGCCTCCACCAAAGACAAGCCTGGTACCAGGTTTGGCCTTTTTGCCCGGTTTCACTAAGGTCTCCCAAACATTATCCTCACCACGTTTAAGCAGCAGTACCTCAACCTTGCCGCCTGTTTCTTCACGTTCTCCGATCAATCTCGCCGGAATCACCTTCGTGTCATTTAACACGAGACAATCCCCCGGTTTTAAGTATTCTGTGATATCGCGAAATATGCGATGCGTAATCTCCCCGGTCTGTTTATCCAAAATCATCAAACGGGAAGACGCTCTGTCAGAAAGTGGATCCTGTGCGATCAATTCTTCCGGAAGATCATACGCAAAATCTGATGTTTTCATACTAATTCCACACTCCTTTTTTACTCAATTGTCATTTCAAAAATCATTGCAATTCTAAACACCCTGCAAATACATTTGGCTTGGATAAAGTTAATTGTTTCATCCGCAATTTGCCTTTGCAAGAATAAACTTTTCTATGACATGTGCAACACCATCTTCATCATTGGACAATGTTACATAATCAGCCACTTCTTTAACAACATCCTGCGCATTTGCCATTGCTACCCCAAGCCCTGCAAATGCGATCATAGAACGGTCATTAAACCCATCCCCACAAGCGATCAGGTCCTCTTTGGTCTGACCCAGTGCTTCACACAATTTGCCAAGAGACGCCGCCTTATCCACATGTTTCGGTAAAAGCTCTAAGAAAAACGGCTCGGATCGTCCTACGTCAATACGGTCTCCATACTTTTCTCGGAAAAGGACTTCTAACCGTGCTGCATGTTCCGGATCTGCCGTCCCCAGACACTTATTGACCGGCATCGTGACCTGCGCTGCCGGATCCGCGAAAGGACATATTTCCAATCCATTGATCCGGGACTCCAGTCCCATGTATTTGTCAACGATCTCCCCGGAAATGATCTTTCCATCCTGATACGTCATCATTCCAATCTGATGCTCTTTCGCCTCATCGAATAAGATCGGGATCATATCCAGTGGCATCGTCTGCTGAAACAGAATTTCTCCCGTTTTGCAATCCTGTACTCTTGCCCCATTATAGGAAAGCATATATCCTCCCATCTCCGAAAGATGCAACTTATCCGCTACCCTTTGAACTCCCGGAGTCGGTCTTCCACTTGCCAGCACAACGATATGACCCTGCTCCTGCATTTTAGCGATCATTTCCTTTGTGCGTGGCGTGATCTCTTTGTTCGAATCCGTTAATGTTCCATCTAAATCTAATGCTAAAATCTTACGTGACATAAAAAACCTCATTCCTATCAATGTAAAAAGCTAGCTATCAAATTTGAGCTCCGCTCAAATTTGCAATACACATAAGAAATACAAGAAAGCTTGTATTTCTTACCTTTCGCTAGTTATCAAATTTGAGCTCCGCTCAAATTTGCAATACACATAAGAAATACAAGGAAGCTTGTATTTCTTATGTGTTATGCATACTGGCTGTTATACAATTCTTTATAAAAACCTCCGGCTGCCATCAAGCTTTCATGGTTACCCTGCTCAATAATATTACCATCTTTCATGACCAAAATAATATCGGCATTTTGGATCGTAGACAAACGATGAGCCACAATAAAGCTGGTGCGTCCTTCCATCAATTTGGCAAACGCCCTCTGAATACGTATTTCTGTACGTGTATCAATAGAAGAAGTAGCCTCATCCAATATAAGCATAGATGGCTTTGACAGCATAACACGCGTAATACATAAAAGCTGTTTCTGACCCTGACTTAAGTTATCACCATCCTCTTTGACCACGGTATCATAACCGTTCGGCAAACGACGAATAAAGCTATGCGCATGTGTCGACTTCGCCGCCTCGATCACTTCTTCTCTCGTTGCGTTCGACTTACCCATACAAATATTATCAAAAATCGTTCCATCCTTGATCCAAGTATCCTGCAGCACCATACCGAAACCGGTTCGCAGATCCCCTCTGGTCATTTGGCGCGTATCCACGCCATCCACAAGGATCCGTCCTTCATTCACCTCATAAAATCGCATCAACAGATTGATCAATGTTGTCTTACCACAACCGGTCGGTCCCACGATCGCGACACGCTGTCCCGGCTTCACCGAAAGATTTAAGTCACGGATCAACGGTTGCGATGGTACATAAGAAAACGCAACATGCTCGATATCGATCTGGCCGGACACATGCTCTAATTTCTTCGGTGTTTCCGTATCCGGTTCCTGCTCCTGTTCCTCGATCAGCGCAAACACTCTCGCAGCACATGCAATAGCATTTTGAAGCTCGGTGATCACACCTGATATCTCATTAAAAGGCTTTGTATACTGATTTGCATAACTTAAGAAACAAGATAACTGACCGACACTAATTGCACCGCGAAGCACTGCAAATGCACCGACAACACCAACACCGGCATACACCAGATTGTTGACAAAACGTGTAGACGGATTCACGGTCGAGGAGAAAAAGGTCGCCTGCAGTGACCACTTCTCCAACCGATCATTAATATCATCAAACCGCTCCATCGCTTTTTGCTCATAACTATACGCCTGAACCACGCGCTGATTGCCAATCATTTCATCAATAAACGCCGTCTGTTCACCCCTTGTTTCAGACTGTTTTAAGAACATACGGTGTGTCTTTTTGGCAATAAATCCTGCCACGAAAAAGGAAAGTGGCGTTACCAGTACAACGACTAACGTGATCCATATATTTTCGCGCAGCATAAATAACAATGTGCCAAGTATCGTAAGCACTCCGGTAAATGCCTGCGTAAAGCCAAGCAGCAGACCATCCGCAAACTGATCGACATCCGCAATCACACGGCTGACAATATCACCGGATGGATGTCCATCTAAATATTTCAATGGCAGATCATGAATATGATGAAAGGCATCCTCACGGATCTCACGCATAACCAGATACGTAATGCGATTGTTGCACACATTCATAAGCCACTGCGAAAATCCCGTAATAGCAAGCGTAACGATCATCTTCTCCAGAATGGGACGAAGCGCAGCAAAATCCACTTTTCCTTTTGCGATCATGCAATCGATCGCATGTCCTGTAAGGATTGGCAGATACAGCGTACTAACGACTGTCACTGCAGCGAGTACCAACGATAATATCACCAAAAAGGTGTGTTTACGAATATAACAAAGTATTGTTCGAATCGTATCTTTATCCATCCGTTACGCCTCCTTTCTGTCCTGAAACTGGGACTGATGTATCTCTTGATATACCGGACACTGTTCCATCAATTGTTCATGGTTTCCAATGCCAACCACTTCTCCATCATCCAACACAATAATTTCATCCGCATAACAAATGGAAGAAGTACGCTGAGAAACAATAAACGTTGTCGGATGATAAGTTAGTTCACGGATCGCTTTGCGCAGTTTTGCATCCGTTGCATAATCCAATGCCGATGTGCTGTCATCCAAGATCAAAATACGTGGTCTGCGTACCAGTGCTCTGGCAATGCTGAGGCGCTGTTTCTGACCACCGGAAAGATTTCGGCCGCCCTGCTCAACTTTCGTATAGATTCCCTGCTCTTTCGCACTGACAAACTCCCATGCCTGTGCATCCTTTAACGCCTGTATTACCTCTTCTTCGGTCGCATCCTCGTTACCCCACAAAATATTATCGTAGATCGTTCCCTGAAATAACACCGCTTTCTGCATAACAATACCGACCGACTGACGCAGATCATCAAGAGGGAGCGAACGAACATCTTGTCCATCAATAAGGACTGCGCCCTCTGATACATCATAAAAACGAGGGATCAAGTTTACCAGAGTAGATTTACCGGAACCGGTTCCACCAATGATGCCGATCGTCTGTCCGGGCTTCGCCTCAAAGTTCAAATTCTCTAAAGCTGCATCTCCTCCACCCTGATAACTCATCGTCACATGGTCAAACGTCACGGCAGCCGCACCATCCTGCTGTAACGGTTCTGCTTCTCCCTCTATCTTCAACGAAGAATCCATATCAAATACCGACTGCAAACGCTTTCCACAGGCAACTGCTTTGGTCGCCAAAACGATACAATTGGCCATCTTGATCAGCTCTACCAAAATCTGTGACATATAATTAACCAAAGCAACCATATCGCCCTGTAAAATGTGTCCACTGTCAATACGAACTGCACCTTTCCACAACAGTAGAACAAGTGCTACGTTGATCATCACATATGTTACCGGATTTGTTAGCGCCGAAATACGTCCTACCATTAACTGCATTCTCGTCAATGCATTATTTTCATCGGAAAAACGAGTGATCTCATCCTGCTCTTTATGAAAAGCTCGGATCACGCGCACACCGGTAAGATTCTGACGAACCCTTCCCAATACATGATCCAGTTTTTCCTGAACTTTACGGTATAACGGCATCGTGATCAACATGATACCAAAAACGACGATCGCAAGTAACGGAATAACGATTGCAAATACCACGGCCGCCTTTACATCTACCGTAAACGACATAACCATCGCACCGAACACGATAAATGGCGAGCGCAAAAGCAGACGCAGTACCATATTCGTTCCAGACTGAATCTGGTTAATATCGCTGGTCATGCGGGTGATCATGGTCGAAGTGCCGATCTCATCCATTTCGCGGAAAGAAATACTCTCAATCTTTGCAAACAATCCATGCCGCAGCTTTGCCGCAAATCCAACCGCCGCCTTTGCTGCAAAATATTGTGCTGTGATCGAGCAGGTCAGACCGATCAACGCAAGCAGGATCAACACTCCGCCATAGCGCAATATATATCCGCTGTCGTGTCTGGCAATTCCTTTATTAATGATCGCTGCCATCACAAGCGGCACTGTCAGATCAAAACAAGCCTCTAACAGCTTAAATAACGGGCTCAAAAAACATTCCTTTTTGTACCCTTTCAGATAACTCAATATATTCAATCTCTTTTCTTCTTGTTGCATTACAAATCCTCCATGCCTGCATTTACCCATATCTTAAAAGTATATGCGTTTTGCCCTCTATTAGTCAAGTATCAACATGCGGATTTTATTTGCTATTCTCCCCATTATTCAGTATACTGGATATAACTATTGCCAATGCAGCCTGCAAATAAAAAGTCAAGGCTAAATTGAAGAAAGGATTAACATATCATATGGAACAATTTGAATTGATCGCCCCATGTCATTTTGGACTGGAGGCTGTGTTAAAACGGGAAATTTTGGATCTCGGATACGAAATTCAGAAAGTCGAAGATGGAAAAGTCACTTTTCTTGGTGATGCACAAGCCATCTGCCGCGCTAATATATTTTTACGTACAACAGAGCGAATTTTGCTTAAAGTTGGAAGCTTTCATGCCACAACATTTGATGAGCTGTTTGAACAGACAAAGGCACTTCCGTGGGAACATTATATCCCGGAAGATGGTCGTTTCTGGGTGACCAAAGCGACTTCGATCAAGAGTAAACTGTTTAGTTCATCGGACATTCAGTCTATTATGAAAAAAGCAATGGTAGAGCGCATGAAATCAAAATATCATACTTCTTGGTTTTCAGAAGAGGGCAATGATTATCCGGTCCGCGTCACTTTGATGAAAGATGAAGTAACCGTATGTCTGGACACATCGGGAGATTCTCTGCATAAGCGTGGCTATCGACGCGCCACTGTCAAGGCACCGATCACAGAGACTTTGGCTGCAGCACTGATCCTATTGACTCCTTGGAAAAAAGACCGTATTCTGGTTGACCCATTTTGCGGCAGTGGAACTTTTCCAATCGAAGCTGCCATGATCGGCGCACGCATCGCACCAGGCATGAACCGCAGCTTTACCGCAGAGCACTGGACACATCTCATTCCAAAAAATCATTGGTATGATGCCATTGACGAGGCCGAAAGCCAGATCTTGCGCGACGTATTCATGGATATCCAAGGCTACGATATCAGCCACGATGCTATTGCCGCTGCGATGGAAAATGCCCGTTTAGCGGAAGTAGATCACCTGATCCATTTCCAACAGCGTCCGGTGCAGGAATTAAGCCACCGCAAAAAATACGGCTTCATCATCACCAATCCACCTTACGGACAGCGTTTGGATTCCGAATCGGAAATGCCCGCTTTGTACCGCGAGATTGGAGAAGCCTATAACCGCCTCGACAGTTGGTCGATGTATCTGATCACTGCTTTCGAGCAGGCGGAACGTTATATTGGCAAGAAAGCAACCAAAAACCGCAAAATCTATAACGGAATGATGAAAACTTACTTTTATCAATATATGGGACCACGACCACCCAAAAAACGTGATTTCCCAACGTAACATCACGAGCAATTTCCTATTCCATAAAAATAAAGCTGGTACACGAAAAACGTACCAGCTCCTTTATTTATAATAATGATATATCCCCTCAAGATCCGACTCCAATTCATCACATTGGCACAGCCTTAGCCGTAAGCACACCATTTTCCATATGAAACAATCC
>OMGJ01000918.1_pt1 | contig 14917 bp, 7 predicted proteins | sample 1645811 | NCBI WGS metagenome assembly OMGJ01 (sample SAMN05578589, study PRJEB25193) | human gut metagenome | biome: Human Microbiome; feature: human-associated habitat; material: feces | host: Homo sapiens | place: USA:Birmingham | reverse complement strand
TTACCAGCCGAGATTAACTCATTTAAAAAGTGCTTCATAAGTTATTATTTAAAATTAAACATAAATTAGTTCATCTGTATATTATTGAAAACTGAAAAATGAGAACTTATCTGAAAACTTATCATTTTACCTTAACTATGAATATCTTATATCATGCTTGTTTCAATGTTTTTTTTAACGCCCTCCTTTCTTGATCCTTAAAAGTGAATACTCATTTATTTTTATAAACTTTAAATGCTTTTTGTTCTCCTGAAACTAAACACACATTCAAAATATAAAACCCTGAAAACGTTCCATGCATCGGGAATGTGTATTCCTCATCTGTTACCTTCATATCTTCGGTCCATAACCGTCTTCCTGCCAAATCTGTAAGCTCTACCTTTGAAATATCTTCTTTACCTTTATTTACCAGAAAAAGCTGATCCCCTGAAATATATGCCGAAAGTGAATTTCCATCAATCGTTTCGATTCCGGTCTCCGGATCCTGCCCATAATCGGAAGACTGATATTTCGAATATCTATTATTCAATTCCTCTACCTTGGATTTCGGCATAGCTTCTACTTCCTCCAGATCATAAGTACCAAAAGCATCCTTAAAACGAATCATCGGATCCAAGTGAGCAGCAAAGTTCCACGTCAATGCTTCCATAATAGAATTCATTCTTCGACCCGCACCATTGCTTACCCTTACTTGGAAAGCTTCTTGCTGCAAGCCTTCAGGTTGTCCGGGATAAAGTTCCTGTCCCAGATTCATAGACTGTTTCGTATTGTGAGCACTGATACGTGCAACCTGGAGATAATGTTCTTTACCCGTCAACAGATACAGGCGATAGTACACAAATGAAGACCATGCAAAACCTAAATCCGTAGCAGAATGGCCAATAGCTATAATATGCTGTCCGACAATACTTCTGTCTTTAGGCCAATCTGTTCTAGCTGTCTGATCCTTTTCTACCGGTACTTCAAACATATAGCTCCAACTTTCGGTGTATGTAGCAGCTTGTTCTGCAGCAGCCAACCATTTCGGATCTTTTGTAAGGTCATAGATAGCAAGAAAACCATTGATAGCTTGCTGACCGGATTCACTGTCGATAGTCTGCGGATTGTCTACCACACAAGCCACATAGAGATATCTTTCATGAATATTAGCATAAGAAAACTCTGCAGCTTTCAAAGCAGCTGTCTTATAACGTTCATCATTGGTGGCGATATAAAGCTCTACCAGATAACGAACAGCGCAAATAGTCAGAAACTTATTCTGATTACCTGCCGGATGTTTACCACCTACAACACTGAAAGGGTCATATTCCAGATAGTAACTACCATCCGCATTCTGATTAGTCACCAGGAATTCACCAAACTTCTTACAGGCATTCAGCCATGAAGGGATATCTATTCCATTACGTTTGGCATAACACCATGCATTCAGCAATCCGGCCATTCCGTTACAAGCTTGGCGCATAGAAGTCTTTGCCCAGTTGTCCCATGTACCCCATAGTGCAGCATAACGTGTCTTGGGAAGTCCTAAATCTGTCAATCCTTGAGAAGCCCATAAATTCAGTACATTGCTTCCTCTTACCTTATATTCCTCATTACCAGTCTCCACACCTGCACGAAACAATGCATAGCCAGCTGTAGGTTGTGAGCCAACAAAACCGATCTCATAAGTATTCTTATTTAAGGAGAAATCTGTCAGTTTCACACTCCATGGGAATCCGGGACCTTTTATATCCTTATCAACCGAACTGTCCAGATAATAATGATTAACAGTTTCAATCAATCCCCGATAAGCAGAATTCAAATTAACATCATAAATCTTTGGATTATACAGATTGAAAGCCAGTTTCCAAGCTTCATTTACAGCATTAGCATAGTCGGAAGTTTTATCTATTTTGAAATAGACATTATAAGTATGTTTATCAAATCCTTTTGTTATGGGATGCATACGTCTGCCCATTCCTCCGGTACGCAAGTCAGAACCTGGATAAGTAACTACAGCAGCAAAAGAGTCAGACTTCTTCCAGTTGACAACACCCACGCCACCAAACTGATAATTTTCGTCGACTACTACACCACGTGAATCATTCAGTACAGTTTCACATTTTGAATCTTTATGTACTAAAGTGAAAGTCAATCCACTTTCTTTTTGACGCATCATCACCACCGGAAGGGGAATGCGGTCTTCTCTATAAAGAAAACTCAAATCAGTAGCGACCGGAATGCCTGCAGGAATATTTCCATCTTTCTCAAAGTTACCTTTATACCAAACAGCAGGAATAAAGTATTCGCTATTTGCCAATACATCTTCCGGTGCAAACTGTAAGCCGAAAGAAGAAGAGAAGCCTTCATCATAAGGATTATCTCCCAACTCAACAACTTTCACGTTGCGTTTCAGTTCAAACTCACCGTTTCCCTTCGCTGTATATACGTCATTTATTTCAAAGACGGTGGTGCGAGGAGTGGTAGTCAGGCGTGCCATCAACTCTACTTTATCACCATCCTTTGTATAAGATGTATAAGTCGGGTAGAAAGTATTCATCTTGACGTCAATCAGTAAAGCAGGATTATGCTCTGTACCCGCATTAAATTCTTTGCCATAAGCAGAGAATGTAACACCATACGTGTTATCTTTCTGACGGGTAATATTCAGTGTTACTTCGCCGGATGACAAAGTTGCTTCTTGTGAAAAAGCAAAAGAGGTATAAAGTAAGCAACTTAACAGGAAAAGAAGTTTTAGCGTTTTCATAATAGTACTTCGATTACAATGTAACATTCGTTTTGATGGTGCAAATCTAACGTGAAATAATATAAGAGGATATCCCTTGCGTACCAAAAAATTGCTCTAATTTGTCTATTTACAAAATTGCCTCAAACGGCCTCCAGAAAGGGGAAAAGAACAAAAATGCTCTATTCTTCCAAAAAAATGCTATTTCTGTTCAAAGAGGAAAAATTAGAGTTCATATCCACGTATTGTACGTATAGAAATAAATCAAAGATTGCTGATGGACATTTGTTAGTTTTCTGATAATCAGCTAATAGTATTTACCAATGGCTTACTGCAAAATGTAAACGCATTTACTGCCGTATGTAACGGCCTTTACTCCTTATTGTAACACCATTTACCTCGGCATGTAACGAGCTTTACCTCGGTGTGTAAATGGAGTTACCGTGTGGGGTTAACAAAGTTATCATTTGGGATAAATAGAATCTCCATGAAATGAAACAACGATATACTTATCGTTCACCTCACATAAGTAAAAATCGGCTTGCTCTTACAGATTGGTCAAATGCTGTTGTTTTCTGAAAAATTAGCATCATTCCAAAAGGAAAGTTTCGCCTACATTTGCATCGAACTTAAATATATAATATCATGAATATACAACGATTATTAATCTGCATCTGTGTGGTACTAACTGCCGCCATCTCCGCTACTGCTCAAAGCAAAGTATGGAGTACAGAACAAGCCCAGAAATGGGGCAAAGAAAATCCGTGGTATTGCGGAGTAAACTACATTCCCGCCACTGCCATCAACTACACTGCCATGTGGGATAAAACGTCCTTCTCACCCGAAGTGATAGAAAAAGAAATGAAGTTAATGAAGAGTTTAGGTATGAACTGCGCGCGCATAGTGATGCAATATGCGGTATATGAAGAAGATCCCGCATACTTCATACGTACACTCGACCGCTTTCTAAGTATCTGTGATAAGTACGGTGTAAAAGTAATGCCTATTTTCTTTGATGATTGCGCCTTCGGTGTCAATACAGACCCGACAGTAGGAAAACAACCCGAACCGCTGGAAGGCTGGTACGCCTGGGTCTGGTCTCCATCTCCCGGCTACTCAATGGTAGTAGATGAACGGACTCACGGTAAACTGGAAAAGTATGTAAAAGAAGTAATGAACCACTTCAAGAATGACCCGCGTATCTTTGTATGGGACTTATACAACGAGCCTACCAATACCACCATGCCGGAAAGAAGCTGGCCACTCCTCCGTAAAGTCTTCACATGGGCGCGTGAAGTGAATCCGAAGCAACCCATCACATCAGGACTCTGGAACGAAAACAAAGAGCTAAATGACTTCCTGGCATCAAATTCAGACATCATCACTTTCCATTGCTATGCTTCGAAAGAAGAAACTGAAAAAGTGATGAAAGAGCATCTTAAACTAGGTCGTCCTACCATCTGTACCGAGTGGATGAACCGTGTAGCTCACTCCACTATCCCGGAAATCCTCCCAATGTTGAAAGAAGCACATGTAGGCAGCATGATGTGGGGACTGGTAAATGGAAAGACGCAGACCCATCTATGCTGGGGACACCGTCCTGAACAATTGCCTTACACTGGAGTATGGCAACATGACATTTACAAAGGAGATTATACCCCGTATTCTGCTAAAGAAATTGAAATAATCAAGAAAACAACCAAGTAGATAGAAAGATTGTTTTTAAACTACGCAGGTCATTGAAAAGTTCTATTTTTCAATGACCTGCGTTTCTTTTATCACTGCTTCACATGACTCTTAGCAAAGTCTTTCGGCAGCACCCCAAACTGTTTTTGGAAGCTCTTTGAGAAGTACGACAACGAGCGTATTCCCACAATCATACAGATTTCATTAATCCTGTACTCCCCTTCCAGCAACAACTCAGCAGCTTTTTTCAAGCGGATAATACGAATAAAGTCACCGGGAGTCAATTCCGTAATCCCCTTTAGTTTCCGGTGCAGACTGGTACGGCTCATATTCACCTCCCGTGCCAAATCATCAATATTAAACGTATCATCATCCAGATTCTGCCTGATAACTTCCGTCAGTTTATTCAGGAAGTCCTCATCCGCTTTATTCTGTACCATACTATTGGTAGCAATATACGGGCTATTAGCAAAGTTCTGCCGGAGTTTACTTCTGTTTTCCAATAAGTTCTTAATCTGCACCAACAGATGAGGCATCGCAAATGGCTTCTCCATATACGCATCCGCCCCACTATTCAACCCTTCAATCTTATTGTTCAGTGTAGTCTTCGCCGTCAGCAGAATAATAGGAATATGGCAGGTTTCAAGATTCGATTTAATCTCATTACACAGTTCCAGTCCATCCTTCAACGGCATCATGATATCCGAAACAATGAGGTTTACAATATCTCCCTTGAGTACCTCCATTGCCTCCTCTCCATTATTGGCAGTGAGTACCTTGTAATATCTGCTCAACTGGACAGACAAGAAAGATTGGAGTTCTTCATTATCCTCAACCACCAGTATGGTTTCCTTAGCAGAGAAAGAGTCTTCAAGTACCACAGTCGAAATATTATCTTCGTCAGTTATTGCATCTTCAATCAAAACATCTTCCTCGGCCTGTTGAGCATCAGCCGATGCATTGGTAGGTATTTCCACCACAAAGGAAGTATCTTCCGCTTCTTCATCCAGATACAACTGTCCGTTATGCAGCTGCACCAACGAAGATGCCAACGTAAGTCCGATACCCGAACCCGGTTGCGTAGGATGAGCGCCTTTTATCTGGAAGAAAGCTTCGAAAATACGCTCCCGCATATCCGGTGGAATAGGCGTACCGTCATTCTTCACGGTAATCCGGAAAATACGACCATCCTCACTCACCGACAGTATGGCTTTAATGTATGTAGACGAATATTTAATAGCATTATTAAAGAGATTACTACATACCTTCGTTATAGCTTCTTCGTCCACCAGTGCCATCACTGCATGATCGGGACATTCCAGTATCATCTCCAGCTTCTTCCGCTTACCTGTCGGGACGAAGCGATTGAATGTATTAGCCACCAATACATTGATATTCCGTATCTTCAGAGACAACGTAAACGCTTTAGACTCTATCTTACGGAAATCCAGCAACTGATTCACCAATACCAGCAAACGGTCTGTATTCCGTTCCATTGTTATCAGGTTCTCCTTCGTTTCGTGCTCATCCGGATGGGAAGTCAGAATATAATCGAGAGGTGCCTTAATCAATGTTATCGGAGTTCGTATCTCATGTGCAACATTCGTAAAGAAGTCTATTTTAGCCTTATATATTTCCTCTTTCTTCTGCTGTTCCTGATGGGCCATTTTCTCATCTACCTGCCTCTTCTTCTTCCGTACATAGAATCGGATGACACCGAAAGACATACCCAGAATCAGCAAGGTATATAGTGCGTAAGCCCAAGAGGTCCGCCACAGCGGAGGAATGATATTGATATTCACTACAGTATTCGTATCACTCCAATCATGGCCATCCCTCGAGTATTTGATATGAAGTATATAATCACCGGGAGGAATACTATTATACGCTATTCTAAAGATATTGTCCACGTAATTCCATTTCTTATCAATCCCCTCCAGCATATAAGCATACTTCCCGTTTCCTTCGGTAGAATAATTCAATGCAGAGAAGCTGAAGCTGAAAGTAGCCTGGTCATAATTCAGGTTAATCGTATTTGCATACGGTATAGCCTTGTCCAATACATGATCAGAAGTTCCCACCTGAACTTCCTGATTGAATATGTAGAATCCTGTCAGGACAACGGAATACTTGTTTTCATTCGGATGGAAGTTTTTAGGATTGAAAGCTACAAAACCATCTATACTGCCAAAATACAGTGTACCATCTTCTGTCTTGATGCCAGAATTGTAATTGAACTGCTTACTCCGCAATCCATTAGGAAGATTATACAGCGCCTCAACACTCATCGTTTCAGGATTGAAGTTCGCCAACCCGTTACTGGTACTCAACCAGAAATGCTGATGATCATCTTCCAGAATCTTGTAGACCACATTGCTGGGAAGTCCTTGTTTCGTAGTGATACGCGTAAAAGTATCATCCGTCTCATTGTAACGGCAGAATCCACCGTCCTCGGATGCAAACCACAGGCGCTTTTTACTATCTTCAAAAGCACAGGTAATCCGGTCGTAACAGAGACTGTTAGGGTTCTTCACATCATGACGGAATCTCTTTATTTCCTTGGTATCCGGATTATATCTAGCTACTCCAAGGTTATAAGTTGTGAACCAGATATTTCCGTTCTTATCTTCCAGGATATCGCTGATGAACATGCCATTCATAGGCATGAATACCTTGAAACCATCTATTTCGGGCACATACGTATAAAGTTCCGTAGTCGAACTCACCCAAGTAGTATTCCGGCTATCTGTATAAATGGCAAATATATCATTATTGAGGATCGAATTTGGATGTCCGTCCTTCTCGTAATGTCTGCAATGATTTGTTTTTAAATCCAGTACATCTACTCCTTTAGTAAAGGTTCCGATCCACAACTTATCACCTACCAGATTCAGACATTGAATATTCGTAAAAGAAATATTCACCGGTTTAGTCTTATCGGATATATGTGTAAATAGCCCGGTATGGGTATCGTAGTAGTTCAACCCGTTATCTTCCGTAGCAATCCACAAATAGCCTTTCCGGTCACTCACAAATTCTCTGACTCTGTAACCGCTAATAGAGTTTTTATAGGCAATGGGATAGAAGTTCTCAAAATAAGAATATTGCTTAGGAATATAGTCCACACCGCCGAAGTAACTTCCAACCCAAATCCCCCCTTCCCTATCTTTAAAGAGGGCATAAATGGCATTATCAGAAATAGACAAATCATTGTATGCTTCATAAGTGATATGCTGAACCGCCCCATCTTTCAAGACGTAAATGCCGCTTTCCGCACCTACCCAATACTCATCTTTCGAGATCTTTTCAATATGCCGCACATAAATATCAGAATTTCGCGATTCGTCAATCTGGAGTTTCTTAGATTCTCCGGTTTCTTTATTGATAAGAAACAATCCCTTGTCCAGAGTACCCAGAAGAATATACTGTTCCTTATAAGCACAGATAGCGGTAGGAGTATTATCATTCCGCGCTAAAAAGGTTGTTTTATCTCCATCGATATCATATTTGATAACCCCTATATCGGGAAAGGCAAGATAAGCGGTTCCATCTTCATCCAGAAATAACGCCCGGGGGGCATAAGCTGTGTAGGGTGCAAACCTATCATGCATATTATAAAGTTTATCCTCCGATGGCTGGTAAATGAATAGTCCGTCACCGGAAAGTATCCATACCCTATCCGACTTATCAATATAAATCTTATTGATAAATCCGTCTACCCTTTCCTGCTTATCTGTTTGCTTATTGAAATTCGAGAAAGTCTCCGTAAAAGGATCATAAAGAGAAATCCCTTTATCCGTGGCAATCCACAAGGTTTTGTCCTTATCTTCAGTGATGCAGTATATCATACTGTTCCGAAGTTCATTAATAGAGTCACCACGTTGGTAGACCTTAAAGTCATGTCCATCGAACCTGTTCAGACCGTTCTTAGTTCCCACCCAGATAAACCCTTTGCTGTCCTGAAACAAGCACATTACCGTATTATGTGACAAACCGGAATTATTATTATAATGTTTAATCTGTTGTGCCCAAAGGTTCCCCAAACAGAATATCCCCAAGAATAATATTAGTATAATCTTTCTCATAAGAATATGTTTTTCATATAGCTCGAACTACTGATGCAAATTTAGGAATTAAAATCAATTCCGGCATAAGAAGAGCATAGAATAAAGCCCAAAAGGCCCATTCTGGTCGAAAAACGCTAAAAATGGCAAAATAGTATCTTTTCAACACCTCCTGACCCTTCTCATTAATATATAGAATGAGTGAAAAGTGTCATTTTTTGGTGTTGTATTGCCAAGGCTTTGGGCTAATCTTCAGTATGTTTGCAGCAGGCAGAGTTAGATTTGTTAATCACTAAATTTATGTAGTTATGCAAAACTGTAAAACCAAAAGAGAAGTAATAAAAATGGTGCTGGATGGTCAAAAACCTCCTTATGTACCTTGGTCTTTCAAATTCACGCAGGAGCCCAAAGAACAACTGCAAAAGTACTACGGTGTAGAAGATCTGGACGTAGTATTAGGCAACCATGTTCTTCAGTTAGGTAGCGATATCGGTTTCTTCGAATACCTGGGCAATGACCTGTATCAAGATGTATTTAAAGTAGTATGGGATCGCAGCATCGACAAAGACATCGGTGACGTAAAAAGTATCGTGTTGCCGGAACCCACCTTGGAGAGATATACATTCCCCGACCCACTGGATCCCCGCTTCTTTGCAAACATCGAATCGGAAATAACAGCCAAACCGGATATGTTCCCTTACAGGACAGAATCACAGTATCCGTAGATTGGAACAAGGTACCTCAAGGTGACGATGTTGTAGGTGTCATCGAGTTGACTTTCGGTAATCAGACAAAGGAAGTATTCGTTCCTGTCTTCAATCCGGCAAACCCCACAGTTGAGGAATTGAGAGGAATGTATGTAGAAGACAACGGATGTGTTTCCATCAATGCCGGTAAGTTCCACCGGAAAGTGGAAAATAGCGGTATAAAAATCAGAGCTATCAAGGGATTGGGATACGAGAACGATTGTGTTCAGTTGGGAGAAGCTACCCAGAATGTGCCCAATATGTAGTTCACTAACAAGAGCCCTAAAGCCGAATATGACTTTTATACATTCAATGGTGGCAATGCAACCGTACACGTTTATGCCCTGCCTTTGTTCCCTGTCGACTCCAAACATGATACCCGCTACGGCATTATGATCGATGACGACATGGTACAATGGATGACTACTTCGGCTAAAGAATACTCCAGCCAGTGGAGACTGAACGTGTTCCGCAACAGTGCCATCAGCACTATCAATGTAAATGTCGACAAGCCCGGTAAGCATACCCTGAAACTTATCTGTGCCCATCCGGGTATGATTATCCAGAAAGTAGTCATCGACTTCGGTGGAATGAAACGCTCTTACTTAGGTCCTAACGTAACATACATAAAATAATAATTATGGAATTAAAGAAAATCTTAATTGCAGCCGTATTGGTTGCCGGCATGGCATTTCAGACAAATGCCGCAGATATTCCGCGCAAGGAATATCCCCGTCCTCAGTTTGAACGGACGGCATGGGTGAATTTGAACGGTGAATGGGATTATACATTCGATTTTGCCAATTCGGGTATGGAGCAGGAGTATCACAAAGCTACTTCCTTCTCAGGAAAGATAACAGTACCTTTCTGTCCGGAAAGCAGTTTATCCGGTGTAGGGCATAAGGACTTTATCAATCATATCTGGTATCATCGGGAGATAAGTATTCCGCAGGATTGGAGCGGCAAGAATGTATTGCTGAATTTCGGAGCTGTCTACTACAATTCTGAGATTTACATTGACGAAGCTTTGGCAGGACGTCACTTCGGCGGTAGTTCTTCTTTCAGCATCGATATCACCAAGTTAGTGACTCCGGGTAAGGTACACCACCTAGTAGTACGCGCATCCAGTGATTTGCGTTCGGGCATGCAGAGTGCCGGTAAGCAGAGCCTGCAATTTGGTTCTTACGGCTGTAACTATACCCGTACTACAGGTATCTGGCAGACTGTATGGATGGAAGCGATCAATCCTTCCGGCTTAAAATCCGTACAAGCCGTTGCAGACGTCGATCAGGAGCAATTGGTCGTATGGCCTACATTCTACAGTGACAGTAACAACAAGCTGAAGATTACGCTGAAAGATGGTAATAAAGTCGTTGCTGCTGCCACAGTGAAAGGTACCAACAGTTCTGTGGCCGTACTTCCGGTAAAGAAAGCCAAACTTTGGTCACCGGAATCACCTTTCCTATACGACATTACTTATCAGATGATTGATCCGGCAGGAAAGGTTATCGATGAAGTATCATCTTACATAGGTATGCGCAAAGTGCATATTGAAGGAAATAAGATTTATCTGAATAACAAGCCTTACTATCAACGCCTGGTACTGGATCAGGGTTTCTATCCCGATGGCATCTGGACAGCTCCTACCGATGAAGCATTGAAACGCGACATCGAGTTATCGATGGCTGCCGGCTTCAACGGAGCACGCCTGCATCAGAAGGCATTCGAAGAACGCTTCTATTATTGGGCAGATAAACTGGGTTATATTACTTGGGGAGAGGCTCCAAGCTGGGGTATGGATGCCAATAACATAGAGGTGGCACGCAATTTCCAGGTTGAATGGTCGGAACTGGTACTTCGTGACCGGAACCATCCTTCTCTATTGATCTGGACACCGATGAACGAAGAATGGTGGCCTGATTTGGTTCAGTACCCACGTTTTACGACCGATTTATACAATCTGACGAAGTCACTCGACCCTACCCGCCCGGTGAACGATGCCAGCGGTGGTTGCCACATCAAAACAGATATATGGACTGTACACAACTACGAACAGGATCCTGCCAAGCTGAAAGATATCATCTACAAAGATGGTAAATTCTTCCAGGCTCCCAACTATAAGATTGGAGTACCTGCAGCCAATATTGGCTTCAACGGTTTACGCCAGAATGCAGTATATGACTTCCCGGTATATGATGGCAAAATGCCATATCTGATTGATGAAGTAGGGGGTATTAAATGGGTGAAAGACCAGGATAAGACCAACTCAAGCACACAATCATGGGGTTACGGCACACCTCCGAAAACTGAAAAGGAATTCCTGGAACGACTGGAAGGTCAGATGAATGGCATTCTCGAATTGAAAGATCAGGTTTGGGGATATTGCTATACTCAGCTGACGGATGTGGAACAGGAACAAAACGGTATTTATTACTATGACCGTACTCCTAAGTTTGATACGAAACTTATTCACAGTATCTTCAGTAAGAATCCTGAAGATCTGGAAGGCACTTATACCAATCCATTATGCAATTATGGTCCGGATCCCTGGGCTATCTGGCACGATGGTTCCTACTATTACATGCATACCATGGTCGACAGCCTCGTGTTGTGGAAGACGCAGGATGTGACCGACATTCGTAATGCAGAGAAGAAAACAATCTGGATTCCGACAGACCCGTCTAATAAGCATAACCTGTGGGCACCCGAGATTCACAATATTGATGGAAAGTGGTACATCTATTATGCAGCCGATGACGGTAACTCCGACAATCACCAGATGTATGTACTGGAAAATACAAACAAAGATCCGTTCAAGGGAGAGTTCGTGATGAAAGGCCGCATCAGTACGGATAAAGATAACAACTGGGCTATTGATGGATCAGTATTCGAAAACAAAGGCAAATTATACATGGTTTGGTCCGGTTGGCAAACCCGTCGTGTGGATACCGAAACCCAATGTATCTACATTGCCGAGATGAAGAATCCCTGGACACTGGGTTCCGAAAGAGTCCTGATCTCTAAACCGGAACTGGAATGGGAACGCCACTACATTAACGAAACCGGTTGGAATCCTCCACACAAAGTATTTGTGAACGAAGGACCTCAACCGTTGAAGAGCCCGAAGGGTAAATATATTCACGTTGCTTATTCGGCAAGCGGTGTATGGACTCCGTACTATGCTTTGGGCATGCTGACAGCAGATACGAATGCAGACTTGTTGGATCCGGCATCCTGGAAGAAAGCTCCCCAGCCTCTGTTCCGCCAGTCTCCTGAAAATGGAGTATACGGTACAGGACACAACAGCTTCTTCAAATCACCTGATGGCAAAGAATGGTATATCCTGTATCATGCTCGCGACACTCAGGTAGATCCTCCGGGCATGGGCGATACAAGATCTCCCCGTGCTCAGAAGATAGAATGGAAAGCTGACGATTACCCTGTATTAGGTACCCCTTATCCAAAGACGATGCGGTTGAAAAAACCGTCAGGGACAAAGGTTAAATGATTAAACTGAAACTCTGAAATCAACAAACAATAATGAACAAAGCATCTTTATGGATAAGTTGCCTTGTGCTGTTTCTCCTTGCCGGCTGTACGAATGCCGGCAAGCAGGCAGCTGAGGAAGAAACAACTTTCACCAATCCGGTCATCTATGCTGATGTACCGGATGTTGACGTTATACGCGTAGGTAGTGATTACTATATGATTAGCACTACCGCACACATGTCACCCGGAGCGCCTATCATGCACTCCAAAGACATGGTTAACTGGAAAATCATCAGCTATGTGTTTGATGAACTCAAAGAGAGCCCATACAATGATCTGGAAGGCGGTAATATCTACAGCCGCGGACAATGGGCTGCTTCCTTACGCTATCACGACGGGCTTTTCTATGTATTCTTCGGTACAGGAAACAAATCCTACATTTATACGGCAAAAGATCCGGCAGGAAAATGGGAACAGAAGCTTGTGATTGATGAGTATCTGCACGATGCTTCCATGTTGTTCGACGATGATGGACGCATTTATCTGGCTTATGGTGCACGCCATATCCGTATCATTGAATTCAATAAGGATTTGTCTGGAATCAATCCTAACGGCTTACAGGTAGAAGTTATCCCCGGTGAGCCACAAGGGTTACTGGAAGGCACTCACTTCTATAAATTCAATGGTAAATATTACCTCACTCTGATCTGGTGGCCGGAAGGCGGCATACGCACACAACTCTGCTTCCGTTCCGATAAAGTGTCCGGACCTTATGAGATGAAAACCATTCTTTCGGATGATCTCGGATATGCCAATCACGGTGTAGCACAAGGATGCTTCATCGATACAGAAGCAGGCGAATGGTATGCTATGTTGTTTCAGGACCACGAAGCCGTAGGCCGTGTACCTGTGCTGATGCCTTGCCGTTGGGAAAATGGTTGGCCCATGCTGGGGGACGAAAATGGCAAAGTGCCTCCGGTAATGAAAGTACCCGTACAAGGATATGATGAAAAGACGGAACTGGTAGTCAGCGACAACTTCGACGAAGCTCCCAAGCTGGGACTGACCTGGCAATGGAATCATAATCCGGTAGATGATAAGTGGTCTTTGACGGAACGTCCGGGTTATCTGCGATTGAAGACCAGCCGGGTGGTTGATAACCTGTATTTAGCTCCGAATACGATTACGCAACGTATGGAAGGGCCGAAGTGCAGTGCTACCATTTCTCTTGATGTTTCTCATATGAAGGATGGGGATGTAGCCGGATTCAGCGCATTCAACGGACATTCCGGGCTTTTGTCAGTGGTGAAGGAAGGGGATGCAAAGCGTCTGGTTATGTCTACCAATGTTGTCAACTTTGATAATACTCCCAATAAGGCAATAGCCAGTGTGGATATAGAAGAAAAAGAACAAGTCGATTTTAATCAGGACGTCATTTATCTGCGTATAGAAGGCGACTTCATGCTGAAACGCGATATTGCTACTTTCTATTATAGCCTGGATAATAAGGAATGGAAGAAGATCGGAACGGATTTCAAAATGCGCTTTGATTATACAAGGCTCTTTATGGGAAGCAAGTTTGCTATCTTCAACTATGCAACAAAGTCGCTGGGAGGTTATGTCGACGTTGATTACTTTGACTTCTCTACCTCCTGATTTGCATAAATAATGACAGATGTTCTGAAGAGGGGAAGCTCTTAAAGAGTGTCGTTGACACTTAGCACAAGTATGCCCGACACTTAGCACAAGTGTCAGTGACACTTAGCACAAGTCTCAATCCCCTTTCAGAATGCTCTGTAGGGCATGTCTAACTTAGAAAACAGAGCGTATGGCGTTTTTTAAATCTATTTACAAAAGTATATCCGGGACATGGCGGTTTTTGCCTACTTTCCCTCAAAACTTAATACTTATGAAACATTTTTTAGTTATGGCGGCGCTATTAATTTGCGGTGCAATCAAAGCGGAAGAGAAACAAATTACAAGTCCCGATGGGAAAATATTGGTAACCATCTCCGATAAAAATGGGCAACCTTCATATAGCGTCAGCTATAATGGTACTCCTTTCATTCATTCTTCGCCTTTGGGACTTGTGACTAATGTCGGTGATTTTTCCCGGGATATGTCTTTGGGACAGAATGTCCGGTCGAACAAAATTGACGAGACCTATACATTGCCTAATATAAAGCAGAGCAATGTGCACTATGTGG
>OMGJ01000911.1_pt1 | contig 15040 bp, 15 predicted proteins | sample 1645811 | NCBI WGS metagenome assembly OMGJ01 (sample SAMN05578589, study PRJEB25193) | human gut metagenome | biome: Human Microbiome; feature: human-associated habitat; material: feces | host: Homo sapiens | place: USA:Birmingham | reverse complement strand
CCCCACTGCTGCCTCCCGTAGGAGTCTGGGCCGTGTCTCAGTCCCAATGTGGCCGATCACCCTCTCAGGTCGGCTACGCATCGTCGCCTTGGTGAGCCGTTACCTCACCAACTAGCTAATGCGCCGCGGGCCCATCTCATAGCGGATTGCTCCTTTAATTGCTACTTCATGCGAAGCTACAATCTTATGCGGTATTAATCTTCCTTTCGAAAGGCTATTCCCCTCTATGAGGCAGGTTGCCCACGTGTTACTCACCCGTCCGCCGCTAGCTTCACTCCCGAAGGAGATTCACTCGCTCGACTTGCATGTGTTAGGCACGCCGCCAGCGTTCGTCCTGAGCCAGGATCAAACTCTCACTAAAAAGTTTAATCATTTGCTCAAATTACTTTGAGATTTTAAAAGGTCCAAATTCAATTTATTGAATTTGTAAGTTCGAATTACTAAATTTAAATTTAGATTCTCACTCATCTCATAAAGAATTGCTGGTTTACTTTAACTATATTCTGTTCAATTTTCAAAGACCATTTACTCTGTCGCACCGAAGCGATTTCCTTATCTTATCACTGAGAAACTTTTTTGTCAACACTTTTTTCAATATTTTTTTGCTGTTTATATTAACAAAAATTTGCTTTCTTTCTTTTAAATTACTTGCTGTGTCACTCAGGATATGACTTATAATATCATCTAAAATCATTAATAAATTATTATATTTATTTAATATGATGATTTATCCTTAAAATTCTTTATTTTTCTCTTTTATTCTTTTTTTCTCTTATATTGATACACTAGGATAAGTTTTATTTAATGAACTTTTAAAGTTTCTTTTCTAAAACTTAATACCTTTCCCCCAAAAAAATAGAGATTATTCTAAAAAATAATCTCCATCTAATTTATGCTTATTATTTAATTAATTCTTTTCTTATAAAAGTATTTTTTCCTACTTTAAATGGAATCTTAACCTTACACATCATTCCTGGATGTGGACATCCGTCAATTAATTCTCCTTCTTCATTATAAAGTTCTTCTACAATAAAACTTTCACCAACTGAGTCTGGAGAAAGAATTTCAACCTTATCACCTTTTACAAATTTATTTCTTTGTTTGCATAAAGCTAATTGTGTATTTTCATCATATTCATGTACTATTGCCACAACATCATATTCTCTAACATGATCATTTGTATGATAAATAATAGCATCATTTTTAGGTTCACTAAAGAAAAATCCTGTATTATATTCTCTATGACTAACCTTATACATTTCATCTCTTAAAACTTTAGGTAACTTATAATTTTCTGGATCTTCATAATATAAATCTATTGCCTTTCTATAAGCATTAACAACTATTGCAACATAATACTCACTTTTATTTCTACCTTCAATTTTTAAAGATGAAATTCCAGCTTCTAAAAGCTCTGGTAAATGTTCTATCATACATAAATCTTTTGAGTTCATTATATATGTACCATGTTGATCTTCTTCAATAGGGAAATATTGATTAGGTCTCTTTTCTTCTACTAAAGAATACTTCCATCTACAAGATTGTGCACATGCTCCTCTATTAGAATCTCTTCCTGTCATATAGCTTGATAATAAACATCTACCTGAATACGACATACACATAGCTCCATGAACAAAAACTTCAAGTTCTAATTCTTCTGGTATATACTTTCTTATTTCCTTAATTTCATTCAAAGAACACTCTCTTGCTAAAACAACACGTTCTGCACCTAAATCATGCCACATATTACACCCTTCATAATTTACTGTGTTTGCTTGTGTACTAATATGTATAGGTAAATTAGTATGTTTTTGAACTGTTCTAAAAACACCAAGATCTGATACTAAAACAGCATCTACCTTAGCCTCTTCAAGACTTTTTAAGAATTCTGGTAGCTTTTCTATACCTTCATTTCTTGGCATTACATTTACAGTACAATATATCTTTTTACCTAAATTATGTGCAAATTCAGCACCCTCTTTAATTTCTTTAAAAGTAAAGTTTTGTGCAGCAGCTCTTAATGAAAATGCTTCTCCTCCAAAATAAACTGCATCTGCTCCATATTGAAATGCAATTTTTAACTTTTCTAAACTACCAGCCGGAGCTAACAATTCTGGCTTCTTATACTTTGTCGTCATCTTAATTCATCCTTTTGCTATATTTATAATTTTATATTTTTATTATATACTACTATTATTTTTATTCAACGCGAAATTGCAGGAAACTAATTACTTCATATACTTAATATATAAATCATTTTGCTTTATAGTGCCACAACTGTCTAAATTTATATTGTAAGTGGTACTTATCATTTTATAATATTTTTATTACAATAATATTAAGATATAAAAAAAATTTGAGGTGTAATTATGGAGAAAATAATGAGACCCGTATGGGCTGAAATAGATTTAGATATACTTGCAAATAATATGAAAAATATAAAAAAATTAGCTGGCAACAAAGAAGTTATAGCTGTTGTAAAAGCAGATGCATATGGACATGGTGCCTTAGATGTAGCTCCATGCCTTTTAGAAAACGGTGCTTCAAGATTAGCTGTTGCAATGCTTACTGAAGCAATTGAACTTAGAAATAATAATATTAAAGCTCCTATAATGATACTTGGATATACACCTTTAGATTTAGGTGAAGAATTAATAAATTTTGATATAGAACAAACAATTTATGATTTAGATTATGCAAGAGAATTATCTTCATTAGCAATAAAACTTAATAAAAAAGCAAAAGTTCACATAGCTATAGATACTGGTATGGGTAGAATTGGTTTTCTTCCTACAGATGAAAGCTTTAACTCTATTTGTGAAATTTGTTCATTAGATGGATTAGATGCAATTGGAATATTTACCCATTTTTCTAGTTCTGATGAAGCTGATAAAGAATATACACAATATCAATTTAATCAAATTTATGACTTTATTAGAAAATTAGAAAATAACGGTATTAATATTCCATTAAAACACGCCTCTAATAGTGCTGCAATAATTGATTTGCCTAATACCTACTTAGATGCTGTACGAGCTGGAATAATACTTTATGGATACTACCCTTCAAATGAAGTAAAAAAAGAAAATTTATCAATTAAACCAGCTTTAACATTAAAAGCTAAAATAGCTCATGTTAAAGAATTAGAAAGTAATATGTATATTAGTTATAATAGAACCTTTAAAACATCTAGAAAAAGTAAAATAGCTACTATTCCAATTGGATATGCTGATGGATATATAAGAACTTTAAAACATGATGCTAAGATTATTGTTAATGGACAACTTGCTCCTATAGTTGGAAATATTTGCATGGATCAATTTATGATTGATGTTACTGATATACCTAATGTTAAAACTGGAGATGAAGTTATTTTATTAGGTGAAAGTAATGGTATTAAATTTAATGCTGATGATATTGCAAAATGTATGAATAGTATAAACTATGAAGTTCTTTGCTTATTGAAAAAAAGAGTTCCTAGAGCTTATATTAAAAGTGGACAAATAATTCATGTAAAAAACAATGTCTAATATAACTAAATTGTGCACTACATGGATGAAAAAAATGAAATATTTCTTTTCCGAAAACGGTGAAATTTTCGCCTAAAATTTATATCTTTATTACATTGAACTTGCTAAAGTTGTAAAAGCCGCTAACACTTCAATACAACTTCTTTACGCAAGTTCAATTCTACAAAGATTAAATTCTACGGCTTAATTTCAATATTTCCTCCAAATTAATTGCTTATAACATCACCCTTTTTATATAAAATGCTTTTTAATAAACTTAATCATATTATCTCTATTAGCTTCAAATTGAGCTACCCTATTAACATTAGCACCTGAAGGATGTGGAAATCCCATAAGAACTTGTTCTTCTTTTACAATTCCATCTTCTTTTAATTTTATCAAAACCTCTTCAACTGCTTTTCCTAAAGGTATTAATAATATTTCTTCCCATTTTTCTAAATTTTTAAACTCATTTATATAATCATTAGCTTTAAACAAAGTATATAATCTAATTTTGAAGATTTCTTGAAGATATGAAAAAAGAACGACAAAATAAGCCGTTCTTTTATAATGGCAACTGTATAGTAACTTTAGCACCTTTGTTTTTTGTAGAATTATCTAGCAGAAGTTTTCCTTTATGTTGTTTTATAATGCCATTAACAATATATAAGCCCATTCCATAATGCAGTTTAGAATTTCTACTTCGGTCTTCCATATAGAAACATTCTTTTGCGTGTTCCAAAGCCTCCTGCGAAAAACCACAGCCACAGTCAGTAATACAGATATTCAAGTAATTATCCTTGTTATCTACATCTATATACAATGTAGAATTTTCAGGAGAGAACTCCACAGAATTTGAAACCAAATTTATAAATGCTCGTTCCAGTAACATTCTATCCCCTATTAGATTTTGTGGAAGATTATGTTGTGTCTGCTGAATAATAATACCTTTGTCCTTGCAAATGATTTTTGCTTGAGATAAAATATGTGCCAAAAACTCTGGCAATTTAATATCTTCCATTTGTAATTGATAACCAGCAGTCGTTTTAGATATATCAATCAAAATTTTTATGTACTGCTTCATCTGTTCAGAACTACTCATTGCATACGATAAATATAGCTTTTGTTCTTCGTCAAGTTCTGTTTCATCTAATAAATCAATGTTCCCTTGCACAACAGTTAATGGAGTTTTCAAATCATGGGCTAGAGAAGCAATTTGTTCTCTTTGTAATTGTTCACTTTTCCACTGTTTTTCTAATGACTCTTTTAAGCTGTTCCGCATGCTGTCAAAAGATATAATCACGTTTTCAAATTCCAATATTTTAGAATGTCCGATAATAAAATCTAAGTTTTGATTTTCAATTTCTTTGGTAGCTTCTAAAATAGGGGTCAATTCTTTTCTCAGCTCTTTAGCAAAATGAACAGTTAAATAAACACATACCCCTAAACTGCTTATAATCATTAACGTAATCATCACAATTTCTGGGGACGGTAAATAATGGTTAAGTTGTGGGTTTAAATATTGAGAACCTATAACATACTGTAAGACAATATATTCATCATTTCGTGTAACGAAAATAAACTGTGTTTTACCACTGGTATCCATTAACCCAGTTTTAGCAAACATCAAAGCCTTTTCTTTTACTTCTTCGCTCATATTTGTATCAATGTATTCATAGTTTTTCGTTAATCGAAGAAATTTAGTTCCAGTAGGAAAATGTATATCTGATACATTCGGCGTTGCAGTTAGTATAGGTACTAGAGCTTCCGTTTGTCTTTCATTATTATCCGCAAGTGTTACAATCCCCATGCTGGAAGCTAATAACATACAGACAAATGGGACAACAACGGACAGACATATTCCCCCAAGTAGGCAAACAAGAAATTTACGGAAAGTTTTTGTAAGTGATGTTTTCATTTTTATTCCCATTTATAACCAATCCCCCAGACTGTTGAAATTGGCTGAACACCCATTTTTTTAAATTTTGCTCTTATATTTTTTATATGTGTCGAGATTGTAGAGCTATCGCTTTCTCCGTAAAAAGAAAATGTAGCTTCGTATATTTGTTCCTTTGAAAAAACCTGTCCTTTGTTACTTGCAAGATACTCACAAATCAAATATTCACTTTTAGTAAAAGCGATAGGTTTATTATCAACACTAATCGCCTTTGCTGATAAGTCTATTCTTATCTTATCTAAATTTAGTGTTCTATGTTTTTCACGTTTCTCTCTACGCAAGTGAGCATTGATACGTGCCCGCAATTCTGCAATACGGAATGGTTTTGTTAAATAATCATCAGCTCCTAATCCTAAACCCAAAGTAATATCATTTTCCATCGTTTTTGCCGTCAGAAAAAGAATAGGACAGTCAATAAAATCTCTTATAGATTTACAGAAAGAAAAACCGTCTATATGGGGCATCATAACGTCTAAAATAACTAAATCATAATAGTTCAGAGTGTCTAAAGGAACTTCTTTTGCAGAAGAATATACAGTTACAATATGCCCATCTTTCCCAAGCCCATTCTTGATTAACTGTAAAATCATTTCTTCATCATCAACAGCTAATATATTTGCCAATATCTACACCTCCTACAATTCCTATATCCAAGTCTTATTCCATTGTATTTACTGCTACGTAATATTTATTTTTAATATTAACAGCAATTTTTTCTTCTGTGGAAGTTTCTTTTATACTGTATATATATCCGTAACTGAATATTGTACCGTCAGCTTCTTCAATTCTTTTTGAAATTTGAGCAATTTCCTGCTTCAAACTTGAATATTCCACAGTTTCATCTGTCAGAGTATAAATTTTTTTATCTATTTGTATGGTATCTTGATTTTCTGTATCTAGTTCCACGATTGGCAAGGTTTGGTTTAATAATTTATTTTTATCTGCGGTTTCTTTCAAATCAAATAAAACTTTTAAAGTTCCAAAAGCTAGGACAAGGACAATAGCTATTGCACACCATTTTAATATTTTTTACTCATTTTCTTTTCCCCCTTCCCACCTCTGAAACCACATTAAACTTATTATAAACAATACTACTGTAAAAATCAGCATGAATATAAAGCCAAGTTGAAACTCATGAAAAGTAGAATAAAATTGCCTCTCATTAACACATTGCAAAACACAATAATCCATAAACCTTACACCCCAACCCCACGGCAAAAATTTCCAAATAAAATCACCAAGTCCAGTAACTAACAATGCAGATAATAGACTCCCTACAATACCCAAGCCCATAGCTACACTTTTGCCTAAACTGAAACCGACAAATATGGAAATAAGATAAATCGGTATTCCAGCCAATATTAAGATAATTAAAGGTTTTATATAAAATGAAAATGGCATAACTGGGTAGAGTACGTCAAATAAGAAAACACAAAGTATTGTTGCAAAAACCGCCAAAACAATAAGATATAATAATTTTCCAATGTATACCGCTATGCGTGAATGGAATGTACCTAAGATTAACTGAAAATGACCTGCTCCATCTTCTAGTTCAACTATCATACCTACAACAATTCCAATAACGAATGGAAAAATAATCGCTAATACCTCCAAAAAGGTTGTTACATTTGTAATATTATCCCAACCGGATATATGAAAATATCCTGCAAAAATACCAGCTCCTATTACTGGAAAAAGGATATGAACTAAAAGTAATGGTGTATGTCTGCTCTTAAGCCATTCTACTTGAAAACATCTAATAATACTACTAAACATTAAAGAACCTCCTGCTTTATAAAAGACTTTACTGTTAATTTTGAAATTACATAGAATAAAACCAATGACAAGCAGACTGTCATGATAATCAATGGTAAAGGAGTTGATAAAGCATTTCTCGTTACTGGTTCTCCATTCGGCAATATTCCTAATGTAGGAACCATAAGGCGAGTAACCCAACTATAAGGACATACGAACCAGAGCCTTGTGCTTGCCCCTAATGTTCCCAGTATAAAGCTCATTCCAACATTTAGTATAAGAGTAGCGAATACACCTACTTTTTTTACAAGCCACAAGCATAAAGGAATGTTCCATATACTTGTTAGAATAATGCAAAGCGTTCCTAATAGTGCCTGTGTCAGGCTAATTGTCATAGATATATCAAAAATTTGTTGAATGATAAAACCACCTGCGACATTGCATACCATCAAAATTGTATTCGCAAGTACAATGTATATTATACAAGTAATTATTTTTGCATACCATATTTTTTTTAAATCAATAGGCAATGATAAAATTGCTCTGAACTTTAATTTTCCGTTATCTCTTTGAATTATCAAAATAGATAATAGCGTTAGATAACTAGGATATAATAATACATACCACCAGTTATATGAATTTTGTTGATACCACATGGGAGCAAGTACATTCAAAAATAAAGTTAGTATAGGTGCTAACCATACTAATTTTTTTGCAAAAGTATTTTTATGTTTTAGATGTTCAGAAGATATATAATTTCCCATATTATCGTCCCTCCTGCGATTTTCTTACAACTTCTATGAACAAGTTTTCTAAATCTTCATCTTTATTCATCTGTCCCTCATATCCTAAAATACCATTTGAAATAATGCCAATATCATCAGCAATAAGCTGTACCTCTGATAAAATATGACTGGATAGAATAACGGTAATCCCTTGAGAGGGAAAAGAACGAATAAGAGAACGTAATTCTTGTATACCGATAGGGTCTAAACCATTTGTCGGTTCATCTAAAATCAATAATTTAGGATTGTTTAATAAAGCAATAGCTATTCCCAAACGTTGCTTCATTCCCATTGAAAATTGTCCTGCTTTTTTTCTCCCCGTATTTTGTAAATCAACTATTTCTAAAACTTCATCTATTCTGGCTTTAGGAACGCCGAGCAATTTTGCACGGACTTCTAAATTTTCTGCTGCGGAAAGATTATCATAAAGTGGAGGTGTTTCAATCAAAGCCCCTATTTGTTCTAAATCTTTTCTAGTCCAGTCATGTCCATTAAAAAGAACTTTTCCATTAGTTGGACGAAGCATACCCGTAATCATTTTCAAAGTGGTAGATTTTCCAGCACCATTTGGACCGAGTAACCCATATATTGAGTTTTCACGGACAGTTATAGACACATTATCTACTGCCTTTTGTTTTTTGAAATACTTACATAAATTATCTGTCTTTAAAATTTCTTTCATAGTTGTTCATATCCTTTCTTTATGTTTGGTTAAAGTATAAAAAGAAAATTTGAAGATTTCATAAAGATTTGAAACAAATTTGTTTTAATCCATCCGTAGCATGTAGCTCGCATTAAATGTAAAATACAGCTACGGCATTTTATTATTTACCCTACAATCTTCCAGTTACTATCTTTATGTAACACAAGCTCATACTGCGACACCTGCGTAGCCTTTGTCTGATTATCAAGGAATTTTACAGCTACTTTCACTTTCACATTGTCCCCGTCCTTTGTAAAGATAGGGTTTACCAATTCAGAATAAAGGTAGTCCCTGCTGATAGGTTCAAGCACATTCCCCGATACATAGTAGGCAAGCTCTTTTTCCGTCGCTGTTGGGTAGAGCTTAAAGAATGTTTCCAGAAATGCGGTAGTGTCATTGACGGTATCAGCGTCCACGCTTGCGTCTGCTTCTGGTGTCTTAGGCTCATAGTCTGATTTTTCGATTGCTGGTGCAAGGGTAGGGTTCTGAACGATTACCATATCCCCGTCAGCGTCCACATGGACTTTTACGGTATAGGTTGCCTTGACGATACTTGTCTGTTCTCCCTCTTTTATCTGCTGATCTACTTCGTAGGTAGCAGAAAAAGTGTCCGTTCCCAACTGTTCGATACTCCACACAATCACATTTGTAACTGTGGAGCTGGTCGGTATATCCGTTCTAATGGTATCAACATTCAAGTCCTGCAATTCCTTTGTCAGATAACCGCTGATTGCCTGCGTCCTTGATTCAATCGCTTCTTTACTGTTATTCCATGTGTAATAGGACTTCGCAAAATTCTTCACGAAATTTTCTATCCCGTTGGTGTCCTGCAAGCGAAGTTCAATGATTTCTTTTTCATGGGTCGTGTGCTGGTCGATAGCCGTAAAATTCTTATACACCCCGAAGCTCACGCTTGCAATAAGTACCACCCACAACGCAATCACGGCTTTCTTATGTGTGCCTGCCTTAACAGTACGCACCTTTTTTTCTTTTGGTTCTTTGATAGTTTCTGTCTGTTTCTTATTCTTCTTAAACATATTTTTCAAGTCCTTTCTATTGTTTTACTCGTCCTGCACCGATTAAGTGCTGTTGCCAGTAACTACTACTTAGGTCTGCATATCCTATCGGGTCGCCTGCGTGGTACATCTGTGTCGGCGAAACAAGAATACCGACGTGTGTTACATACGAACCAGCGTTATAGGTGGAATGGAAAAACACCAAATCGCCTGCTTTTGCCTGCGAGAGTGGAAGATGTTGGGTTGCGTCATACTGTGCTTGTGCCGTTCTCGGTAAGGAGATACCAGCTTTTCCATAACACCATTGCGTCAGTCCCGAACAGTCAAAAGAAGTGTTTGGATTGCTACCGCCATACACATATTTCCAGCCTTGATATTTCAACGCTTCATTCATTACCTTTTGTGCCAGTTCTCCCGATACCTGCGGAACTGCTAAATACTGATTGACTACTTCCACATAGAACATATTTCCATAGCCATACCGCCAGCCCCCATTCTTAGCAACGGCTATCGGGTTGGTGTAGGTTACTTTCTTTCCACCCGATTTCTCACGGGCGAAGCTCTCTGCAAGATTAAAAGTGTGTTTCTTTCCTTTTCCTGCCACATATCCCACATAGCCACCGCCATAGTTATAGGACTGTATCGCTACATTCAAATCGTCGATACCTTGATTTTTGCAGGAAGAAAGCAGGGACGCAAAATACTTACACCCCTGCTTGATTGAGCTTTCCGTATCTAAGGAATTAGGCGGTAAACCAAGACTTTCCGAACTCTGCATAACATCTTCTGCCGTACCGCCACTTTCTACTTGAATGATAGCAAGCAGTACATTGACATACTCGGAGATACCGTTTTCTCTGGCGTATTTTTCCACCATAGGCTGATGTTTCAAAACTTCTGCGGATAGGTTCATACCCGTAATGCCAGAAGAAAAATTGCTGTTCTCGTCGTCGCTGTCCGCACTAATGAGGACGCCAAAGAAAAGCACCAGAGAAAAGAGGATAGGAAACAGACTGCCAATGATAGCGATATGTTTCAGTTTCATTTTTTCTTCTGTCCTTTCTTCGTTACAAGGTTACGGGTTTTCTCTGTGGTCTGCTGGTTCTTCTGGACGCTCTGCGTCTGCTGAACCTTTGTCCTGCGGTCTTTGGTGTAATTCTGGCGTGTTTCCTGCGATACTACTTTTTCTACATTCTGCCTATGTACTGGCTGTGCCGACTGGGTCGCTTTTCTATCAGAAGCACCAGAAGATAACGGACGCTCTTTGATAACATTTGTCTTGACTGGCTCACTTGCTTTCGGAGTTGGAGCTGTGGCAGGGCGTTTGACTTCCTGCATTTTTTCCGCACTCGGCTTTGAAGCTGTGGCTGGTCGCTCATGGGGACGGGTAGCTCCCGTTGTCGCTGATCCGTCAGCCTTTCGCTGTACCTGCCTTGCTTCTTGTGCCTTTTGAAGCTCCATACGTTTGTCAGCGATATTTTTCTTACGCTGTTCCTGCTTTTCCAATCGTCCCGACTGTCTGGACTGCTGTTCCTGCACCATGCCACGCTTGAAGTCGGACACGCTGGACTTTGCCTTTTCCTTTGCGGAATACACCGCATAAGCGGTCTGTGTCGGCATATCCTTGATATTCTCTTTGACAGCGTTTGCCTTGTCTTTCACTTTATTTTTCGTATCTAAGACAGCACCCACCTTTGAGCCTGCACGCTGTCCCATGCTGGAAGTGATATTGCCCCGATTTTCTTTAGAAGCTGTATTTTTTCTTTCAGCCCTCTTGCCAGCAACGGCACTTCCAGCCACCGCACCAGCCACACCGCCCGAAATACCGCCAGCACTTACCGCCCTTGCAATACGGTGTTCCATACGCCTAGCCCGATGTCGCATAAACAGATACGGTCTGCGGAATATGCGTCGTCCCATGCTTTGACTGTCGCCAGCATTAAGTGAGAACATACTCATTAAGTCGCCCAGCTTCATGTAGATACCAGCGAAACATACTATCTGCAAGAACGCCACCATGAAGAACGGATAGTCCGTGGATATGTTATAAAACATACTGGAAATGCTGAACGCCACCGTTACAATGAGCGTTATTCCTGCCCGTGTCATTATGGTATTAAATACCCTCACGATTGCCTGCTTTGCCATGCTTTCATAGCTCGGTATCATGGAGAGTAAAAAACTGATAGGCAAAAACATTGCAAAGATAATAAAAAGTATCTGGCTGAACAACATCATGCCCGTAAGCAAGAATACAAATATCGTGATACCCAAGTTAAAGAACAAGAGGAAGAACACCATACCCAAACGGTTCACGACCTGCGGTATTGTCAGATTGTTATTGTCGTTGTCCTCGATTTCTGTTTTCACGACTTCCTCTCTGGTTTTCCCGTCCTCGTCCTCTGGACTTGCCGATACGAGAGCTTCTACACGGTCTGTCCCGATTTCTTCTGCGTTGCTGTTCCCGAATTGAAGCAAGAGCCACGGCTGTTCCACTTGAATAGAAAATAGGCTGTCCCGTATCAAGTCCACGCTGTCCTTACCCTCGCTGTCGGAGTTAGGGAGCATGATTTTTGTTCCCAAATCCAAAGAAGCGGTACTGATGTCTGATGAAAATTCATTTATCTTCTTGATATAGTCGGGAGCATAAGCAATAAATGAAGCGGACAGCACGAACACCACCACAAAGTTGATAACAGCGTGAAGTGCTTTGCTGGTTTCCCGTTTTATCAGTCCCGTATAAGCAACGTACATTCCCACCACTAAGATAATGAGAAGCAGGAAACCAACATAGAAGCCCGTAGAAGAAAAGCCGTTCTCGGTAACGCCTGCAAGGGTCTGTATGCTCTTTCCGATACTGTCTGCCATATCATTGATGAAGTCCAGCTTATAGGCTTCCTGCACCACATAGCCCGTTGCATTACTCAAATACAAACTGATAGTCCAGACAAAGTTGGTAATGCAGTACAGCCCGTATTGTACCGATTTTCCGATACCGTCGAGCCAGTTCCACGGAAGCCACGACCAGCTATTATCGACGAAAAAATCAAGCTGGTAGTTGGAAAGGGGATATTTTGAATAAAGATTTTCTGCGTTTATGGTATCGTCTACAAGCCCCGTCGCATGAGCCACCGTCCCCAAAAGTGAAAGCAGGATAAGGGAGAGTGCCACCACGAACAGAGCCATTTTGAGAAAGTGGAAAATCTTCTTTTTTGTGAACGCACCTTTTATCCTTTCTTTCATCACTCCACCTCATTTCTCTGTACGGGCGGTCTGGTATCAAAGGCGTGTAGCAGTTCTTCAAAGACTGGGTGTATCTGCACCACACCGACACGCCCGTATAAGTCCTGCAATAAGCATTGTCCGTTCTCCAAATCACGCAAGCGTTTCTGGTTGTTCTCATCGTCCTTGTCGATACCGAAAAACTCTAAGGTCTGCTTTATCTCGTTTATATCCGTGCTTCTAAATGCAAACTTTAAGCCGATATTGTTTTTCAGACTTTCCTTTGACACGTCATAGGCAGACTGGGTAACGAAATAAACGCCTGCCTGCATAGCTCGCCCAGCACGAACCAGCTTATTTGATAAGGTTTCTCCTTGTGCCACATTTAAGAACGCCCACGCTTCGTCTAAATCGACAATCTTAAAAATGCTTCTGTCCGAATGGATAAAATCAAGGGCAAAGGTACTAATCACAATCAGCATAGACACAGACAACAATTCAATGGTCGTGTATTCTTCAAAAGTGGTATCTTTATCTGGCAGTACAAGGTCGGCTACTTGAATGATATTGAGCTGATTATCCAGACTGATAGCATTTTCTACCGTACCGTCTGAAAACAGCAGGTGTGCAAAGTCGTAGTCCGTGAAGCTGTCGATATGGTCTGCGATATTTCTTGATATGGGCGTATCTTCACGGCGTAGCTCGTCTATCACATGGAGCAAGCCCCGACTGTCGCTCTGGGTAACGGAGCGTACTGCCTTACGAAGTACGGGGAATTTTTCGCCGTCCCTTGAAGAAATACCCGTAAGGAATGTTAAGATGTCGATTGCCAGACTTTCAGCGTCTTTTACATTCTTCATAATCACAAACGGGTCAAGAAGCCCTGCATTGTCCTTATCGCTGGTAAGATTTACGATATTGATTTCATGTGCAATCTCTGGGAGCGTTTCTTTCCAGTTACCACGCTCACTTTTAGGGTCTAACAGAAGTGCTTGACCGCCAAACAGCACCGCATAATATACCAGAAGATTGTTACAGAACGATTTCCCACCGCCAAGCGAACCGACTCCATGCCTCCACAAGAATCTGGTTCTTTCTGCAATAGTCTACTGCTGCCTGTTGTGTATATCCAGGATGATATTCCAACTGATCGACCGCCGGAGTCACCTTGGCATTCTGCATCAGGTTCTCAATGTGGTGCGGCAGAAAATTGCTCACCCCAATGGCGCGGATCTTTCCTGCATGATACAATTCTTCCATTGCTCTCCAGCTCTCTAAATCCAGTTCCTTCCAGTTTTTGCAGTCCAACGTGGGCCGTGGCCAGTGGATCAGATACAAATCCAGATAATCTGTGTTAAGCTGCTCTAAGGTTTTCGCAAATGCAGCCTTTGTCTGTTCATATCCCATATCCTCTTTCCAGACCTTGGATGTCAAAAAAAATTCCTGCCTTGGAATCCTGCTCTTTTCAATAGCCTCTGCCACATATTTCTCCGTGCCGTAAACAGAAGCCGTATCAAAATGCCTGTATCCGGCACGAATTGCAGTACCGATGATATCCGCGCTGTTTCCTTCTGCGGCTTTATAAGTTCCAAATGCAGCACACGGAATCTTGACCTGGTTATTCAAAATACGATAATTCGAATTACACTCCATCTTTCTGGCTCCTTTCTCTTACTGCACAACCACGAGACCTCAGAATTAAAAAACGCCCCTTTTTGCATATCCTGCAAAAAGGGGCGAGATCATACTCGCGGTTCCACCCTGTTTGAACCGGTATTAAATACCGGAACCACTCATTTGTGATGATAACGGGATCACCGGGCTGTTTTCAGCCACTCAGAGGTAGTTTTCAAATGCTTCCGTAAGCGGGAGCTTCCAGCCTGCGACTCCCTTCTCTGTCTTCTTCCACATCCTACTCGTCTCGTCATTGTATTGAAATATTATATTCTCAACCTAATCCTCATTATAACATCACTTTTTGTTTTGTCAACCAGATTTCTTTTTTCCTCTCTGAATCCACAGCCACACAACCGCAAAAAACTCCCGTACCATATAGTTCAAAAACAAAATCAGATCGGAAGAGCGTCGTGTAG
>OMGJ01000879.1_pt1 | contig 15387 bp, 17 predicted proteins | sample 1645811 | NCBI WGS metagenome assembly OMGJ01 (sample SAMN05578589, study PRJEB25193) | human gut metagenome | biome: Human Microbiome; feature: human-associated habitat; material: feces | host: Homo sapiens | place: USA:Birmingham | reverse complement strand
GTTCTAAGTTAACAATTATCTTTATATCTCTCTAGACAGGCCCCCTGAATCTCCAGACAACCAATATCACTTAAATAAGTGATAGTCCTGATACAAGTTTTTAGAGTAGTCATTAGTGAACAGATAATTGTTAACTTAGAACCAGTAAAATGCAAACGACGCACCACGCTGGGAAAATCGCTGCTATTCAGCAGAGTTTTGTACCGAGAATTGTGGCCAGCCACTTATTGCTCTCGCGTAAGCAGGTATCCCCATCGTTTACCAGTCCAGCACATCTTGTGGTCAGACAGAAGAAGAGCAAACTGTTACTGGACTCACTGCATGCATGGTGGAGAAAAATGCCACGCTATCCAAAAATCCAGACTGGGTGAATGGTTCAGCTGTGTACTGAATCAGTGGGGCGCACTCTGTTATTACAGTGTTGACGGTCAGGCGGAGGCAGACATAATGCCGCGGAAAAAGCCCTTTGTGCCATCTGTCTCGGAAATAAAAACTCTTATGACCTTTGTCAAATATTAAGCCCAAAAAGACCTTACGCAGCTCCGGGAGCTTCGTTATATCGCGGATTAAAGAACCTGAAACAGTCAGACTGTATCTTGGATTTTACAAACTCTTATTCGGGGATTTTAGCCCCATGACGATTTACGCAGTGAGCTGGCCTCTTTCTACGTGCAGGTATTAGCGCATTCTGGCTTCCCTGAATTCTTTTACGAGGATCACTCATTCCGTGTCTGACTGCTTCAGGGTTTAATTTTGCTTCTGCTGACTGAATGATGATTGGGCAGCAAGTGCAATATCCCACATAAATCCAGTCAACTCACGAGCCACCGCCGTAATGGCTACTTGTGATTTTTTCCCTTTTGCTGTCAGACTTCGGTAACGAGAACACAATCGTTGTTGAGCTTTCCATGCAATATCTTTGGAATATTGTGTTACAGAGTCCGGTCGGTAATATATAAGCCATGCCCCAACTTTTGCAGGTGTACGATAAGACCAGGCGGCTTCGTAAAGCAGACGTCTCAGTTCGCTGTTTCCAACTTTTGTTATTCCTCTGGGACGAATACTGTTTCCACTGGAATATTCACCTGGCACCAGTCCCAGAAAAGCCATGAGCTGTTTGGGATTGGAAAATCGCGAAAAATCACCCAGTTCAGCAACCAGAGTTATTGCAATTAGCTGACCAACACCTTTAAGAGCCTGCAACTGGCAGACCAGATTGCACAGAGACCACTCAGGTAACAGGCGAGATATTTCCTGGTCGAGTTGAAGTATGCGATCTTCAATCTGCTCCAGACTTTGACAATAGTGTTGAAAAGCAATCTGTTGAGATGGCTGACTAAATGATTGATTAGCTAACCAGGTTCGATGTTTTCCTGTCCAGTGCTTTCCTGCATAATGTTTGTCTGTTCGCAATAGCATGCTCAGAATTCGCTGTCGGGCAACTCTGCTGTCTCGTTTAGCTGCTGCACGGGCTCTGATTAGATCCCGCATAGCTTCATGAGTCAGGTCAGGGATCCAGACAGGGGTAAGTTCTCCAGCCCGCAGTAACCTGGCGAGAGAAATTGCGTCCCGATGATCATTTTTGATTCTGTCTGTCGGTGATTTTGGTATGCGGGAAGGGGCAATAACCTGGCATTTTATATTCATCGCTGTGAGTTGATGATATAGCCCAAAACCACAGGGGCCAGCCTCATAGCAGGAAAGAATGTTTCCGTAAAGTCCCTGCAATTTCTGAAATAATCGACGTACAGCCTGGGCTTCGTTGTTAATCGTACCATAATAACGAACTTCGCCAAGCCGTTCAGGTGCAGCAATAGCAACCGCCAACGTTTCTTTATGCACATCCAGCCCGACGTAAGCCGCAATATTTTCCGAATGCATGATGACCTCCTCTGGAATATCCCACCAATGCTATAGTGAGTATATAAAGGTCATATCATCTACGTGTTCTTCGGTAGCGATCACGGCGGCGAGCGTGGAGCACTGCTGTACGGGCTGATCGGCACCTGCCGTCTGAACGGTATCGATCCGGAAGCGTATCTGCGCCATATTCTGAGCGTACTGCCGGAATGGCCCTCCAACCGTGTTGACGAACTCCTGCCATGGAACGTAGTTCTCACCAATAAATAAGCGTCAATACGGTGCTCCGTTGACGCTTACTTTAATCCGTTTTCTGAGCTTAGATTTTTCTGTTCCTACCCAGACCGTGGATTTGGAATTCATTTTTTGTCAGGTCAATGCTAATCGTTAAAACGGCCATAACGCACCTCCACTGGAAGGTTTATCAGTAATATCCTACCGTTGCTTCATGGTCGGGGCGTCCATTCCATTATTATCGGTTTTCCTTTCTGTTTATAAATGAAAACGCCAGCTGTATTCAGGCTGGCGTCAGGGGAAATGAAGCCTGTTGAGTGAGATTCACCGGTTCTGGTGCAGAAGCTGCAGATGGCGCAGGGTAAGGACATCTTCTCTTGCCTGCTTAATACAGGACAACAGTGCTGTTTCTGTGGTTAATGGCACTATACCCTGTATCACTGCATTGTCTTACAGCAACTGGTGAGGGCTGGCATAAGTTGCCGGTGTTTCGGTAGAGTCACGGCCATCCACCACGCGGAGTGAATAACCGTTTTCAGCGGCCTTATTAATCAGTTCAGTGATATTAACACCATCAATGTCAACGACAATGTGCCCCATATCCAGCGCCTGTACGTTAACGCTGTCGGCTTCCAGTGTCATCATTTCGCCTCCGGATACTTACCCAGGGTAATGTTATTTACCGTTCTGTAATTGTCGCGGGTCATCAGGCCGGTCGCCCTGCGAGCCCGGAGGATATCGATGCTGTTTATTAACTGAGAGCGGGTACAGGCGCTGAATCCCGGCTGGTCGGTACGCACCAGCGCGTATTTTTCCACGAGAAAGTTCACCGCATCACACAGTGAAATGCCTGCCTCAATATGCTGCTCAATCACACGTTCATCGGCAAACGGTGTGTCATTCAGTGTGAGGCCGTAGTGCTGGTCCAGCAGTCGGGACAGCAGTATCTGCCAGATTTCAACAGGAGACGGGCGAGAACTGGCCGCCTGCCCGGGTAATACAGGTAATGTTTTCATACTGAAGATTTTCCTGATATGCAGATATAAAAATGGGAAAGTTGCGTGGTGAAAACACCAGGCCGTAGCAGAAGGCTATTCTGGAGAGTTAATTTTTCATTTCGGGCGTCGGATAAACAGCCAGATAAACGTAACCACAGGAGCCCAGGGTATCGGCTTCGCAGGTCAGTCCTTTCGCATACAGCGTGACGGTATGCTGATAGCGGGGGCTGAGTTCACCACTGGTGAGCATGAGCTCCAGTTGTTTCATCAGCAACGGAAAGGCCTGGTCCAGGTGGTACGCATCTGCATCGCTGAACAGGCCTCTGATACCGGCACGGTCGGCAAGGTAATGCAACCGGTTACCCTCCTGCACCAGACGGGCGCCGAAACAGGGCGTCACGGTGCAGGGTAGCCCCCACCAGGGGCGGTCGTTGTTGTCGTCGGGATAATTTGTTTCATGGAGCGTGTCTGACACGATAAAGTCCTCACAGAAAATCGGTGAATGATAGTTTAACGATGACGGGTCAGCCGGCGCGCAGATCGGCTTCGGTGAAGGTATATTCGTTGATGAGAAGGGCCTCATCCACAGCGGTGTCTGAGGTCAGCCAGTCGTACTTGTTTTCCAGCTGGCGGTACAGCCAGAAGGCCAGGTCGCGCAGGGCTTCGCTGACAGCGGCTTCCGCATCGGTTGTCATTGCCTGACCAGTCGGACTGTTCCGGGTGACGGTGATATCCATGCTGTACGGATGGCAGTAACGTCCCCGGTGACTGATTTCAGCCTGAAGCTGCCAGAAGTTACGTTTCTGCACCGCATGCAGGGTATCCGCGATACGATGAAGCTCACGGTCCTGAGGGGCATATTCCCTGATTTTCCGGGGTGTCGCTGGCTGCCAGTGCCAGTGCCCTTCAAAACAGGCTCCGTCCCCCTGGCTGCAGAATCCGCTGAACCAGATGCACGGCTCTTCCATAAACCTGCCGTTGCTGAGCCGGAAAACGCGCTGGCGGAGGTCAATTCCGAAAATGCCTCAGACCTCCCTGAAGTCCTCATACACGTTTTCATACCAGTTGCTGTCAGCATGATGCTGACGGTACCAGTCGCGGGCTTTTTCCTGTGCGGTGGAGGATAGCTCATGCAGTGTATACACGGTGGTGGTGATAATTCTGCTCATCAGAATGCCCTTACTGACTCAGTTCAGAGTGACGCTCATCAGCCGGACATACGGGCCAAAACTGTCCTTACGGCGTTCAGCAAACACGGCCAGCACACCGGGAATATCCTGCACTTCACGACCGGTATACGTTTCAGCACTGCCGTGCCAGCGGTATTTACCGGTACAGAACGGAAAAAGACGGGATGTCGGATGTTGTTGGTGAATACGCATGGCTTCACCACGGGTGATAATTTTCATAATGGGATACCTCTGAAGACAGAAGATAAAAGTGAAAACAGGTGTGATGTGGTTGTGACGGGTTAAAGCAGACCATGTTCGGCAAAGGAGAAAACCTGGCTGCCACCGACTATCAGATGGTCCGGCACCCGGATATCCACCAGGCCCAGTGCCTGTACCAGACGTTCCGTGATAAGGAGGTCTGCCTTACTGGGGGTGACTTCACCGGACGGGTGATTGTGTGCCAGCACCACAGCTGCGGCATTGTGATACAGGGCGCGTTTAATCACTTCCCGGGGATGGACTTCCGTGCGGTTGATGGTGCCGGTGAAGAGGGTTTCACCGGCAATCAGCTGATTCTGGTTATTCAGATACAGCACCCGGAATTCTTCACGCTCCAGTCCCGCCATGTTCAGAATCAGCCATTCCCGTGCCGCACGGGTGGAGGTGAAGGCCACGCCGGGTTCATGAAGATGGCGGTCCAGGGTTTTCAGGGCCCGTTGAATGAGGCTGCGCTCGCCGGGCGTCATCTCTCCGGGCAGAAAGGAAAGCTGTTGCATTGTACTTCTCTCCATTCAGTCGATGATGCGCATAATGGCGCTGCATTCCGGATGCTGCAGGGCGTAATCCCGCAGACGGTAATAATGAACCGTCATGGCATAACACTCCGTACGGCAGGCGTGATGACTGTACGTCATCAGACAGGCGGCAATGCCGGCGGCTTCCGGGCTCATTTCAGCGCGGTTACCGTTCATGGCATTGAACAGTACCCATGTTTCGTCATCATCGTCATCCGGTTCGGGTGCCATAAATGCGCCGCCGTTGTTCAGGGTGTACAGATTCCAGATACCACCGCAGTAGTCTTCGCACAGACGGTCCATCCAGCCGAAGACACGGGGCTCCAGGGTCACCCACTGTGGAATGAGGCCAAAATGCTGCGGCCAGAAGCTGATGCGCTGTTCATCAGGGACTATGGTGGCAACCAGTTGTTGCAGGCCAGTCTCCGGTGCACAGGCCGAAGAGGTGGTGTTCTGAGACAATGTTTTCATGTATGAAATCCTTGTAATGTGAATAAATGAGAGGGAGTAAAGGTCGGGAGCTGGCAACATCACGTTCATCACTGATCGTGATGACCCGGTAATGTCAGGGATGAATGATATTCGGCTGAAATTCCGGACAGCCGTACGCGTAACCGTTCCGGTCACAGACGGATGGCCAGATGCCATTGCCTGTACTCAGTCTGCACAGACTGAGCTCTCCGGGGCGTCGGGTGATTCTGGTGCCTGAATCACGCCTTCAGGGACATGCTGCATCAGCGCTGGCTCTCCAGCAGCGTTTCTGCCATTACCCACAATGCGCGGTTGAGCTTAATATCGGTGTCGATGCTGTGAATGGCACGGGTGTGGATACGTTTTCCTTTTGCACTGCGACCGGAAATCCCGCCTTTCAGCATATTCTCCTGGATGGTCTGATAAGTACTCCACAGGTCCTTACCGTAATCCTCCCGGCGTCGTGGCGTCAGAATGTCGGCGGTGGTGACGGGCTGATGTTCGTCACCATAACGGTAAGTCAGTGCCGCCTGTGCCAGCGCCTGGCGTGCCGGTGGCGGCAGGACCAGCGACTGCATGGCATCACGCTTCTCCTCTATCCGGTCAAACACGCCCACCACCTCGTAAGCCCCTTCAATGACTCTGTCCACCACATTTCCCCGGTGCGGAACACGCACTTCCCCCAGAGACTGACCACAGACGCATCCGTTCTGGCAGACGAACCTGAAGTAACCCGGCAGCATCTGGTAGCTGGAGGTACCGTCATGGGAGTTGAGCAGAATGATTTCAGGGACATGTTGTCCGGTTATCTCTCCGGCCCGCCGCAGACGCAGCATGTGTTTGGTGTATTCCCGGCGGTCCGGGTCACGTACGCGGGTCTGGCAGGCGAAGAACGGCTGAAAGCCTTCCCGCTGCAGGCTCTCCAGTACGGTGATGGTGGGGATGTACGTATAGTTCTGGCTTCGGGACGTGTGTTTCTCTTCCCCGAAAATCCCCGGCACATGGTGCATCAGCTCTTCATGTGTCAGTGGACGGTCACGACGTATCTGGTTTGCAGCATAACCAAAACGACTGGCTAGTCGCATAATTTGCTCCTTATCGGTGGTTAAGATTTACTGGTGTAATAAATGAAAAAAGCCGCGTCTCCCGGAGAAGACGCGGCCTGATGGATGAAATCAATGAGGTTTATTGTCTGAGAAGCCCTCCACTGGCGAGCCACGCATTAAGCTGTTTTCCGGCATCAGCTTCAGAGTTCCGGCTGCGTCAGCGTCGCTGACCTTCCGCGTTGCGGATCACCAGACGAAAATGCGTACCCGGGTCATCCTGGATAAACACATTGCGGTAAGCGGTTATGACAGCAACCGCCTGACCGTATGAGAAAGATCCTTCAGCCAGGACATACTCTGTGTGTAACCCGGCATATCTGGTTTCTCCTGATAAATAGCCTCTGCCATACGTTGTGGCAGAGGCTGAAGCATGAAACTGACTTCAGGGATCAGTTAACATTTTTTCCGGAAACGGTAATCAGCAGTGGATGGTAGTCCTGGGGATCGAAAACCGATAACGGCAGACTGACACGATGGCCGTTACTTTCTTCAGTTGCTTTAATGATTTCGGTTGTGGCGACATTTTCCACGCACTCCGTTTCCAGAAATGCGTCTGTGGTTCGCGTGGCATTACTGTCACCAAAGGCTTCCGTTTCCATTTTTCTGGTCACCAGCGTCTGACCATATTTGTCTTTGAGTTGCAGAGTGATGGTGAGGGGGCCAAATCCTTCATCGTTTCCGCCATTATCCAGCCGGAACTGGTAAGCACAAATATTTCCCGGGAGCCATATCGTATCTGTATTGCGTATACTGATGTAACGTTGATCCTGTGCCCGGAGTGGGGCAGACCACGTTAACCCCAGAATGAAGGCGGTAATCATGCAGGTTTTGAACAGGTGAATCATGGTATTTACCTCTCTGAGTCATGACGATGACACTGACAAATCAGGTGATAAAACGTAAAAGGCGCAGAATAGCCGTTATGCCGGTAACTCCGGGGGTAATGTTTCTTCCAGTCGGTTAACCATATTGCCGAGATGGGATGCATCATATTCCATGACGGGGCGTTGCCTGATGATACTGACCACCAGTGGTTTGATTAACATGTTGGTCGCGGCCCGTTGTTGTATACCGGCGGCGAAAATGATCTCCAGAGCATTCTGATCGATAACACGGGCCAGATTCGCGTTCAGATTTTCAATCTCATGTCCGGTCAGCAGGAAACTGCCGGCAAGCCATGTCACCTGCTCCTGAATCATTGCCAGAATTTTGACGCGATCTTCTTCAACCAGCGCTCCGGCAATTTTTCCTGATACAGCGGAGGCAATCATTCCCCCCAGAACACCGCCAACCACACGCCCTGTCAGTGCACCAAATGGTCCCAGTGGACTGAACAGTATCCCGCCCGCCACTGACCCGACAGCTCCACCTGCCACACCGGAAGATGCCACGGCAAGATTCCTGATGAACTGCGTACCGGAGATCCGTCCCCGCAACATTTTGATCATGTCAGGGCCGGTTGTGACAGCTACCAGTGCCAGAGATGTCACCAGCGTACCCTTCATTACTTTGTTCAGGGCACTGATATTTCCTGCACCAGTCCCCTTCTGAAGAGCCAGTCGGACAGTCGGGCTGGCAGTCGAAAAATCAATGTGCTTCAGCATACCCTGAACAACACTGAGCCGGTGAAGTTGCTGGGTTGTGACGTAGACAGCCAGTGTGCGGGTGAAGGTTTTTCCTGCCTGGACAGCAGCTGTCTGCAGGGCAGCATCGCGATCGCCAGTGCTGAGCCAGAAGACCGATGCCGTCAGGGCAAAACTGATCCCTCCGGCCGCCAGACTGACAACCGAACCCTCGGCAATATCATAAGTGACCGATTCGATGGTCCCGAACCGGGTGATATTACGGGCCTGGGTATAAGTCAGATGTCCCCGACGAATCAGCCGGGACGCTTCTGCGGGATCGGTTACACCGGGTACTTTACCTTCGCGGATCTTATTCCTCATGGTTTCAACAGCGCCGGCATACTGATCACGGGGGACTTCCAGTTGCATGGGGCCATTATTTCCCATGTAACGATACTGTCCGTTTTGTCCGTCGAATGCCGCACCGACGCTACGGGCTGCAGTTGAACAATATTTCGTCTGGATTTCTGTTCCGCTGACCAGTCTGTCTGCTCCATTTCTGGCATTATTATCACCGAGGATCCGTGCGTTTTTCAGACGGACTCTGTCGACAATATGGTTTCCCCGTTCAGCGGCAAACCCATGTCCCTGCCCTCCGGAAGCAAACATTTTCTCATTTGTACTCCAGGTTTCCGGCAGTTTCATGAGAATCAGACCATTCGCCGTTGCATCGGAAATAAAACCGGTGTAAGAACGTTCATAAATGTCCTGACACAGTGTTTCTGTTTCGCGACAAAGAGAGGAGCAGTACCATTCCGGATCCGGCTTATGATTTTCCGGGGCATGATGTACTTCTGTCAGCCCGCAGGAGGCACAGATACGAAGCTCATCCACGTGGTGGAATGATACAAAACGGCGGCCTTCTGAAAAGGGGTACCAGTCACCGCCGTCCAGGCAATGATCGAGAAAATCGTCATTCGCTTCCGGTGATAAATTCAGGCGGTTCCGGAAGAGGGTTTTCAGTTCATCAGGGGTAAATGACAGGCTCTCTCTCAGCTTTTCGTTGAAACCCGCCATGTTTCTTTCATACCAGGCATTGTCCAGTAGCCAGTTTCCGTCTGCCAGTTCAAATTCCCTCAGTTCTCCCCGGGAAATCCGTTGTGAAATGAGTGTCAGCCAGATGCGCTCCGTCAGCGTTTCAGGAAGGCTGTAATCGTTTTGCAAACTGCTCAGCCACGATTTACTGTTGAGCACCGGTTGTTCTTCCAGTGTCTGGCTGATGGCACTGGTCAGTCTTTTCAGCGCCTGGATCTGGCTGGCCGCCCATAGCAGCGTCACTAATGCAGCCAGCCAGTACAACAACCCGCCCCACCACATCAGTGAGGGTGAAATATCGAACTGCAATGCGATCAATGGTGCGTATGCAGAACACGCCATAAGGAAAAAAGCAGTATAAAAACAGCAGTAATACCCGTTAATTTCCTTGCTGATATCTTCAGGTGTGAGCCCGTTCTGCTGAATGGTTCTTATCTGCACGGGAAGAGCCAGCAGACCAGCGGCGAGAGCGGTGGTCAGAATAAATTTTACAGAGTCAAAAGTATGAGCCTCCAGTGCGATATGTTTACCATCAAGTCCCCACATGAAGCTGATGATCATTCCGGCAATCGTCAGAAATACGCCTGCCAGCCAGCGACTATGGGATAACCGGGTTATGCGTTCAGTGATATAGCCAGCCAGTAAAGCCGGACCGAACAGACACAGCAATATGAACCCTGCCAGCGCAGACGCTGTGCTGGTTAATGCTCTGAACAAAAGGCGAAGAATGGCAAATCCTGCGATCAGCAGAATCAGCGCGCCGACTATCTGTAACATAGTCACTCCGTGATGAATATCATGTTATTGTGAATGCCAGTGAATGTGGCACTGAAACGTTTTCCCCCGTCCGGATCCCGGTCATGATGACCGGGACCACAGAGAGGCAATGCAGAATTATCAGAAGGTCACATTCAGCGTGGCCTGACTGTTATAACTTTCAGCGCTGCTGCCGTTGATGCTGTGGGCATAACCGGCCTGAACGCCCAGGGTGATATTTTCCCGGACACGGGCTTCCAGTCCTGCCTGCAGATCCAGTGAAGTGCCATTCTGTGAGGGTGAGAACGTCATCCCGCTGCCTGCGGTGGAGGTCCCCACACGCATATCACCCCGGGAGCTGAAGGTGCGGATAACGGAAGGCTGTACCCACCAGTTCACCGGCAGTTCACGCACACTGTGTTTTGCACTGTCACGCAGGGGGGCACGGGATGAGGTGCCTTCACCAAAGGTCATATCGTTGTGGCTGCCCAGACGGAAACCGGCACGCACATGTTGTGCACTGCCATGCCCGAACTTCACATAACCGGCGTTGTCCTTACCGTCATCCAGCGAAAGCCCCTGCCAGGTGTACTGCAGCCGTGGCTCCAGCATCAGGTTGTCAGTGATACTGAAGGGCAGACCGGTTTCCAGTGAGCCCAGCCAGCCCCGGCCCCGTGCGCGGAAGTCGTTATTGCCCGATGACGCTTTCATACTGTGGCGGGTTCCCTGTGCCACAATGTCAGCCCACAGGCCGGAGGAGGTGTGTGTCAGGTTCATATATCCGCCCAGGCTGCCGGCATCATCCCGGACCGTGCCGGCGCGGGAGCCGTCATCATCCTTAACATCAACGGAAGAATGGCCTGCAGCACCATACACTCCTGTCGTCAGTGACATACCGGCGACCTCTGTTCTGAGCAGGTCACTCTCCAGACGGACGAAGCCATAGCTGCCGCTGCTTTCCGGCGTGGCCCCACGGGCAATACCGCCGTTGTTATCGTGACCGAGATGGCCGCCCTGAATGCTGAGACGGGCGCTGTTATTTTCACCGTTTACACCGGTCTGATGGCTGCGGGAGCCTGCCAGAATCCGGTCATAGTCCATTGCCTGTGTCAGCATGGAGGCATACAGGGGGACTTCAGCACGATAACGTTCTTCACTGCGCAGATACCAGCTCTCATCACTGTCCCGGTTGAGGGTGTAGTTAAAGGCCCCGGCCTGCAGCATATTCCCCTGGACAAAAGCCCCTTCCTCCGTGGTGGCACCGTTAATGGCCTCAACCACCTGAATACCCTTACCGGTGGTCGCCAGCCCCGTACCACTGTTGCCGGCGTTCACCAGATTCAGGATGGTTTTTCCGGTTGCCCTGCCACCGTCAATGACCAGTCTGTCAGCATTGTTCTGCGCCATATCCGGGCGTACACGCAGGCTGATGATGCCATTCTGCCCGTTCAGGTTTTTCACCTGCAGAGTTGTCGGAACGAACTTCCCTGTGCGGGCGGAGGTGAAATGAATCTGTCCGGCATGGCTGAGGTCATCCACCACCGACTGAACCGTGGCGTTATCGGGGATATTCCAGGTGGCACCGGATGTCAGGGTGACATTCGTGGGGTCAATGGCACCGTTCAGCACTGTGCTGCCGGTCAGCTTCAGGGCTGTACCGCGCTGAGCAATGACATCCGTGGTGACGGTACTGTCGTTCAGCGTCAGCGTGCCTTCATTCAGGTTGACGGCTTTCTGGGTGAGTGTGGTGTTGCTGACAGTGAGTGTGCCACTTCCTGATTTTTCCACGCTGCCGTTACCGGTAAGAGCGCCTCCCTGCAGGAGTGCATCGCCTTCACGGATGGTCAGGGTATCGTTGTTCACCGTCTTCCCGGAAAGGGTAAGTATGGCGCCGTTATTCAGCGTGGTGGTGCCCGCCAGTGTGCCGCCCCTGGCGGTGAACAGTCCGCCATTTACCGTGGTATCCGTGGCCGTATCACCGGCGTTCAGCGTGAATGAACTGCCTTTTTCCAGCATCAGGGCATCCGCCTGACCGCCTCCGATACGGAATGCCTTTCCGTCGCTCCGGGTACCACTGACAGCGGCACCGGAATCGGCCAGCAGTACCCCGCCATTTCCCATGGATACGGTGGTGGCGGCACCACCGTTGCGGATATCCAGCGTTCCGCCATCATCCACACGGGTATTAGTGGCTGTGTGTCCGCTCAGCACATCCAGACGTCCGCCATTTTCCAGTACGACATTATCAGCCTTACCCGCCACAACGGAGAATGCTCCCAGGCGGTTTGTGCCGGTGACGGTTGCAGCTGTACTGGTAACCAGTGCACCGCCCGTGTTCTGGGTGACATCAGACGCTTTACCGCCGGCATTCACCTGCAGCTTTCCTTTCTGGTTGATGGTGGTATGCGCGGCAGTTCCTCCTTCCTTAATCACCTGCCAGCCATCACGGTTTATCAGCGTCTCTGTTGCCGTGCCACCGTTGTGTACATACTGGTTACCCCCCTCCAGTCGGGTGTTATGTGCCTCTCCGTGTACCGTCTGGTCACCACCGGCGTAAATGAGGGTGTCCCGTGCCATCCCCGAAGACCAGATAACCTGCCGGCCATTTTTATTGATGGTGGTGGATTCAGCCGTCCCTCCGACCATCTGACCGCTGGACACATTTTCAGACTCCGGACCACCTTCTGCACCGGTGTTGACGATGGTTCCGGTTGCCAGTCCGCCATGTTTTATGGTCTGGTAACCATCCTGGTTAATAATTGTACCGGCAGCTTTCCCTCCCCCGTGTACCCACTGCTCACCTCTGTTATCCAGCGTGGTGTTCACCGCCAGTCCGTTAAGGCTCTGCCCTCCGCCATCACGAATAACCGTATCACTGGCAGTTCCTCCTGCCTGCACAATCTGACGACCATTTGCGGTGACAGTGGTGTTTCTGCCTGTGCCACCCGCTTTTATCCATTGCCCGCCGGTGTTTTCGTCACTGTCCGGCCCCAGCTCAAGCCCGGTACTGACAGTCACGCCATCAGCTGTTCCGGATACAAACTGGTTGTCATGGTTTACCAGTGTTCCGCCATTCACTGTTTCACACGGGTGCACAACGATGTCAGCAGCCAGCACCGGGAGTGACGTGACCGCGGCAAGAGACAGTGCAACCGCCACACCGCCACGTTTACCCCGTGCGCGGGCCAGTTCGGAGGCAACCACGAAAGCGCCCGTAATGTGATTCCATACCAGCCTGTAGCAGGTATTCAGATGTCGTTTCATCAGCATTTCCTTAATCAGAGTGAGGGTGAATAAAAAAGCCGGTATCCACAGATGTGGATACCGGCAGGTAAAGGGTTACAGTGCCGGAGGTCCGGCTGACGGAAGTTTCTGACGTGTGGCTCTGTTGTTCCCTGAATCTCATGTCTGTGTGTATCTGTGCACGTTGCTAACAGGAGTTATTATTAGCATAACGATCGATATTAACGATCGGTAAAATAGGTATTGATCGTTTTATTCTATTATCAAGCTATTGCACGGACAAGAGAGACAGTAACGAAAACAGCGCTTTTGTGAGCATACTTAGAGGCAGGGAGGACATCATCCACAACAGGTTCAGAAGAAGATCCAGTTCCATACCGCGCGGGCAACAGAGACCACTGTGTCACGGACGGCACGCAGAACCGTGCGTGCAACAGAGGCAACACAGACGCTCTCCGCTGTGTCAAATATCCGGTCCACCGCACCGGTAAACTGCTCACGGGCCTGAGCGCGGACAGATTCCGTGCGCAGCTCGTCCTGCAGGCGGGTCATCAGGGGACTGGCGGCATGGTCGGGAAGCGCTGTCATGAGCGCACTGACCAGCGTATCCACTTCCCAGCCGGTGCGGGCCGATACGGCCACAACCGGATGTACAGGCCGGAACAGACGGAATACCGCCTCCGTTTTTTCGCGAATGTTCTGTGCCTGTGCGGGAGAGGGCTGAATGCCGGCCATATCCCATTCATGGCAGGGCTCCGTTTTGTCGGCCTGTGTCACCACAAACAGCACCTGCTGATGTCCGCACTGCAGGATGTGTCGCCAGAAATACTCATCCACAGACAGGGCCCGGTCATCGGCTTTAATCAGCCACAGCACCAGGTCCAGTTCAGGCAGAATGTCACGGTACAGGGCTTCATACTCTGCATCCCTGTCCCGGCTCTCGCCCACCCCGGGCAGGTCAGTGATAACCATGCTGTGACCGTGGCCACTCAGACGGAAGCGCCGCACTTCCCGGGTGCCGGCGTGAACATCACTGACCGGGGTGACCTCCCCCTGAAACAGTGCATTACAGAGTGAGGATTTACCGGCCCCGCTTTTACCCATAATGCCAATCACGGGTTCGTGACTGGTGAGTTTGCGCAGATGTTCCAGGATGTGACGGGAAAGTGAGTAAGGCAGGGAGGAGAGCGGTTTTTCAATTGCCTCAATGGCATCAGACGGATTCATACATGTATTCCCGGTGAAAAAAGACAAAACCCCGCGCACCGGAAAGGTGGCGGGGGGATTCACGGAGATAATATCTGCCTGAAATTATTTGGAATGCAGGTATATGTGGCTGATTTGTATCAGCTAATGAGTACAGGTCTGAATCTAATCTGACAGTCCGCTCTGTGCCAGGAGCGGACTGTCCAACCCATCCCTGAAGAGCCTAGATTATGTATGGTAATTCAGTCATCAAAATAACGTTGGTCACCATCACAAAATTCACATCCTCGGATATGGCTCAGTTCAGGAACGCTATCGCTCAGGTGACCGCAACAACCACATACATGAAGCTCGGTGTAATAGATGAAACACTGAGTGCAAAGATAGCCGTCTCCAAATTTACATACGCTTTCAGGAGTCATGCAATTGGTACATCCAGCAGGAAATACGGAGAGTAGCTGTTCATCCACACTGTGGAACAACTCCTCATCCAGCAGTTTTCGCACTGCATCTATCTTTTTCTCCGCACTCCATCCATCCTCGTTCAATATTTTCCGCAACGCTTCCACACTGCCTGCGTATTTCGCCTGCCGCAGCCGCTCCCCATCCACATGCAGCACACCATCTCTTTCATTTTCCAGCAAAACCCGCAGACTTTCCACCAATTTATCCATATTTCCACCGCCTTTTGTCTTATTTTAGGTCAGATACACCCTAATGTCAATAGGTCAATTTGCCATAATAAAATTGGTGATGTTTATGAACAGATTACGAGAATTACGGAAAGAACGAGGATTCACCCAGATCAAAATGCAGATGCTCACAGGCATCGACCAGAGCGACTATTCCAAGCTGGAAACAGGCAAGCGTTACTATACCTTCGAACA
>OMGJ01000867.1_pt1 | contig 15534 bp, 8 predicted proteins | sample 1645811 | NCBI WGS metagenome assembly OMGJ01 (sample SAMN05578589, study PRJEB25193) | human gut metagenome | biome: Human Microbiome; feature: human-associated habitat; material: feces | host: Homo sapiens | place: USA:Birmingham | reverse complement strand
CATGGCTCCTGCCGGAGGGACGGGAAAAGGAGGCGCTGGACAATTATTCCCGGAGTTTTGAAGAACTGAGGAATTTTGCCAGGATGGAGTTTGCCCCGCTGCGTGGGGGAAAGGATTCCCCCTGGTTCCGGGAGATGCTGGTGGACATGGCCCAGCAGGGAGCGTCCACGGCTTTGGCGTTTTGCGGCCCTGCCGGGCTTGGCATGTTGATGGCGGGGGAGACGGGGCGCCATATGGCGGAGGCCCGGAGCATGAACCCGGACGGCGTGTTTGATGCCCAGATGGGGGGAGCTGTCGTCTCCGGCGGGGTGAATACCTTGCTTTCCTTCGGAATGACGAAACTGGGCCAGAAGATGTTGGGGCAGGGAATGCGGGCGTTCCGGGCCATGAGGCCCGCATCAGGGAATCCTGGTGCGTTTTTTCCCGGAATGGGAGCCGTTGCGGCGGATGCCGTGAAGATGGAGGCGGAAAATAAATTGATGGAGTTGACGCCCATGGTCGTTCAGGAAGGCGTGGGAGCTCTTACGAATAAGGCGTCCGGTGTGGACTGGGAGGGATGGAAGGCCAGACAGGCTTCCGCGGATGACCAGTTGAGGGAGGCCGTCATGATGATGCCTTTCCTGCTGATAGGCGCGGGAAAGGTCGCTCTGAACCATTTCCGCCATGCCGGAATGCTGCTTGGAGACGGTTCCCCTCTGAAAGTATTCGGAATTCCGGATGAAACGGTTTCCAGGATTTTGCAGGATAAGGATGTAAACCGTGCCGGGGAATTGTTGCAGAAGTCCCTGCGTAATTCTCCGCTGTGGGGGTCTTTGTACATTTCTAGGAAGGCTTTGGAGTGGTCTCGCGCCCTGGATGAAGCCGGAGAGCCTTTTTTGAAGACGGAACAGGATGTGAGAGATTTTTTGGATTTGTCTTCTCCTGTACGTACAAAGCCTTGGAAGATGCGGGATTTCCCCGAATCGGAAGCGGTGTTGAAAAAGCTTTTTCCTCATCCGGATTATGTTACGGCCAGAACCAAGTGGCTGTTGCGTGCCGGTCTGCCCCGCGTGGGTGAAGCCGCCGCAGCGGACGGGCAGCTTGTTTATGCGGCGGAACCGGCTCCCGGTGTGGAGATGAAGCGAACGCAGGGCCGGCCTTCCGTAGAGGAGGCTCTTTCTTCCTGGTATGAGACTCTGGGCCGTATGGAAGAGGAAGATTTGGGTCTGGTCCGGAACAGGAACGGACGGGAAATCCCATGGCGTTTAAGGAATGCGGAGGAATATGATATTCATGCGGATGCTTTGCGCCGAGCGTTTGTGGCGGACAGGCTGAAGAAGCGCTCCTATCGGCCGTACAGGATGTTGCTGCTGGCTTATCCGGAAGAGGCGGGACGCCGTGCGGGTTTTTCCGGCAGGGACTGGGACGCCGTTACGGAGGATATGGATCTGCGGACACGAGCCAATGTTTATGAAGGAGTGATGGAACGGGTACACGGCGTGCCGCATGAAGAGGCGTCCGGGCATGTGGCTTTTCGTTTATGGAAGTCGTTTTGCCGGGATGAAGGCGCCTGCGGCAGGGCGCGCCGGTGGCTGGAGGAAGGGAGTGCGTTGCTGAATGCTCCGGATTTGTTGTCTGAATCTTTTAATCCGGACGGCCTTCCCTCCGCCCTGGCCAGGATGAGCGGCATGATGGCTTCTCTTGGCGGAGAGGAACGCCATGGGGTAAGCCCTGAGCTGCGGGAGATGAACCGCATGGTATGGGGAACCCAGGCGGATGTGAACAGCCTGTACCACGTACTTCCCAACATGAAGGAATTTGACGTGCATGTGGGGCGCGGCTATACGCCCGTGGAGAGTTACGGGCGGTTGCTGGCCCGGTTTCTGGAGGTGGCGCCGGAGAACGTGGCCCGTTATGCCTCTGTGCTGGATGCTCCGCGGCTGCATGCCGGTCCGGAACAGGTTTCGCCGCGTATTTATCCGGGGACGCGGAAAGCGGTGGAGAGTCTTCTCCTCCTGACCCCGCGCCTGTTCCAGTCCTCACCCGGAGGGGAAGGGGCGGAAAGGCTGTGGAGAGTAAAGTATCCCAATGGAAGGTGGTCGGACTGGCATCCTTCTCGGGAGGCGGCGGAAGCGGACCTGATGGCCAATGTTTCCATGATGTTTTCTGCCGCCTGCTCGGCTAAGAGGGATTTGATCCGTAGCTGGGAATGGCATGCCCATAACGGGCGGCCGGAATGGGATACCAATTATCTGAGGCTGACCACCGGGTTGGAAAACGTGCAGGGGGGGCGGCTCCCCTGCCTGTATGACAGCCTGACGGCCATGGCGGTGGCGGATATGCTGAAAGCTGGTTACGGCGTGCGCGGAGCGGTGGGGTCCGGGGATCGTCTGGAGGTGACGGGCCGGGGGCGCCTTGCCGCTGAAACGCTGATGAGCCGTGATGCCCTGTTGGAGCGCATGAATATTCACGAAAAGTATGTGGGTTCCGTACAGAGGCTGGGCGTGGATGCGGATAATTTGCCCGTTTCCTCAGCCAAGGGGTTGGTAATGCACCGGCTGAGGCTTCATAATACGGCCAATCCCCTGGCTTTGATCGAAGACAAGGCGGAAGTCGTATGGGACCGGCTGATGCGCACGGATCAGCTTTCCCCGGAAGGCGCTTGGGAGATGTTGAAACATTTGGAACGTGTGCCGCGCCGCAGGAAGCTCCCAGGGGAAACGGAACTGATTGAAGAGTTGTCCCAGCTGTCCAAGGAGTATTTTTTTGCCCATCTGGATCATGACACCGTACCGGAAACGGTGGCTTCCTGGGCGCGTTACGGGGCCGCAATGCCTGACAGGGTTCCGGAATCTCTTGAGGAATTGGTGCGCCGGGCCGGATTGCTGAAGAAAACGCTGAGGGAGGATGCGGACACTGCCGAGTTTATGGGAATGCTCCGAGAGACGGTTGGTATGAATGAACGCATACGGGCGGAGCGTGCCTGGGATCCGGCCGGAGGGGAGGTCCGCCTCCCCATGGTGGAGCGGTACTCTCACAGCCTGATGTCCGGACGGCTGTTGTTTACCGTTCCGGATCACGTGAAAGAGGGACTGGTGCGTTCCCTGTCCGCGCTGGACGGATACGCGGGCGGTTCCGTACGCAGGATGGAGCGGCTGGCGGAAAGCCGCATGAGGGAACTGTCCCGGGCGCTTCAGGAGTTCCCCCAGCTGAATTCCTGGCGTCCGGATCCGGAACATCCCGGCCTGTACCTGCATTTGGTGAAAAAGCCGTTCCGGACCGGATTGGGACCTCTGCGCGCGAAGGATGTTTCCCTGGAGGCTTTGGGAGAACATCTTCCGGAACCCATTCTGGAAGCGCCCCTGTATGTGGAAGAAGATTTTTCCGTCAGGCATGGCGTTCCCGCCCCTGCCGCCTGGCGTAGCCGTCCGGATGTGGTCCGGGCTGTGGAGACGCTGGATGCGGTGAGGCGGGATTTTGCAGGCCGACCGGAAGCTACGGAATCCGGGGTTAGTTGGAAAGGGAAGATTTACCGGATTGATTCCGGAGCGGCTCCCGGGGGGGTGACGTCTGTCTGGAACCGGGAACTCCCGTTGGATGAGGCCATTTCCCTGATTGGTGTTCTGGACCGCAGGCAGGAGGAACTGAGAGGCGGCATGCTTCCCTTTCTTCCTGAGCCGGAGGAAGCGCGCGCGATGTATGCCAACTGCGTGATTTACCGTGACCCGGACGACCCGGGGCATACCGTGCGCCTGATGCCGGGCATTCCGGAAAGTCCCGTACGGCAGGCACGCGCGCCCTACGTGGTACATGCATGGAACGGCGTTTATCTGGACAGCCGGGGAGCGCCTGCGGTGTCCGAACGGGATTCCTATATTCCGCTGGAGTGTTTTACGGGAGCCGGAGAGGAACCTTCCCCGGAAGATTCACGGGCGAGCCGTACCCGGTTCCTGGGTCGGATTTTGGAAACGCTGGGGGATGCGGATGCTCAGGAACGATGGTGGTGGAACAGAAGACAGGCTGTGGGATGCTTCATGGAGGATGTAATCAGGATGTATGAAGAACTGGGCGTACGTGAGAGTTATTTGAAAGGAAAACTTGATCTGCTTGATCCCGTGATGGTGCAGGCACTCCGGTTCGTTTCCCACGTGCTGAACGATCCACTGGCATACCGCCTTCCCCTGGACAAGGGGACGGAGGCCCAGAAGGGGATGACCAGGGAAGGAGCCCTGTTGAAAGAATTAATAGAGGAGTATGGAAAATTCTAATCATTTGACGGAATCATGGAGCCTGTCGTGGCAGTCCGTCCTGTCCAGCCAGCTTTGGAGGCTGGAACACCTGTACTGGATAGAAAATAAAGCCGGTCAGCTCCAGCGTTTTTCCCTGAACAGGGCGCAGCGGCGGCTGCATGAGCGGCTGTGGTACAGGAATGACATCCTGAAGGCGCGCCAGTTGGGCATTTCTACGTATGTGGCCATGTTGATGCTGGATATGAGCCTGTTCCGGTCCAATTTTCATTGCGGAATCATTGATAAAAGCCTGCCGGACGCCCAGCAGAAACTGGCCAAGCTGCATTTTGCCTGGGACCATCTGGATTACGTGCCGCCCAACCCCTCTGCGATGGATGTGGCCCTGGCCCGGCTGGGAGAGAGAATCAAGAGCCTGTCCGGCGTGGAAAAAAAGGGGGAATGGCAACCCCGTACGTTGGCGCGCAGCCGCCTGGCTTTCTCCAATGGGAGCGATGTGCGGGTGGGGACTAATCTGCGAGGGGGAACCATGCAGTTTCTCCATGTTTCCGAGCTGGCGTATGTTTCCGTGCATGCTCCGTGGAGAGCCAGGGAAATCCGTACGGGGGCAATCAATACAGTTCCCCCCGGAGGTTTTATTCTGAAGGAAAGCACTCATGAGGGCGGACGGTACGGAGTGAATTATGAACTGACGCGCCAGGCCATGGAAAACATGGGCAAAAGCGAGCTTTCCCCCTTGGATTTCAGATTCTTTTTTTTCAGCTGGTTTGACCAGGATGAGTACACTTTGCCGGGGCGCGGCAGATGGAGCAGGGAACTGGATGAGTATTTCCTTTCTCTGGAACGGGAGACCGGAGTGGTTCTGGATGCGGGGCAGAAGAGATGGTATGCCCGGATGGCCCGGGTGATGGGCGCCTCCATGAAGCAGGAGTATCCGGGAACGCCGCAGGAGGCTTTTGCTACAGGGGAAGAAGGCAGTATTTACGGCAGCCGTATCATGGCCCTGCGGGAGCGGGGGCGGGTAGGGGTGGAGTTTGAGGCTGATCCGGACGCTCCCACTTTCACGGCATGGGATCTGGGGCTGAGTGACCCCCACCACAAGGGAATTTTTCTATTTTTTTTACAATTCATTTATAATAAAAATCTGACATTGGCTCCTCATGCATCCCCAAGAAAATTCCTGCAAATTAACGAATGAATTTCTCCACAGAATTGTTAAACCCGGCATCCATCGTTCTCCTTCAACTCTGAAATTAAACCAATGAATCGGAACGCCTTTTTCTAGCGGATTTACAATCCGTTACGGACAGTAAAAGAAAAAACTCTTGTTCTCAGGGAAAGTGCCGCTCTTTATACGGTTATTGAAACGTGACTCCGCTTCAACATGCAACGAACTCTATAAAAGAGGGTTTGCCAAAATTCTACTTCAGGCCCGGATATCGTAGCAATTTCCCGTATTCCCGTCACCAGGGTGGGCCCAGGCAAATTTCTGTGCTACGTAAGAGGCCCTGATACGTAAAGAAACGATGTTGCAAGTTCTTTTCTCTTAGAGTTACAGCTTGACTCCGGATTGTAAATCCGCCCACCTTCTCAAGAAAGCACTATTTCATTGAAAAATGCTTCACCCAGAATTATTTTCATCCTGAATTCCCAGTTAAGCATCTTAAGAAAAGCATCAAAAAATCTGGCCGGAATGATATGAAATAGCCTTGCAGCCGGTTTATGACCTGTCCGACAAGCAAATTGCTACCACAAATATTTATGATTCATCATTCCATATAAAAATATAAATAAAAAGGAACCGGACAAACAGGAATGGCTCGGATAAATAAGTAGTCCGAAACAAAAGGAAACCGAAAGGCTCACCCTGTGAGCATCTCATCCGGCATCCGGTAAGGAAAACGAAACTATTTTTTGAAACAAGGAAGAGTGTTTCTCCGTTATTATTACCGTATGGTCACATTTTACAACATCACTCTCTCTACCGCCTTTTCCCTGCTGATGCTGTCCGTGGCGGAAGCGGCACGGCCCAATGTAGTTCTCATCAATGCGGATGACCTTGGCTGGGCGGAAGTAGGCTGCTACGGTCAGAAAAAAATTAAAACCCCGAACATTGACAAGCTGGCCTCCGAAGGACAGCGATGGGTTTATTTCTATTCCGGAGCTCCGGTTTGTTCCCCTTCCCGCAATGTGCTGATGACGGGCAAGCATACGGGCAACTGCGACGTACAGGATTTGAAACGCGTGGACGCGGGCGAAAACTGGCGCGACCTCAAAGGAGACTGGCCCATCAGAACGGAAACCTACACTCTACCGGAAGCCATGAAAAAAGCCGGTTACGCCACAGCGGTGTTCGGTAAATGGGGTATTGGGGATTTCGGTTCCACCGGAGCGCCGGACAAACACGGCGTGGACAGGTTCTATGGCTACACGGACCAGAAAGCCTGCCACACCTACTATCCTCCATACCTCTGGAATGACGGAAAGAAGGAAGTTCTCAACACTTCTCTGACAGCCGCCACTATCGGACACGGTTCCCAGCCCAAAGGGGAAGTTCTGGCGGACACCTACCGCGCGGAACAACACAGTTCCGATCTTATTGCGGATAAAATGCTGGAATTTGTGAAGGAAAAGGCCCATGGCAAACAACCGTTTTTCCTGTATTACGCCCCGCTGGAACCCCATGTGGCCATGCAGCCTCTTCAGGAATGGATTGACCGCTATCCCCGCGAATGGGATAAATCCCCCTACCGCGGCAACCGGGGCTATCTGCCCCATCCCCGCCCCCGGGCCGCCTATGCAGGCATGATTTCCCAGATGGACCACAACGTAGGACGCCTGCTGGACACGCTGAAAGCCTGTGGCCTGGACAAAAATACCATCGTCATTTTTACCAGCGACAACGGCACCACGCATGATGCAGGGGGGGTAGACCACCGGTTCTTCAACTCCGTAGCCGATCTCAAAGGTTTGAAAGGGCAGCTTTATGAAGGCGGTATACGTGTCCCCGGCATTATCCGCTGGCCTGGGAAAATAGCCCCGGGAAAAACCATCACCCAGCCGGCCTTCCATGCGGACGTGATGCCTACACTGTGCGCTCTGACAGGAGCGGATGCAGGTTCTCCGCTGGGAACGGACCTCTCCCCTGTCCTTCTGGGCAAAAAATCCGCTCTGCATGACAGGAAGCCCCTGGTCTGGGCAGGGGGAGGCTACGGCGGCCAGGTAGCCGTGCGTTTCGACTCCAAGAAAGTCATCCGCCGCAACCTGTTTCCCGGTAAAAAACCGGACAACTGGGAAGTGTACGATATCGTGAAAGACCCCGCAGAGAAAAATAATATCGCCGCAGAAAACCGTGACCTTATCAACAGAGCCATCGCCATTCTGGACAGGGAATATCAACCCGCGCCCGGCTTCCAGGCCCTGCGTTACAAGGCCCCGGAACAGGTAGCCGAATAAGAGAACGGGAAAGAAGGTTCCACGATCCGCCTCCTTCGCCATTCTGACCTTGACGTGAACGGAGCCGGGGTTAGTCTTTCACGCATGAGTTTGACATCATCCCTCCTTTCCAGGGTGCTCGGAGGCGGTTCCTGCTCCAGAGAAGAATTGATAGCCCTCAGCCGGGAACCGCTGGAAGAATTGTGCCAGGCGGCCAACGCCATCCGGGAACATTTTTGCGGGAATGTCTTCGACCTCTGCACCATCATCAACGGCCGCAGCGGCAAATGTTCGGAAAACTGCAAGTACTGCGCCCAGTCCGCCCATTACTCCACGGCAGTGGAGGAATATCCCCTTTTAAGTGATGACGCCCTCCTGGCGGGGGCCAGGTACAATGACGAACGTGGCATTCTGCGCTACTCCATCGTCACCTCCGGCAAGAGGCTGACGGATGAAGACGTGGACCGGCTCTGCGCCAGTTACCGGCACATCGCCGAACATTGCGGCATCTCCCTCTGCGCCTCCCACGGCCTTATTTCCAAGAAACACTGCGAGCAATTGAAAGCCGCAGGCGTTTCACGCTACCACAATAATCTGGAAACTTCCCGCCGCAATTTCCCTAATGTCTGCACCACCCATACGTACGACGACAAACTGCAAACCATCAAATGGGCTCTGGAAGCCGGGCTGGAAGTTTGCAGTGGCGGCATTATGGGGCTTGGAGAGACTATGGAAGACCGGATAGACATGTACATGGACATCGCGGCGCTGGGCATCAAATCCATGCCCGTCAACTTTCTGACCCCCATCCCCGGAACGCCGTACGCGGACATGACCCCCCTGGGAGAGGAAGAACAGCTGCGCATCGTGGCCCTGGTGCGGTTCATCATGCCGGACGGCTTCGTCCGCATCGCCGCCGGAAGGAACACCATGAAGGACCACGGCAGGAAAATCTTCATGTCCGGAGCGAATGCCGCCATCTCCGGAGATATGCTCACCACCGCCGGCGTCACCATCCGGGAAGACCTGGCCATGCTGGCGGAACTGGGATATGAAGTCCGCATGAAATAAGGTTCGTTCCATTTTCGCGCCCTTTGCCATGAATCACTCCGACTGGTCAAAAAAAGATCTGGAATACATCTGGCATCCCTGTTCCCAGATGAAGGATTACGAAACGCTGCCTCCTATCGTGGTCGACCACGGAAAAGGCGTCAACCTGTATGATGTGGACGGGAAACGCTATCTGGACGTGGTCAGCTCCTGGTGGTGCAACCTGCTGGGCCATTCCCACCCCAAAATCAACCGTGCCATCAAGGAACAGCTTGATTCCCTGGAGCACGTCATCTTCGCCAACTTCTCACACAGACCGGCTATCACCCTGTGTGAAGAACTAATGAAGAAAATTCCGCGGGGGCTCTGCAAATTCAATTTCTCGGATAACGGTTCGGCATCCATCGAATCCGCGATGAAAATGAGTTTTCAATACCACTACCAGACCGGAAACCGCCAGAAAGTACGTTTCATGTCCCTGAGCGACGCCTACCACGGAGAAACCCTGGGAGCCCTCTCCGCAGGAGGCCTGGACCTTTATTCGGAACTCTACAAGCCTCTTCTGCTGGACATCGTGCGCATTCCCGCTCCGGATTGCTACCGCTGCCCCAACGGGAACAAACGCGGCTGCTGCCAGGCGGAATGCATTGACGCGGCACAGGAGGCCTTCGCGCGCCATGGGGACGAATGCGCCGCCCTGCTGGTGGAACCCCTGCTCCAAGGCTCCGCAGGCATGCGGATGTATCCTCCCGCTTATCTGGCGAAACTGCGTTCCCTGTGCGACGCCTACAACGTGCACCTCATTGCGGATGAAATCGCCACCGGTTTTGGCCGCACGGGGAGCATGTTCGCCTGCGACCAAGCCGGCGTTTCCCCAGACATCATGTGCGTCTCCAAAGGGCTCACGGGCGGCTATATGCCCATGTCCATCACCATCACCACGCAGAAAATTTACGATGCCTTTTATGCGGACTACAGGGAAGGAAAAGCATTCATGCACAGCCATACCTATTCCGGCAATCCGCTGGGGTGCTCCGCCGCTCTCGCCGTGCTGAAGGTCCTGGACGAGGAACAAATCATTCCCCGGGCGCGGGAAAAGGCCCCTCTTTTCCGCCGGATGATCGTGGAGGCCCTGGGGAATCATCCCCACGTGGGGGAAATACGCAGCCTGGGACTGGTGAACGCCATTGAACTGGTGGAGAACAGGGAAACCAAAAAAAGCTTTCCGTCCGAACAGAGGATGGGGTACCGGATTTACAGGGAAGCCCTTAAACGGGGACTGCTGCTCCGCCCCCTGGGCGACGTCCTGTATTTCAATCCCCCCCTCGTCATTTCTCCGGAGGAAATGGAGGAAGCCGTATCCATCTGCGCTTCCTGCATCCGCAAAGTGCTGGGATAAATGTTCATCCGGCACAACAAGACGAACTGTTCTTTCTTGAAGAAGATTGTGAACCACCAATATAGTGCAATTATAATTTGACAAAAGCCGGGATGCGGCAGCTACAATACAGCCGCCGCGCCCCGGTTTTCTTATGAATGCAGATACCAAAATGTTACGCAATAGAACGGCATTTTCGGGAGTAAAGGTATAAACCTTATTGTCTTATTTCCCCGCCCGGAAAGCCGCATAAATCAAGGTTTTTTTATCCCCTATCGCGTCACATTCGCCCGCTTTTTCCTCATGTGCTCGGCATTATGTCTGCGGGTGATCCCGTTGTAAGCACTCTTGAATTTTGAAGTATGGTATCAACAGGAGCTGCAAATACAATATTTCCGCAATGAAGTTGACAATAAAGGAGAAATGCTTATGGGACCAGTCAATTTGTTGAAAGCTAAAAATCGTGATGAGTTAAGGCAATGGCTTGAACAAAATCATAAGACTGAAAAAGAATGTTGGGTTGTTGTAAAACGTGGTAAACCAAAAGAGAATAACACATTTTGGTATATTGACGCAGTAGAAGAAGCTATGTGTTTCGGCTGGATTGATAGTACAACAAAAAAACTCGATAATGGTATCACTGCACAAAAACTGGCTCCCCGCAGAACAGGAAGCTTATGGTCTGAACTAAATAAGGAACGCTGCCGCAGGATGGAAAAATTAGGAAAAATGACGGAAGCCGGACGTTCTGCTTTACCCGATATGTCATCTGCAGGTTTTATCATAGATAAAGAAATCCTAAAAGCATTACAAACTGATAACGAAGTGTGGGAAAATTTTCTTAAATTTCCACCTCTTTATCAGAGGGTACGCATAGATACTATACAGATAAAAAAGAAACAACCACAACTTTTTCAAAGCAGATTGCAAAAGTTAATTAAAAATACAAAAAAAGGGATAATGTATGGCGAATGGAATGATAATGGGCGATTATCAGATTATTAGCTCCAGCAACCACGTTTTAAAACAAAAGATGCAACTTTTCTTCGGGACAGGGGTTTGTAAGGATACCTTGCAATCTAATACCGCCATGATACGCCTCACCCCGCTCCGCAAACGTCCGGCGCTTTCCGCGCTGGTGCTTCTCCTTATGGGCTCCGGCTTCTGCCAGGCTCAGGAAATGCTTACCGATTCCGCAAGAAAGGAAGCTTCCGAATGGCTGAAGGAAGTCAAAGCCGGCTACCTGAACACCAGCTCTTCCCGCATCCAGAAGGCCGTGGCCGCCCTTACCGCAGCCACCAGCACGGAAAACGCCGCCATGAAACTTTACGTGGACGCCATGAAGGACCGGTTTCTGAACCCCACCAGCATGATGTCCCGCATGCTGAACCGGGGAGGCGGGGGAGGCTTCCGGATGATGCGCATGCCGGGTTCCGGAGGGAAGGGAGGCAACAGCAGCAAACCTGACAGCCCCAGCACCGCCTTCTCCAACTGGCGCAAGCAGAACACGGGAAACAACGTGGCCCCCGGTTTTAAAAAGGCCCTTCAAATCCAGTGCAAATGGATGCTGCTTTGCCTGAGAAAAGCGGATGCGGAAAAAAACGAGCGTGAACTCAACGTTTCCTCCAGCGTTCTCTCCATGCTGGATGAAGTGGCCGCCAACGCCAAGGACGTAGGCGAACAGCTTCCCATGGTAAGCGGAGCCAGCGAAGTCATCCGCACCTACCTGAACATTGGGGACTACCGTTCGGAAACCCTGCCGGACAACCTGATGGACCTCAATACCATCTTTGACCGCGTGCTGCTGGTTCCCTACAAGGAGAAAAAAGATGTGGAAAATTTCCGGAAGCTCTGGAACAAACGCATCGCCCTGGAAGCGACTCTGCTTCAAAACAACTCCGCCAGCGATAAGAAAACGGCGGAAACGGAAAAAGCCACTTTCCTGACCAAAAGGCAGTGGGATCGGGAAAAAGCCTGCTTTGAACTCGGTGACCAGGTAGCGGCCCTTGAAAAAATGAAAAGCCTGATTTCCAGCATCAAGGAACCTTCTGAAAAACAGCGCGCCATCCGCGACCTGGAATTTCTGCTTCTTACCCCGGCGGAACAGGCGAAACTCCGCGAAGAGCGCATGAACAGACGCATGCCGGGCGGCCCGCGCTTTTAACAATCGTCGCCAAGCCCCAACCTCCCTCCTTTCATCCCCCGTTGCGTAACGCGCATCGGGGGATGTTACATTGCGGAGAGTCACACTTCCTTGACGGAGGCAGCTTCCTTCCTGCCGGGCTGGAACCATGTCTTGCGCAGGCGGTAAACGCGCACACCCTGGATATTCTCATCCAGATGCCAGGCTGTGCGAACGCCGTGCTGCTCCCAGATATGGCGGCTGAGCATCCCCATGAACTTGCTGTCCATATCGGAAACGTCCCCTTGCGGCGTGAGACAGACAATGTACACATTATCCCTGCACAGGTTCAGGGAGGACTGCCCCGCCCACCCCATCTCCTTCAGTTTCCGCTGTACGGGTTTCAACGGAAAATTCCAGCCGCCCAGCGTGACAACGTTCTTCCGGGAACAGCTCCAGGCCTTGCGGAAAACAGACTGCCCCGGGGCCAGATCGTCAATAGTGCCGCCGGACATCTGGACGCAAAACAGGGAATCGGGCTCCCGGTCCACCCGCTCGCATAACAGGCGCCCGGCATCCGGGGAAAAAGACTCCAGATTAGCCTCCCACACGGCGGCGCACGCCTGGGACAAAGAAACGGAGAACGCGCAAAACATGGGCACGCCGCCCGCAAGAGCTCCCTTCCCCGTCCAGTTGATGCGGATGGGACGATATTTATCCGACCACAGCAGACACAGCCCTGCAATCAGGAACGTTGGATAAACTACGCGGAAATACAGGCGGTCTATGCTGGACATATACAGCAGAATCAGCACCAGCAGGGAGCCTACGCAGTACACCAGGGCCGGAGAATCCCCGCGCCGGAAAGAAACGCGGCATGCCAGACCGAACAAAATCCAGCAAGGGAGAAGATCCATAACGGAATCCCATGAAAACAGATGCAAGGCTTTCTCTCCACGGGCCCACGCCCTGGGCCAGAATTCACCTCCGTCCCGCGCCAACAGAAGCCTTTCCAGATAATCCGTGTTGAATACATCCATATCGCAATTGGTAAACATCCGGACCATCCTGATATCGTTGGCGAACACGCCGTACTTTTCACACTGGTAGGCGCTCTCCTGCCTGATGGGACACGTGTCCGAGAGAAGGGCGCGGGCCTGGTTCCATGCCGCCACGTCACATCCCTCCAGCACATTCCGGTGGGCGTATTTATTATATTCATTCAGACTGAAGGACGAAATGAGCACACAGGCCAGAGCCAGCCAGAGACGACTGAGGGCAAACAGCTTTTCCCTGGACGGCCTGAGCCCTTCCAGGCTGCCTGCCAACAGGATGGCCCCCCAGAAAGCGTCGCACACCAGGGCGGCATCCAGCCGGACCATGCTGCCCAGCACGCACAGGAATACTCCCGCGCACCACCCCCTCCAGGAAGAGCCGTACTTCAAACACGCCAGCACACCTGTAAATCCTGTCAGAAAGGCGGCATGGCTGAATTGCAGAGCGGCGTAAAAGCCCGGCATGATCAGAAGCCACACCAGCAGCAGAACCAGCGTATTGAAATCATATCTGCGCGCCTTGCGGGCATGCGCCGTCAGCATCGTGAAAATGGCCGCTCCGCTGGACAACGTGGCAAGCGCCAGAAACACAGGCCAAACGGACACCCCGCCAAGGACAGGCGCAACTTTCAACAGAAGACCGGTCAACAGGGGATTGACGAAAATGACATGGGCGTCCGCATAAGAGGGATCCCCCCATCCGTCAAGCACGGACGCAATCACCAGATCGTCATTGGACTGGTAAGCCACGCCCACAAGGCTCCAGGCCAGAACCAGAAGCAACAGGTTGAACCATACGGGATGGAGCAGAGGAAAAAGCGATACCCATCTCCAAATCTGTTTCAACATAAGCAAATTCCCTGACGTTCCAGACTGTTTTCCCTGTCCGGGGACGCATACTAGGAACGGGGAAAATGAAAGTCAAGAGCCGATCCGGATGAACAAACCGGAGGGGCTAAAAGGCTGCAAACTCTTCCTTAACGGTTCAGGCAGACGATAATGCCCGCGATAATCATCGCGTTGCCGCCCACTTTGCGCATGGTGATCGGTTTTCCAAAAAAAATCCGGTCAAACAAAAGGATATACACATATGCGGAGCATTCCAGCATGTTCACCGTAATCATCGGCAGGTGGGACAGGCAGTAAAACGTCAGCAGGCAGCAGCCCAAAAAAACGGAATATGCCGCCATCGTGGCCGGATTCACGAAATAGGCAAGGCCGGTCAGCCGGTCATTCATGGCAGACTTTTTCAAAACCACCTGTGTGCAGGAGGCCAGAAAAACGGAAAACAGGTTCAGCCCAATATAAAATTCTTCACTCATGCGCCTCCTCCGTGGAAACCAAAATAATCCCCCCGATGACCAGAGCCGCTCCCGCCGCCAGCGTCCAGGAAAGAGCCTCCCCCAGGCAAAGCCATGCCAGCAGGATACCCCAGATGACAACGGCGGCACGGTTGGCATAAGCCACACCCAGATTGAATTTTTTCAGCATGACCTGCCATCCCGCCGCATAAATTCCCAACAGGAACAGCACGCCGGCCAGCAGGGCGAACCGGCGACAGTCCGTCCAGCCGTAGGGGGCAGCCATGCGCCCCAGCACGGTATTCAGCGCGTAAACGATAAACAGCAGGTGCAGAATCAGGTAGTTGATCATGAAAGAAATAAAGAGCCGGGAACAATTCACTCATACCGGCGCGCCACCACCACGGCGGGCCTATGCTTGGTTTCCTTGTAAATCTTGGAAATGTAAATGCCGATAACGCCCAGGCTCATCAGAATCAAGCCTCCGACCAGCCAGATGGAGGCCACGGAAGAGGCCCAGCCGGGAGGGGCTACATTATACAGGAGCTGGCGCACAACCACCCAGGCGACATACAGCATGGCTACCAGGGTGACCGCCAGGCCAAAGTAGGAAATATACACCAACGGCCTGGCGCTGTAGGAAACCACGGAATTCACCGCCAGCGCCATTTTTTTGCGGAAAGTGTAGGTAGTTGGAGAAGAGGATGCTTTCTTCACCCTGCACGGCACCTGCCGGAAACCGGCGGAAACGCACAGCCCAAAGAAAAAAGGCTCCCGGTCCTGGAATTTCAGCATCTCCCGCAGGAAACGCGCGCTCATCAGCCGCGCCGTAACCATATTCCTGGTAATCTGCTGGTCGGAAAGCAAATTAAACAATGTGTAGAACAATTCTCCGGAAACGGCTTCAAACAAGCCGCCCTTCCTCTTCTCCTGCACCCCGTACACCAGATTACCAGGAATATGGTTA
>OMGJ01000860.1_pt1 | contig 15635 bp, 9 predicted proteins | sample 1645811 | NCBI WGS metagenome assembly OMGJ01 (sample SAMN05578589, study PRJEB25193) | human gut metagenome | biome: Human Microbiome; feature: human-associated habitat; material: feces | host: Homo sapiens | place: USA:Birmingham | reverse complement strand
ATTTTTGTGGTGATTTCTGTTAATTTGTACTTGACAAGAGGTCATTACATATCAGCTAGGATGTAAGGCACATGAAGATTTGAATTTTGTGAAGGATATAAGATATAGGTTTGTGATAAAAACATAATGATTAGAAAATATGAAAAAAGATTGAGTACAATGTACAAAGTTCTTAAGGAGATTTAGATGAATATTAAACTATTAAGAGATTGCATTGAATATAAAGAGCAAGTAATTAACTGGCTGAATCAAGAATTTGGATGTGAGACAAGCTACAGATTTTATAAAGAGTTAATAGAACATAGTATGGAGGAAGATGAACTTCCAATAACATTTGTGGCAATTGAGAATGAGACTTTAGTAGGTACAGTTGGTCTTTGGAGAGGGGATTTACTTTCACGACAGGATTTATATCCGTGGTTATCGGCATTAGTTGTGAACCGAAATTATAGAAATCGAAAGATTGGTCAGCAACTACAACAGTTCATAGAAGAATATTGTAGAAATAAACACTATGAACAAATTTACTTATATACAGATTTAGTTAATTACTATGAAAAAACGGGATGGATAGCTGTTGGTAAAGGGTATGAATATATGGGTGGGGAAGTAACTATTTATAAGAAGAGTCTCAAAGATTAAGTTTACGAGATAAAAGTGTATAGATATTCCATTCGACAAATTTCAGTTCTACGGAGCATTTTAATTAAATATTGAACACCTAAAGGTGGCATGGAAATTATAAAAACCATGACCACCTTTTTTGTTACCCAAAATCAAGAAAAGGAGAATGAAAATTATGATTAACAACAATGAAAAGTCACCAGAGGTTTTAAGAGCAGAGGAGATTTTGGCACAAGCTAAGGCAAGGCTTGCAGAAGCCAAAAGAAAAGAGAGTGCCAAAAAGCGAAAAGAGGAAAATCAGCACAAATACATGATGGGCGGTATTGTTCACAAATATTTTCCCGAGTGTTATCAGTTTGATGAGCAGGAACTGAACAGAATTATTGCTTCGGGGATTAAGTCAGACCAGTGCCAGCGCATTATTGAAATCGTAAAAAAGGAAAGTGCTGAAAAGAGCGACAGCGTGAATGCAAAATCTGAAAAAGAGGTGGCTAATGATGAAGGTAGTTACAAGGGCGGAAATGCCTAAAACCAGTCAACGAGATTTTCTCGTTGCGCACAGATATACCATCTGCGATGGTATGTACGCTCTCCGAGGGGTCTTGCAGACAGCCGTTGTCTGCCGAGGGCAGTCAAAAGGGAACACTGCGTTTTCCCTTCGGTGCAGAGGGCGCACCTACCCATTTGCATACTTTGCGTTCAGTGAAGCTCCAAAGAGCGGAGCTGCACTGTCCACAAAGTCAGCCGATACCGCAAAGTCCACAGTATCGGTCAGCCATAGTCCATGTAGAAAGAAGGTGTTGCTATGGCTGTAAAAAGCCTAAGTACCCGAATTGCTATCATAGGCAGGGGAGCAAAGTGCAGTGGTGGAACATCCGCAGTTGATAGGTCGGCATATATCAGCCGTACTACCATGTACTCTGAATATGACGGAACTTATTATTATCCGAAGTACAGTGAGGATTTGGTGCATGGGGAGGTAATGCTACCCGAGAACGCACCAGCAGAATATGCAGACCCATCCGTGTTGTGGAACTCTGTAGAAATGCGTGAAAGCAAATATGCAAAGGCACAGCTTGCAAGGTCATACAAAATTGAGTTGCCTAATGAGTGGAGCTATGAGCTTGCCACCGAGGTAGTAAAGGATTATGCGAAGCGTAATTTTGTGGACGAAGGAATGTGCGTACAGTTTGCCATTCATGACTCTGAAAATCCCATCACACATCAGCGAAATCTTCACTGTCACATGATGATGACAATGCGCCCTATTTTGGAAGATGGTTCGTGGGGAGAGAAGCAGAAAAAGGTGTACTTCTATGATGAGCAGGGAAACAAAATCCGAAAGAAAAATGGAACTTATAAATGCACCACGCAGGATGTCACGGGATGGAATAATCGGGACAATGCGAAGAAGTGGCGCAAGGACTGGGCAGACACCATCAATGCTGTCAATGAAAAGAATGGATTGACTGATAACTTTTGGGAACACCGTTCTTTTGAAGAGCAGGGGCTTGATATTATTCCACAGATACATCTTGGAGCAAAAGCCACCGCACTTGAAAAGGCAGGAATACCGACAGAGAGAGGAAATATCAACCGCAGGATTAGGGAACAGAACAAGGCGATACTTATCGCAAAATCTCTTGTGGCAAAAGCAGAGGAACAGTTGGAGAAGGTTGTTAATTCTAAACCAGTTGAAGCAGTGCGTAATGCCACTAATGAAGTGCTTGATATGATTAGGGCTGTTGTCAGCAGAAAAGGAAAGTTAGAGCTTCCAGTGGTTAAGGGAAAATATTTGAAAAAGATTTCTCAAAGACAGATATTGCAGGAGCAGGATAGAATGGAGCAGTTTGTTGTTTCAAATCATATTGAGAGCTTTGAGCAGTTGCAGGACTTTAAAGCACAGCGAGAGCCATCTTTTGCAAAACTGTCAGCAGAGCGTCAGAAGATTGCGGAACAGATAGTAAGGTTGGAGCAGTTGCTTGTAGCATACAGAGAGTATGAGCCTTATATTGAGTATCATAAAACGAGCAATTCCATGAAAGGATTTGCAAAGCGTAATTATGATAAGGCACACCAAACGGAGCTTGAACTGTACGCTAATTATCGTGCGGAATTGAAGCAAATGCTGTCCTCTGATGAGAAGATTACACCGAAAAAGTGGACGGAGCAGAAGGCACAGCTTGAAGCGAAATTAAGGGAAAGCAATCCCGACTATGCAAAGGTTGTTACAGAGCTTGCATCCACAGAGGTTATTGAACATAATCGGAAAATGCTTGCAGTGGCAAGAGAAGCAGAGGAAAGACAGCAGAGCAGGAGTCAGAAGCAGAAAAGGAATGAACAGACATTATAACAGCGAGAGGGCAGTTTACAGACGAGGGTTTGTAGCTGTCCTTTTTTTGATTGAAGGGAGAAGAACATGGAAGAAGTAAAGAAAATGAATACAGAGAATTTTAAGAAGAGAATAGGCAATACCACATATCGGGTAAGGGTGCATTATCCGCAGAATACCAAGAGAACCTTTGCGGATGGTGTGAATACGCTGATTATGAACGAGTGTATCAGCAGGAAAAAATAAAAATATTATTAAAAATCCACATCTAACCTTTACAAATCTTCACAGAGGATACCCTGCTTTCTGCTATGGAGACTGCCGGGAAAGAGGATATGCCGGAGGATGCCGAGCGTAAGGGGTTGGGAACCCCGGCTACCCGTGCCGGTATTCTGGAAAAGCTGGTGTCTGCGGGCTTTCTGGAACGGAAAAAGAGCAAAAAAATCGTACAGCTCATGCCTTCCCATGATGCGGTATCCCTGATTACCGTGCTGCCGGAGCAGCTACAATCGCCCCTTTTGACCGCCGAGTGGGAGTACCGGCTGGGCGAGATTGAGTGCGGCGAGCTTCCCCCGGAGGACTTCATGGCCGGGATCTCTGCTATGCTCCGTGAGTTAGTGGGAACCTATCAGGTGATAAAAGGCACCGAGCACCTATTCTCCCCGCCCCGTGAAGTAGTGGGCCGCTGTCCGCGCTGCGGCGGTGAGGTTGCAGAAATGCAAAAAGGATTCTTCTGTCAGAACGAAGCTTGCAGATTTGCAATCTGGAAAAATAACAAGTGGTGGGCCGCCAAGAAAAAGCAGCCTACCAAGGTGGTGGTGGCAGCCCTTCTCAAAGATGGCCGCGCACGGCTCACCGGCTGTTATTCCGAAAAGACCGGCAAAACCTACGATGCCACCGTGGTGCTGGAGGACGATGGGCAGTATGTGAGCTTCAGGCTGGAGTTTGACAGGCAGAAAGGCGGTAAACGATGAAGCTCTCCCTCTATGAACAGGAAACCATTATCCTCTACAACCAGGCCGAGGCCACCGCAGAGGTTTACACCCATGATGCCAGATTGCTGGAGAAGCTGCGGCGGCTGTCGGAAAAATACCCGGATCAGATCGTGAAAAAGGACCGGCATACCTTTGTAGTCCCCAAACGCTGCGTATCGGTTCGGGAGCCTTACAGCGCCGAGCGCCGCAAAGCTGCCAGTGAACGGGCAAAGGCTGCCGGATATGCACCGCCCAAACCCAAGGCGAAGAAAGGAGAGTGACAACCATGCCTGATAATAAACCAACCAACCGGGAGCGATTGCGGGAAATCACCGAGGGCATCGAACAGGGTATCAAGGAGCTGTTCGAGAGCGAGAAGTATATACGTTACCTGTCGGTGATGTCCCGTTTCCACCGCTATTCGGTCAACAACACCATGCTCATCTATATGCAGAAGCCGGATGCTACGCTGGTCGCTGGCTTCAACAAGTGGAAAAACCAGTTTGAGCGCCATGTGAAAAAGGGCGAGCATGGTATTACCATCATCGCGCCTACACCCTATAAAAAGAAAATCGAGGAGCAGAAGCTGGACCCGGACACAAAGGCTCCTATTCTGGATAAGGACGGGCGAATTGTCACCGAAGAAAAGGAAATTGAGATTCCGATGTTCCGTCCTGTGAAGGTTTTTGACCTGAGCCAGACGGACGGAAAGCCTTTACCGGAGCTGGCCTCCAATCTGTCGGGGAATGTGCAGAACTTTGAGGTTTTCATGGAAGCCCTGCGGCGCTCTGCCCCGGTTCCCATTGAGTTTGAGCCGATGGATGCCAATATGGACGGCTACTTTTCCTCTGAGCAGCAGCGGATCGCCATTCGCACCGGCATGAGCGAGGTGCAGAGCGAGATGCGCGGCGAACTTTCGCCGGAAGAAACCGAGCTTTTGGCATTGACCGACAGCACCCTCTCTAAGCTCCGTGCCATGACCGATGATGAATTTGCTGTGCTGGAGCTGTATCCGGACTTTGACGAGTAAGCAGTACACATAAATACCTGATGGGGCGGCCTTTCTGAGCCGCCCTATTTCTATCATTCAAAATGAAGGGAGGACAGAAAACCATGCCAACAAAAGCAGAAATGTATGCGCAGATGGTAGATAAGGTGGCAACACAGCTCACCGGCAGCTGGCAGGAATGGGCGGCTTTTCTTACCACCGCATCCCGTCTTTATAAATACCCGTTCCATGAACAGCTGATGATCTACGCCCAGCGCCCGGATGCCACCGCCTGTGCCGAGTACGACCTGTGGAATGATAAGATGGGCCGGTATGTCCGGCGCGGGTCTAAGGGTATTGCACTGGTGGATGATTCCGGGGACAGACCTCGTTTACGCTATGTGTTCGATATTTCCGATACCGGAACCCGTGAACATTCCCGCACCCCTTGGCTGTGGCAGCTGGAAGAACAGCACATGATTCCGGTGGAGGCCATGCTGGAGCGTACCTATGGGATCGGCGGGGATGATTTCGCCCAGCAGCTCACCGATGTGGCCCGTAAGCTGGCGGATGAATATTGGGCGGAGCATCAGCAGGACTTTTTCTATATCATTGACGGTTCCTTTCTGGAGGAGTACGATGAGTTCAACATCGGAGTACAGTTTAAGGCAGCCGCCACCGTCAGCATCACCTACGCCCTGATGTCCCGCTGTGGACTGGAGCCGGAACGCTACTTTGACCATGAGGATTTCATGGCAATCTTCGATTTCAATACCCCGGCTACTATCGGGGCGCTGGGAACAGCGGTCAGTCAGATCAATCAACAAGTGCTGCGGCAGATTGGCGTCACCGTCCGAAATGCAGAGCGCGAGGCCATGCAAGAAAGGAGCCAATGGGATGAACAACACCTTAACCTACACCAAGAACGGGGATTATCTGATTCCCGACCTGAAGCTGAGCGAACAGCAATCGAAGCCCCTGGGCAAGTACGGCAGGATGCGGAAAGCGTATCTGAAGGAACACCGCCCGATTCTTTACAACCAGCTGCTGATGAGCGAGAAGCTGTACCCGCACCTCATCGAGATCGACGAAACAGCCCAGACCCGTCTGGAACAGATGATGCCCCAGCTGACGAAGGAAGCGGGGGCAACCGAGGAGCTGAAAACCACCGATCCCATGAAGTGGGGGGGCCTGATGAACACCTGCAAAGCGCAGGCCGAGGAGATTCTTCTGGCGGAGCTTATCAACAGCTGACCTTAGACCTGTTCCTCTCCGAAGCAGAACAAATCCAAAAGATAGATGAAGCAGAGAATGTTACAAACACATTCCCTGCTTTTTCTTTTGCCCAAAAGGAAATTGACCATGTGCTGCGGCTGGGCGGCAACACCGACCATCAGCGGGAGAGGATCGTTGCTGAATTTGAAAAGCAGAAGCCCGTTTCAGAAATTGCCGCTTCTCTGCAAGCGCTCTATCATGGCGGCAATGGTATAACGACCAACACCGGCAGTATCACGGCCTGGTACACCGAGGAGGGCATCCGCCTTTCCCGTGGAAAATCTGCCCGTTACGATAAATCAGCCCAAGTCATCTCTTGGGAGAGTGCCGCTGAGCGCATCGGGGAACTTCTGGAATCCGGCCAGTTTGCCACCAATGTGGAGTTGACCGAAGCGGCAGGCTATGAACGATCCCTTCTGGCGTCAAAGCTTTGGAATCTTTACCACGATTTCAGCGATGAGGCCAGGGAAGCAGGGTATCTGAGTAGCCTTGCACAGATTAAAGGAAACGGGTTCCCGGAGGAAACCAAATGGCTGACCGAACAACTGAAAAGCCCTGATTTCAGGCAGACCCTGACCGATGAATATGCCGCCTTTTGGACTGCGTACAACCAGGACCGTGACCTGCTTCGGTTCCATTACCACAGACCAGGAGAGATTTGGGAAAAGCTGAAGGATTTGTCTTTGCCCCGAAAAGAATTTGCAACCGATATGACGGAGGTTCCTGCGGTCAAACACTTTATCACCGAGGACGAGATCGACGCCGCCATGACCGGCGGCAGCGGCTTTGAGGGCGGCAAGGGCCGTATCTTCACATTCTTTCAGGAGTCGCATACGGACAAGGAGAAGGTGGCGTTTCTCCGACAGGAGTACGGTATCGGTGGGCGCTCCCATGCCCTGTCCGGCGCATCCGGGAGTGGAGAGGACCATGACGGAAAGGGACTGCACTACAAGAAAAGAGATTGCCCGGATGTTCATTTCACTTGGGAGAAGGTCTCCAAGCGTATTACCGACCTTATCAAAAAAGACCGCTATCTGACCGCGCAGGAGCAGGCCGAGTACGAGAAAATTCAGGCAGAAAAGGCGCTGGCGGAAGCAGACGCCATCGAAACAGAGAACCAGCCTGCTCAGGCCAGCTGGGAATACAACGCGGTCAAGGAACGCCACCCCGATGATCTGGTGCTTTATCAGGTGGGCGATTTCTTTGAGCTATACGGTGAGGATGCCAAAGCAGCCGCCGCAGAGTTGGAGCTGCATCTGACCACCCGCCCAGTTCCGGGAGCAGGCCGCATAGAAATGTGCGGGATTCCGGCACACCAGCTGGAGCAGTATGTGGAACGGCTGCGGGATAAGCATGATGTGACGATCTCTGCTGTCCCGGAGGGCGGCACCGAACATCAGGAGTATTCCCTGCGCTCCATCGACCATGAGGCAGAGCAGGCCATCAACGCCCACGAAGCCGAATTTGGCGCAGACGGAACCAGAGTTTTCGGAAATGGTGCAGCAGAACCCGTGAAGCCTACCATCCGGGAGCAGTATGAGCAGTACAAGCCCATTGTGATTGCAGCTATTACCGAGGATACGGCCTATCGGAATGCCTGTGGTCATTCTGACCGGGAAAATGCCGTAATTGAGGGCAACGCTGCGGTGCGCCGTGCCATTCTTAATTCCGGTGATATGGAGCTGATCCGGCTGTTTGTCGATGTACCGGAGTTCCGCCAGCGCCTGCACCGGGAGGTCATAGAGGAAACCTACCCCAAATTACATGAGCTTCTGCGACCACTCTCTCAGGATGATATTGACAATGCCATTCGTGCATGGAACGGTGATATTCAGAGCAAACACGCGGTTGTCCGTTACATGAAGGATCATGCGAGGGAAAAGGATACTGCCGCATGGTTGAGCCATGAGTATGGCGGCAGCGACAGCAAGAGCCTGTTTATTGTCCGAACCGGAAGCCCGGAGGAAATGGAGCTGCCGTGGCCGAAAGTCCAGCGCCGTATCGCCCAGCTTATCAAAGAGGACCGTTTCTATACGCAGGCCGAGCAGGATGCTCTGGATGATATAGACCCGGTTGCCATTCGGGAGTCCTTGGCGGAGCGCGGTATCGTGGACGGTCAGGTGGTTGATGCTCAAAAGCTGGACAATGACCCGTTTATCCAGCGGGTGATGGCCGATGTAGAGCAGATTGCTGCCGAGGAAGAAACGCCGGAGCCACGGTTTTTTGTTACAACAACCAGCGACGCATTCCCCGACCCGGAGGATGCGTTTGCTATTTGGGATCAAACGATTCACAACTATTATGCAAGCGGCGATGGAACTGTGCCGGCATTCCCAGATAAAGCAGCCGCGCAGAATTATCTCAATCATCTGATACTCCAAACGCTTAACCCGGATTTGCGGGAGGTGATGACCGGAACCGATGGTCTGCTGGATGCCACAGAAAAAGCAATTATCGCCCAGCACTTCCATGACGGCGAGGATAACGCTCAAATCGCCCATTATCTGGCAGGAGCTTATATTGGCACAGCGGAAACGATGGAGCTGCAGAACGGAGACACCGCAGATTATTTTGTTTCCACCGGTGGTTTTGAAATCAATATCCACGACAAGTTTAACACCATTTTGGGGATGAACTGGCAGGATGCCGCCGCTGTTTTGCGCGCTCTGTATGAACTGGAACAGGACGGCTTTTCTCATAGAACCTATACCACTGAGCCGGTAACAGTCTATCCGGGTGATAAGAACAATCTGCCTTATGGTGTGGTCGTGGAACGCCTACACATTGAGGAACCGGAACCGCCTGCACCGGAGCCGGAGAAAACTCTGGATGAAGTTTTGGACGAACATCCCATTTCGATTCAGGTCAACGGCGAGTGGCAGACCTTTCCCAATGCCGCCGCTGCCGAGGATGCCGCTTATGAGGAATACAAGACCAATGTTCGCCGAAACGCGCAGAATTTCCATATTACCGACGACCATTTGGGTGAGGGCGGCCCGAAAGTCAAGTTTCAGGCAAACATCAACGCCATTCAGCTTTTGAAGGAGCTGGAGGCTACCGGTCAGCAGGCCAGCCCGGAACAGCAGCAGGTGCTTTCCCGCTATGTGGGCTGGGGCGGTCTGCCGGATGCCTTTGAACCCTCTAAAGAAAGCTGGAGCAAGGAATATGCCCAGCTGAAGGAATTGCTGACCCCGGAGGAGTACGCCGCCGCCAGAGGTTCCACCCTCAACGCCCATTACACCAGCCCTACGGTGATCCAGGCTATCTATGAGGCCGTAGGCCGCATGGGATTTGAGACTGGCAACATTTTGGAACCGTCCTGCGGTGTGGGTAATTTCTTTGGGATGCTACCGGAGCGTATGGCAGGAAGCAAGCTGTATGGTGTGGAGCTGGACCCCATCACCGGACGGATCGCAGAACAGCTTTACCCCAAGGCCAATATCACAGTTGCAGGCTTTGAGACCACGGACCGCCGGGATTTTTACGATCTGGCGGTGGGCAATGTTCCTTTCGGTCAGTATCAGGTCAACGACAAAGCCTATAACAAGCTGGGCTTCAACATCCACAACTATTTCTTTGCAAAATCCTTAGATCAGGTGCGTCCCGGTGGTGTGGTAGCCTTTGTTACCAGCCGCTATACGATGGATGCCAAGGATTCTACCGTGCGCCGGTATCTGGCTCAGCGCGCCGAGCTGCTGGGAGCCATTCGACTACCCAACAATGCGTTCAAGGCCAATGCCGGAACCGAAGTGGTTTCTGACATTATCTTTTTGCAAAAGAGAGACCGTCCGCTGGACATTACACCGGAATGGACGCAGACCGGTCAGACGGAAGATGGGTTTGCCATCAATCGCTATTTCCTCGACCACCCTGAAATGGTGCTGGGCAGACAGGAACCGGAAAGCACCGCTCATGGCATAGACTACACCGTAAACCCCATTGAGGACTTGGAACTGTCCGACCAGCTGCACGATGCTGTAAAGTATATTCGTGGCACCTATCAGGAGGCTGCGCTGCCGGAGCTGGGCGAGGGCGAAGCCATCGACACCTCTATCCCCGCTGACCCCGATGTAAAAAACTACTCCTATACTGTGGTGGACGGCGAAGTGTACTTCCGGGAAAACAGCCGCATGGTGCGGCCTGATCTCAATGCCACCGCCGAAGTCCGTGTAAAAGGCATGGTCGGTCTGCGGGATTGTGTTCAGGATCTCATTGACCTTCAGATGGATGCTGCCATTCCAGACAGCGCCATCCGAGAGAAACAGTCGGAGCTTAACCAGCTTTATGATAATTTCTCTGCCAGGTATGGCCTTATCAATGACCGTGCTAACCGTCTGGCCTTTGCCGATGATTCCAGCTACTATCTGCTGTGCGCGCTGGAAATCATTGACGAGGAAGGAAAGCTGGAGCGCAAGGCGGATATGTTCACCAAGCGCACCATCAAACCCCATGAGGCTGTGACCTCCGTGGACACGGCAAGTGAAGCCCTGGCTGTCTCTATTGCGGAAAAAGCCCATGTGGATATGGCGTACATGGAACAGCTGACCGGCAAGACCGGGGACGAGCTGGCCGCTGAGCTTCGCGGCGTTATTTTCCGTCTGCCCGGTCCTGTACCTGAGGGGGAACGCCCTCATTATGTGACTGCCGATGAATACCTTTCCGGCAATGTGCGCCGAAAGCTGCGGCAGGCACAGCGGGCGGCAGAAAAAGACCCCGCCTTTGCGGTCAATGTGGAGGCGTTGGAAAAGGCTCAGCCCAAGGATCTGGATGCTTCGGAGATTGAGGTTCGCCTGGGCGCTACCTGGATCGACAAAGAGTACATCCAGCAGTTTATGTATGAGACCTTTAACACCCCGTTTTATCTCCAGCGCAGTATTGAGGTCAATTACACACCCTATACCGCTGAGTGGCAAGTCACCGGCAAAAGCTCCGTTTCTTACAACGATGTAGCTGCCTATACCACTTATGGTACAGACCGGGCCAACGCCTATCGGCTGCTGGAAGATGCGCTGAACCTCCGTGATGTTCGTATCTATGACACGGTGGAGGATGCAGACGGCAGAGAGCGCCGGGTGCTGAATGCCAAGGAGACCACCTTGGCAGCGCAGAAGCAGCAGGCGATCCGGGATGCCTTTCGGGATTGGATTTGGAAGGACCCGGAACGGCGGCAGACGCTGGTGCGCCAGTACAATGAAGAAATGAACTCCACCCGGCCCCGTGAATACGATGGCAGCCATATCAGATTTGGAGGAATGAACCCGGCCATCACCCTGCGGGAGCATCAGCTGGGCGCTATTGCCCATATCCTCTACGGCGGCAATACGCTGCTGGCGCACGAAGTGGGTGCGGGAAAGACGTTCGAGATGGTGGCCGCCGCTATGGAATCCAAGCGGCTGGGGCTGTGCCAGAAGTCCCTTTTTGTCGTGCCGAACCACCTGACCGAGCAATGGGCATCGGAGTTTTTGCGGCTTTACCCATCCGCCAATATCCTTGTGACCACCAAAAAAGACTTTGAGACCCATAACCGTAAGAAGTTCTGCGCCCGTATCGCCACCGGAGATTATGACGCTATCATCATTGGACACAGCCAGTTTGAGCGTATTCCCATCAGCCGGGAACGCCAGGAACGGCTCCTCTACGAGCAAATCGACGAGATTACAGATGGAATCGCAGAGGTGGAAGCCAGCGGTGGGGAGCGTTTTACCGTCAAGCAGTTGGAACGCACCCGAAAATCCTTGGAAGCCAGACTGGAAAAGCTTCAGGCAGAGGGACGCAAGGACGATGTTGTGACCTTTGAGCAGCTGGGTGTAGACCGACTGTTTATCGACGAGGCACACAATTACAAAAACCTGTTTTTATACACCAAGATGCGGAATGTGGCGGGGCTTTCTACCACCGATGCGCAGAAATCATCGGATATGTTCGCCAAGTGCCGCTACATGGATGAGATTACCGGCAGCCGGGGCGTTGTCTTTGCCACTGGAACCCCTGTCAGCAACAGTATGACCGTGCGCCCGTAAGGGGCTGTAATAATCTTACCTTGAGCAAGTAATAGGGCAAGGTATCAAAGCGGAATAATCCGCACCCTATCGTCACCCGACTTATCCGAAAGGGGAAACCCGACGGGGAGTGTAGCATGTCGGAGGGCACGGAACACGGAAACTTCCAAAGTGTTTGCGTGGTAGTGGCGAAAAGTTATGAATAAGGATGAAAGCTAAACTGCCTGAATGACAGTCGGAGATTGGGCAAAATGTTGCTCCGTGCGTAAGGAAGTTATACTCGCATGTACTCTGGTGGATATGAGTCAGTCATGCGTATTCACACGATACCCAGAGTAAATCAGCCATCGGATAATGGAAAACGACGAACGTCACATCCGAAATCATAGCAGGCTTATGTTATTACAGTTCTAAACGGGGATTGCCTAAGGTAAAATGCCGAATTGTCGGCTATAGGTGCTATGAGAAAAGTGACCTTGAATATTTACTATGGCAACAGAGTCTCCGTAGTAGTCCGAGGGCGGGAAAGCCGCCTACATGGCGAAGGGAGACAGTCTTTCTTCAATACAAATAATAAGGAAAGGTGCGTGAGGCATTATGAGAAGTCCCGAAAATGTATTGAAAAGTTTAAGTGAAAAAGCAAAAAACAAAGAGTACAGGTACGAGAGATTATACCGTAACCTGTACAACCCAGAGTTCTATCTGCTTGCATACCAGAATATTGCGACCTCTCAGGGGAGCATGACGGCAGGTGCAGACGGATTCACTCTTGACGGTATGAGCATGGAGCGCATTGAAAAGCTCATTCAGAAGCTGAGAGACCACTCATACCAGCCGAACCCTGCAAGGCGTGTTTATATTGCGAAGAAAAACAGCAGTAAAAAGCGCCCATTGGGGATTCCGTCAACGGACGATAAACTGTTACAGGAAGTTGTCCGTATGATACTTGAAGCAATCTATGAGCCGACATTCTCTGATAATTCACATGGTTTCAGACCGAAAAGAAGTTGCCACACAGCGTTAAAAGAAATCGTAACGCTGTTCACTGGTGCAAAGTGGATAATCGAAGGAGACATTAAGGCTTGTTTTGACAGCTTCGACCACCATATCACAATACAGCTTTTGAGAAAGCGCATAAAAGATGAAGCGTTCATATCGCTGATGTGGAAGTTTCTAAGGGCAGGATATATGGAACAGTGGACATACCATGAAACGTACTCCGGCAGTCCACAAGGCTCCGGTGTCAGTCCGATACTTGCCAACATCTATCTGAATGAACTTGATGAGTTCATGGCAAGGATGAAAAAGAGTTTTGACAAAGGCGATACAAGAAGCCGTAAAGTCCACAAAGACCATGATAAGGTACGCTGGGCTTATCGGAAAGCGCAGAAAAATCTGGAAATAGAGCGCACAGAAGCAAACCTAGCAGCATTTAAAGAAGCAAGGAAAGTGATGTTGTCCACACCACATTTAGACGAGATGGATGAGAATTACAAAAGACTTCAATACAACCGTTACGCTGACGATTTCCTGATTTCAATAACAGGTTCAAAGCAGGATGCTGAAAATATCAAGGAACAGGTAAAGATATTTCTAAAAGACAAGCTAAATCTCACAATGTCGGAGGAGAAAACTCACGTTACCCATTCCTCTGAAAAGGTGCGGTATCTTGGATACGACATAAGAATATCAAGAAGTCAGGACACAAAGCGGACGAAAAAAGGTCTGCAACGGGTGTGGTATGGAAAAGTGCAGTTATATATGCCGAAAGAAAAATGGATTGCGAAACTGCACGAATACGGTGCGTTTAAAATCAAAAAAGACGAAAACGGCAAAGAGATTTGGAAGCCACTCCACAGAGGGGCGCTTATGCCATTAGACGATGTGGCAATCATCAGTAAATATAATTCTGAAATCAGAGGATTGTACAATTATTACAGGTTAGCAATCAATGTATGCAATCTGGGGAAATTTCATTCTATCATGCGTGGAAGCTGTTTAAAGACGTTGGCGGCAAAATATAATTCTTCTGTTATGAAGATGTATAAGAAATACCGTAGCGTAAAGGGCGACTTTGGCGCAGATTACAAAACCAAGAGTGGAACAAAGCGGTGTGAGTTTTACAATGAAGGATTTAGGCGTAATAACAATATCGCACCTGAATTTGTAGACATTATGCCGAAATACAGAGGGCAGATAAAACCGAATAGTCTTGCAGGACGTTTAAAAAGCGGACAATGCGAGATGTGCGGAGCAAACCCCGTGAAAGTGTATATGCACCATGTAAAGCGCTTAAAAGATTTGAACGCTGATAATGAATTTGATGAACTGATGTTACTGAAAAGGCGGAAGTCATTGGCTCTCTGCCCGAAATGCTACGAAGAAGCAAAGACAAAATCACTTAAACTATGAAAGATGGCGAGCCGTGTACATCGAGAGGTGTAAGCACGGTTCTGGAGGGGGTTACGCCAAGACCACGGACGAAAGGAAGTATGGCGTGGCGTTTCCTACCTTATGAGCTTTACACCATGCAGCGGTATCTTCAGTATGACCGTCTGCAAGAGTTGAGCATGACCCATTTTGACTGCTGGGCCAGCCGTTTCGGGGAAACCGTCACGGCGCTGGAGCTGGCACCGGAAGGCACCGGCTATCGGGCGCGAACGCGGTTTTCCAAGTTCTTTAACCTGCCTGAGCTGATGAACCTGTTCAAAGAGGTGGCGGACATCAAGACCGCCGACCAGCTGAACCTTCCCACACCGGAGGTGGAGTATCACAACATTGTAGCCCAGCCTACCGAACACCAGCAGGAGATGGTAAAAGCCCTTTCGGAGCGGGCATCCGCAGTACACAGCGGATCGGTTGACCCATCCGTGGACAATATGCTCAAGATCACTTCGGATGGCCGCAAGCTGGGGCTGGACCAGCGGATTATCAACCAGCTGTTCCCGGACGAACCCGGAACCAAGGTCAACCAATGTGTAGATAATATCCTGCAAATCTGGCGGGATGGCGAGGCGGATAAGCTGACTCAGCTGGTTTTCTGCGACATCTCCACGCCCCAGGCAGCCCCGTCCAAAAAGGCGGCCAAGGCGCTGGATAACCCCACCCTTCATGCGCTGGAGGAAGCTGTGCCGCTATCGGAGCCGGAACGGGCCTTTACGGTCTATGAGGACATCCGACAAAAATTGATTACCCAGGGGATGCCCGCCGACCAGATTGCTTTCATCCATGAGGCCAATACCGAAGTAAGGAAAAAAGAGCTGTTCGCCAAAGTCCGTACCGGACAGGTGTGCGTCCTGCTGGGCAGCACCGCAAAGATGGGCGCTGGCACCAATGTGCAGGACCGCCTTGTGGCGCTCCATGATTTGGATTGCCCGTGGCGGCCGGGAGATGTAGGACGGATTTTGCGGACATTCAAAATAAAAAAGAATGTGGAGGTAACA
>OMGJ01000856.1_pt1 | contig 15651 bp, 9 predicted proteins | sample 1645811 | NCBI WGS metagenome assembly OMGJ01 (sample SAMN05578589, study PRJEB25193) | human gut metagenome | biome: Human Microbiome; feature: human-associated habitat; material: feces | host: Homo sapiens | place: USA:Birmingham | reverse complement strand
TATGCAGTTTATCAGATTTTTAGTCATGTTCCGCTGAATCATCTTTCCATTTTGCAATTGTCCCAAACCATAAATGGCTTCCTCCTTATCTAATATAAAAGGTTGATAAACCTGATAAGTTTTTGTCCCGGCATCATCGAAATCGATAAACTGCATACCGGATTTCTCTGCCAATAACGACTTGCCATCCTTTGAGAAATAAGAAACAATTCCCGTCCCGGTGTCCACACTGACACTTAGTTCACTGGTATTCAATACAATCTTATTATCTTGTATATCAACTTTGAAACTCACCTTTTCAGGTTTGGCAATTACAGAAAGACTCTGTTTTTCATAGGCAACACCTTCCGGTGACTTTATTACTCTCGCCACAGCAGGCGCAAAAAATTGTACTTCTATATCCACTGCATTCACTGTGGTCTTGATACCCGACGATGTTTTCTGATAATTTTGTGCGAATAAAACATTTGTACTGAAGCATAAGCATATACCCCAAAATAGATGATGTATTTTCATAATTATAGAATGATAAGGTTTCTAATTAATAACCAACAGATGTTGCATACAGTCCAATCATTGCTCCTGTAAAGCCACCAGCCTCATTAGTAGAAAGAATATCGCCGGAAACGGTTCCTCCTAAATTTAGGAAACTCTTGCCATCAATCGAATAATTAAAACGATAATCATCTCCATTAGCTGTTACTTGCAGTGTCACAGGTTTCTCTGTTTCTATCTTCACCTCACCTAGGACACTCGCTTGTCCTTTTTCGGTTCTTTGCAGTATCAGGTAATAGTCTTTTCCCTTTTTAGTGATACCGAAAACATAGTGATATCTTTCATTTTGATAACATGTTATACCGGCAAAATCTTTCTCATTTTTCGGTTTGTACTCCATGGTTGCTGCCGCTGTAAATTGATTATGCTGCTGACGGTAGAACAAGGTAGAAGTAGGTTTCACTTCATTGATATTTGAGGTAAAAGGGATGATCCGCAACCCTTTATCGGTCATCTCAACGAATTCTTCACGAGGACCTCTAAGACCAATCCATCTAAAGTCTAATGTCTTATCGGAGAAATCATCCTTAAAGACAAAGTTGCCACTAGGCAAATAACCGTTTTTTCCTGTTTGGTTCTCTACTCCCGAAGGCATCTTCAATGTAGGTTTCATAGGGATAAGCCCATTCTCGAAAACGGGAAATGTTCCGCTCCAGTCCACCGGAAGAATGAAAGTTTCGCGTCCGGTATTCACTCTGTTCTTCTCATTGGGGCGTATTCCTAAAAATACACCATAATATTTTCCGTCGGGTCCCTCCACTAAGTCTGCATGACCAGCCCAGTCTACTTTATTCGCCCGGTTTGCAGGAAAATAACGTTGAGTTAAAATAGGATTATTATTTGCCGGAAGATAAGGTCCTTTCGGATGATCACTTACAAAAATGACTTCGCTATGCCAGCCTCCGGTTCCTCCTTCCGCACACATTAAATAATAACGTCCATCTTTCTTATAGATATGAGGAGCTTCAATCCATATCGGCTTTTCTTCTATATTAACGCCACCGTTTACTATGATCCGGTCCGTTCCCGGAACCACTTTATCATTCTCCACATCATAATCCCATATTTTTATGACACGGTGTCCCGAGTAACGCTCGTTTGCTTTAGCAGGAGCATCATTATGTACCACGTATGCCTTGCCATTATCATCAAAGAAAAGAGAAGGATCAATGCCTTCAAATTGAAGTTTGACCGGATCACTCCAGCCATTCTCCGGATTCTTTGTCTTTACTACCATATTTCCAAAGCCACCGGAAAATTGAGTGGTTATCATATAAAACGTATCATTATTGGGATTATATCTTATAGCAGGAGCATATACACCAGCACTAATACCGCAATCTTCAACCTTTAATTGTGACGTTCTGTCCAGCACATGACCGATTTGTTTCCAGTTGACCAGATCATTAGAATGGAAAATAGGCACCCCGGGAAACATAGCAAAAGATGAGCACACTAAATAATAATCATTACCTTTCCGCGTTATACTCGGATCGGGATAGCAACCCTGCAAAATAGGATTATAGAACTCACCCGGCTTTAAAGGATTGTTTTGATAAATAGCATCCTCCCCCTGATAAATAAATTGCGTAAAGACAGGAGCATTTTTCGTTATTTTACCCTTGCCACTCACCTCCATATTAAAAAACAGCATAAAAAATACGACAAGCGCCACGGATTGCCAGCCCGACAAAATCAATTTTAATGTTCTCATATTATCACTTTTTATTTTCTATAATTTTCTGTTCCATAGTAGTGTTTGCAAATGTATCGATTCGGTTTTATCATATATGTACAATCATGATACAGGCATCTATATACAGGTTACATTTATCACAGACATGTAACATGATTCTTTTCTGATGTAACAAAAAGCCCCAAAACAGAAAAATGGTAAGATAAATAACTACATTACCTATTATTTCAGCACTTTTATCTTCCATCATATAAAATGCTGAATATCAAGGATTAGAAAATATTCATTTTCCTTTAAAAGAAAGCCCCCGTTGGTTTAAAAGAAACGGGGGCTTGGTTTAAAAGAAACGACCCGTTCCTTTTAAAGGAACAAGGTCGTTCTTTCTTTATTCATTCAATAAATAAATCCGGATTGTCTATCTGTAAAAATAAACAAAATTCCAAAGAGGTATTACTGTACGTTCATTACAATCGTTTTCAACTTATTTCTATCAGAAGTTCCTCCATACAGTAATTCATAAGTACCTTCCAACGGACGCATCGTATTCGACTCTACATCAAACCATTCAAAGTTCTCACCGGTAAGAGGAATAGCTACTGATTCAGTTTTCCCTGCCGGAATATGAACGCGTTTGAAAGCACGCAAAGTATAACGGGGACCTTCCTTATCACCCGGACGTCTCAAATAAACCTGAACCACCTCTTCTCCATCACGTTGTCCGACATTGCTTACCGGAATAGTCAATACTACATTTTCACCTTTCGCGATTGTATTCTTGCTCAATTTAGCTTCTCCATAAGTAAACGTAGTATAACTCAACCCATGACCGAATGGGAAAAGTGGTTGCTGTTGCATATATCGATAGGTACGCCCTTTCATGGAATAGTCTTCAAAGTCCGGCAATTGATTCACATCCTTATAGAAAGTGACCGGCAAGCGTCCACCGGGATTATACTCTCCCCAAAGAGCATCAACGATAGCTGTACCACCCGCCTGTCCCGGATACCATGCCTGCAGAATCGCTTCACAAGTAGTCGTTTCGGGCACTAGTCCGATAGCTGAACCGGAATAATTGATAAAGACAACCTTTTTACCAGCCTTCTTCAAAGCTTTCAACAAATCACGTTGAACGTCCGGAAGTTCAATATCCGTACGGTCACCACCCTTAAATCCGGGAACTTCTACTGGCATTTCCTCACCTTCCAGACTTGGAGAAATTCCACCTGCAAAAAGAATCACATCAGCATCCATTACTCTCTTCACTGCGAAGTTCAAGTCGATCCCGACCTCTTTGCCCAAATCAAAATCAAGTGTAGCCCTTTCATTCCGTTGTTTGAATAAAATCTCGATATGATACTCTTTTCCAGCTTTCGCCTGTAACGTATAGAGGTTCGTCGGATTCTTAACATATATTTTCCGAGCCACTTGCTCACCATTTATAATAAGAGTCACTTCACCATCCAGTTGGAAACGGAAAGCAACATCACCGAACTGCGAAGGACGAAAGACAGATTCATAACGAGCCGAGAAATTAGTGATTTCCACACCGGGCGCAAATGTAGTAGCCCCTGTTGTCGCAAAATGGAACGGAGTGGAAATCTGATCGGTAGCAACCACTTCCCCTTCACGATCACGATTATTCCAATATTCTGCCAAGAAACCGGGTTTACCATTTATACTACATTCATCAAACAGGCTTTGGAGTGTCTTTCCGTCCACACGGTCACAACCCGGTTCGTATATGATTTGTCCTTCCGGTAGTTTGGCACGGACAGCTTCCAATAAGGTAACCGTATGTGCCGGAATACCGTTATAATTTCCCCACTGCATCACGGAGTCATTGGCATTAGGTCCCATAACGGCTACTTTCAGATGGGTATTCAGAGGCAGGATGTTGTTTTTATTCTGCAAGAGCACCAATGATTCACGGGCCATACGCAAAGCCAGTGCCTGATGTTCCTTACTATTCAACACAGAGGCCGGAATTTCCGACCAGGCCGGTTGTTCGTCCATTTCTCCCAGTTCAAAACGTGCTGTCAACAAACGTTTCAATGAAATATCTATTTCTTTTTCGTCAATCAAACCGGCTTTTACAGCATCCGCCAGTGAAGCATATTCACTTCCACATTCAAGGTCTGTACCTGTCCGCACAGCAGCGGCCGAAGCGTGTTCCTTGTCCGGGTGAGTCCCATGCGTTCCCGGTCTATAGAAATCGGAGATCGCTCCACAGTCAGAGACTACAATGCCTTTGTATCCCCATTCATCCCGCAATATTTGCATCAACAGGCGATTGCTGCCACAACAAGGCTCTCCCTCAAAACGATTGTAGGCACACATCACTTCCTTTACATGCGCTTTCTGTACCAAATCTTTAAAAGCAGGCAGATAGGTTTCCCATAAATCCCGGGGATCTATATTCTCCGCATCAAAACTATGCCGGTTCCACTCCGGTCCTGAATGAACGGCAAAGTGCTTGGCACATGCGTGCAGCTTATCATACCTGGCATCTTCCGGTCCTTGCAAACCACGGACTACAGCCATTCCCATTTGTCCTGTCAGATAAGGGTCTTCACCGTATGTTTCCTGACCGCGTCCCCAACGAGGGTCACGGAATATATTGACATTCGGTGTCCAGAATGTTAATCCCTGATAGCGTTTCAGCACGCCGCTTTCACCGAAAATACGCGATTTTACACGAGCCTCATCGGAAGTGGCATTGAACACTTCATATAATAATGAATCATTAAAAGAAGCTCCCATACCGATAGACTGGGGAAAAACAGTAGCCAATCCGGCACGTCCCACACCGTGCAACGCTTCATTCCACCACTCATATTCTTTAATTCCCAGTCGGGGGATAGCAGGTGACGCATTTTGCATTAATGATACTTTTTCTTCCAAAGTCAACCGGGGCAACAAATCCTCCGCCCGTTGTTCCGCCGTTAAAGAAGTGTCCTGGTAAGGCAGCAATTGCTTACATGCCGAAAACGATAACACCAAACAAACACCCATAATCGGTATCCAACCTCTTTTCATAATATTATACTTATTAGTTATGATTAATTTGGAAACAAAAATAGCCTATTTTCCAATAAAACAATGTTTCATTGGTTACAAATACATATTTGTGTGTTACATTGACGCATCACAGAACGAATAATCAAAAGAGTCCACATCTACATAACCGCCTACAGAACGTGTAGCATAATTAAATATGGCAAACTTACTGCCCATGAACATACGGGTGTAGTCAAATTTCATCTTGACAGGCAGACCGACAGGTATCCATGCTTTCCCATCAAGACTATAAGAAAAACGAGCCTCATCCCGTCCATTGGTAAAGTCACCTTCCACACGCAAGTAGACAAGCTCTTTGTTAAGAGGTATACGGGCTTGTTCGGTCATATCCACACGGCTAATGGCACGCTTCGTTTTCTCAAATACACTTTTCTGTTCACTCATCACAAGAGACAGTTTATTTCCGTTCTTTTCAATCGTAAGCACACCGCTGTCACCATTAAAAGCCGATAATCCTGCACGGTCACCATCTTTCATACCCCCCAGAGAGAGACTGACAGTGCCCATGCATTTCGGTCCTACCATACGTTGAGTCAACGTATTGGGAGCAACAAACAGGTTATCTACCACACGGGAGGTTTTCAAACGCAGAAATCCGGGACGATCGGTAAGACTCCATGCCTGATCGACGGGGTTATGATTCCACTGCCAATAGAGGGAAAGCCCGGAAGCGGAAAAATCATCCGAACCGCAGATACCATCCATTGACATATACGATAAAGTGGTATCATTCGGAATGTGCCCATCCTTGTCTCCCAGCATAGGCCAACCATCTTCCGTCCATGTACAAGGCATAAGACACGGTACACGCCCTACCCCGCCACGATCCTGAAAAATCAGCCCGTACCATTCACCGTTTTTCCCGTCTACGATGCATCCCTGACCAACACCGCCATGCCCGTCAAACTCCGTTTCAAGAATGACACGTTTTTCGTAAGGTCCGGTAATCTTATCGGCACGATAGCATACTTCACGACGCAGACGGCCGGGAATACTCCAATCCATAGAAATCATCAGCAAATAATATTTTCCATTATGCTTAATGACGGAACTACCTTCCAACAGACCTTGTTCGTCAGCATCCCGCTCAAATATTTGCTGATTGATGCCACCGGGAAGTACATCAGTCAAATCGGGTTTCAACTCCGTAAGATGTCCCGTACTGTGAAAGAGATACACCCGCCCGTCATCATCAAACAGAAGCGAACCGTCATGGAAATGCGGAGGACGCGAAAGAAGTTTCCAGGGACCGGTCGGATCTGTCGCAGTATAGACAAACCCACGTCCGGGCGCGCCATTGGCTGTAAACCAGACATAGAATTTACCGTCATGATAGCGGATAGATGATGCCCATTGTCCTTGCCCGTAAGCAGTGCCTTCGAGTAGATCATAACGGGGACCATCGTCAATGCGGGGAAATACGTAGCTGATAGTTTCCCAATGTTTCATGTCCGGCGAACGCATGATAGGCGCTCCCGGCATCAGGTGCATAGTAGTGGAAACCATGTAAAAGTAATCACCTGCGCGACACACCGACATATCGGGCACGTCAGCATAAAGAATAGGATTACGGTATTGTGCTCCGGCTGATAGCGGGAAGAACAATGTAAAAAGAGTACACAGTAGAATAGTGTTGATTTTTGTTTTCAGCATAATCATCGTTTTTTTATTAACTGGCTACATTATCTATTATTTGAAAGCTAATTATTTAAAATGTTTCTTGTTATCTTCCACATCACAAAAATAGAAAATGCAAACAGATATATTGTCCAAAGTATGCTACATGATTTCTTTGTGATGCTACATATCGAATGAAGAATGTTACATCTATATTTACTCATGTTACATCACCCTATCTCCCAAAGAGAGGAGACTGTATTCAGCCTCCTCTCACTTATTACATACCCGAACAACAGGTATCAACAACTATTCTTATTACAAGAACTTATCAGAACTCAACCAAGATACGGAACACCTTTCCCGGATTAGCAGTCCATTCCTGCATAGCTTCCAAAGCTCCTTCCGGTTTGGCAATCTTCGAAATCAGTTCTTCTACCGGACAGTTGCCTTCTTTCATATAATTAATAACCGCACGGAAATCTGCCGGCAACGCATTTCTGGAACCACGGATATCCAGTTCTTTCTGAACGAAATATTTTGTTTGGAAAGCTACTTCGCTTTTGGCATAGCCAATGCAAACGACCCGTCCTGTAAAACCGACTTCATCCACCGCCATCACATAAGTGACCGGACTGCCGACAGCTTCAATCACCACATCGGCACCGAAGCCCTCCGTTATCTGTTGCATCCGTTCGTGTACATTTTCTATCTTGGAGTTAATCACATGAGAAGCACCTACCCTTTTCGCCAGTTCCAGTTTCTCGTCATCCAAGTCGACAGCAATGACCGTTGCCCCTCTCAAAGCAGCACGTACAATGGCACCGATACCAATCATACCGCAGCCAATAACCATCACAAACTCATTATCGATTACCTGCGCACGAGATACCGCATGGAATCCGACACTCATCGGCTCAATCAATGCACAATTGCGAGGAGAGATATTACCAGCCGGAATAATCTTCGTCCAAGGTAAAACTGCATATTCGCACATCACTCCATTGCGTTGTACCCCTAATGTTTCATTATGCTCACAGGCATTGACACGACCATTACGACAGGAAGCACATTTTCCACAATTGGTGTATGGATTCAATGTCACGTTCATCCCTTTTTCGAAGCCAGCCGGAACATTCGGACCAACCTCCTCAATCACCGCTCCTACCTCATGTCCCGGGATTACCGGTAACTTCACCATTGGATTACGCCCCAAAAAGGTATTCAGATCAGAGCCACAGAAACCAACATACTTGATTCTTACTAATACTTCACCGGCACCAACGGTCGGTTTTTCCAGTTCAACCACCTTCATTTCGGAGGGATTGACAATTTGAACTGCTTTCATTTGATATGTTTGATAATAAGTTTATTAATCGATTACTTTATAACCTTTCCAGCCGTAATATGCACAGAAGACAAAACAAATCATCGGCACACAATAGGCCATATAATAGATATGCTCATTGGCATGCATGAAATAAGCTGTCAACTGTGGCAGGCAGGCATTGCCGACAATAGCCATTACCAGAAATGCCGAACCGCTCTTTGTCTGACTCCCCAGTCCTTTTAGCGCCAATGAGAACTGCGTGGGGTACATTATAGACATAAAGAAAGAGATAGCCAACATTGCGTATAGCCCGATCATACCTCCCCATATCATCACTGCCCCGCACAAAAGAATATTCATCAAGGCGTAAACCAGTAGCATATCCTGTGGACGGAATTTCACCATCAATCCGGTACCGATCCAACGCCCCAAAAGAAATGCAAGCATATACAATCCGAAGAAGGTAGTCGCTGTATCTTCCGGCAATCCGGCATAAGTGCAACAGTAAACCAGGAACAGACTGTTTATCGCCGTCTGTCCGCCGTTATAGAAGAATTGCGCAATCACTCCCCACCGCAAGTGTGAGTGCTTCAATACACCGAAGTCTATCAGTTTTTCTTTCTGGCTGCCCTCTTTCGTTTTACCCGAAGAAGTCATTTTTTCGGAAGAAGCCGTTTCTCCTTCGTCCCCAATCTTCGGCAATTTTGAAAAGACGAAGACGACAGCTATGGCAATCAACAGTATAGCCAATATCAGATAAGGAAGTTTCATGGCATCCGTTTCCAATTGGATATAGGCCTGCCAGCCTCCCGGATAATCAACAGGTAGGGTATCGCGTGTGTAATGAGTTCCGCTAAGGATAAGCTTACTCAAAAACATGGCAGCGATAAAAGCTCCGAGTCCATTGAAAGACTGCGCCAGATTCAATCGGCGGGGAGCTGTTTCGGGTACTCCTAAAACCGTCACATACGGATTGGCAGCCGTCTCCAGAAAGCACATTCCCGTAGCGATAATAAAGAAGATACAGAGGTAAGCCCAATATTCTTTTAAAATGGCGGCAGGAAAGAAAAGCAGGCCTCCGATTGCTGCTAATACCAGTCCGAAAATAATTCCCGCCTTATAGCTGTAACGTTTCATAAACATCGCTATGGGGATGGGGAAAATAAAATAAGCCAGCCAGTAGGCAGTCTCGGTAAAAGAGGCTTCAAAGGTATTCAGTTCACATGTCTTCATCAATTGCCGGATCATTGTGGGAAGCAGATTGCTGCTTATCGCCCACAGAAAGAAAAGGCAGAAAACCAACGCTAAAGGTATTGTATATGTATTCTTTTTCATGGTATAAATCTAGTTTTACGATAAGGATGTTTTCTCTATCATTCGGACATGTTCTTGATGTAAGGAAGTACGGGGAGATCCGTGAATCCATAGAAGTTCCGGGCATTTTCTCCCAAAAAGAGTCTTTTGTCCTCTTCCGTCAACTCGGAAGACTTCACCACAAAATCGTATGACATCTTGTAGGTGATTGCTGTAATGGTACGCGGATAGTCCGATCCCCACTAAGTCACCCATTTCCCAGCTCGTTTCCGTAGCTCTAGTTACAAGTTCACTTGCCTCTTGGTTATTAATCACTGCACTGAAGGAAACCTTCGCACCCGACTCTCCTGCAAACTTGATATCAGATTCTTTCACGTCATTACTGCACCCTGCCATGAGTAGCAAAGCCAAAGCAGCCGTTACATAGTTTATTTTCATACCATGTTTTTTAAAGTTAAACAAATATATTTTCATTATTAAATTCTCTATATGTTATAGGGAATAGCTCTCGGAATTCATCCTTCCCGATAGCAGTAAATAAGAGACAGTGTTTTCCATAGTTTATCATACTTCAAAATATTAAGTTAAACAAAAGTTAACTTGATAATATCCAAATAGAATAGCTGAGGCTCTGATATAGAGGTACATCAAGACTTTCAATACAATAATTCAGAGCAAAGTTTTACGCTTATCATTTGAGTTTCTCCCTGAGTTGGTTATTAAAATGTTGTGCTCCCAAGTTTTTCATTCAAACAATGTTTTCATCAATCTTTCCTACATCCTACACCGATGAAGATTTTTCTTTGATTTTCAGGTGTATATGTGGAGAATGAAGAGGCACTTTATCCATAACATACTCATCCTCAGTTCTTATGGATGGTTTCTGTAAGCCTCGCCAGATCGCACATAAATATCCTTTTTTGCAGTAGATTTGAGTCTGTTTAATTCGTTGGCGGAATTTGGAAGCTGTCAATATCCTGTCGGAGGTATATCAAAAAGGGGGCAAATCCTTATTTGCTCCGTACCATCTCCACATAGAGGTACTTCTAACCGAATCTGTTACGGAGTTGATACGGACCGGATACTGCCCAACTCCAGCCTTGATCTCTTTCGGACACAAAGGGAAAGTCATTCCGCCAACTGATCGCATACTTTACAGAACACCACACAATAACTCTCTTAACGCCACACGGTAACTCCATTTACATGCCGTGGTAAAACTCGTTACATACCGTGGTAAAGACCGTTACAATAAGCGGTAAAGACCGTTACATCCTGTGGTAAATGCTTTTACATTATGAGAAAAACAATTGGTAAATGTAATGCGTTGAATATTAAAGCATTATTAAAGAACTAGCATTTATTGAATTAATCGGTCGAGAATTGCTCTGAACACTTTATCAGCATGCTCCTGCATGATTCTGATATAATTGAATATGGGACGGTTGTTTTTCATGCTATGCCCTATGCAATATTCTATTTTTTCTATTTCAATTCCTAATTCATATCCATGTTGGGCAAATGTTTTTCTGGCGGAGTAATAGGATACTTTTCTAGTAACTCCGGCTAACTTTGCCACCTTATATATATGTCTGAACACTAAACTATATACTTTCTCATAAGAAGAGTATTTGCCAAAGACTAATTTTCCGCTTTCTGATATGTACTTATTGATGATATCTTGTGCTTCCGGTTGAATGGTAAAGGCTATTTCGTTCTCACTCTTCTTGCTGTTCCGGGTTTTATGACGCACATACCGCATGCAGTTCCGGTCTTTAAAATCGTATTCCATCAAGTCTCTCAAGTTAATGCCACCTAAATAATAAGTAAGCATGAATAGATCCCGTACCATTTTCAGGGTCGGTTTGCACAATTTTACATCCCTGATTCTTTTCATTTCATCTATGGTTAAGTCTAATTCCCTGACGTTACTGACTGGCATTTTGAATAGCACAAAAGGATGGACCGGATAATTTACGTAGTTCATTTTCCTGGCATAGTTCAGTATGACTCTTATTAAGGTAAGGTAAATTCTGACAGAGGTTGCGGACAGCCCTTCTTCTTTCATTGTATTGGCAAAACCTTGTATATGCAGTGGCGTAAGTTGTATCAGAGGGAAATCTCCTTTCATATATTTCTGAAATCTTTCACAGGCTATCCTGTACAACTTATAGGACTTCTTTTGCTCTTCATTTCTCATAGAAGAGAGGTATTCGTCAGTTACCACACGGAAAGTAACTCTTTTTTTTTGTTGTTCACGGGTAATGGTATGTATCAACTCCGTACACGACAGTGTTTGTAAATAATGGATGGATGATAAGATTTCTTCGTATTCGTAGATTATCTTGCGCAGGCAAGTGTTAATATTTGCTGCATTTTCGTGCCTGACGACTTTACCATTTTTCATTTGGTTTGCAGAATCCAATATGAATTGAGTAGAAATATATCTGGTTTGCGAACGGTGCGCTACTGCAATTCTTATTCGATGTCTTCCATTGGATAACTTTTTTGTAGGTACAATGACTATTGAAAGATTGGCCATATTCGTTTTTGGATTTATATGTTTCTCGCTACAATATTAGAGTAACAATTCCGATAATAAAATGCCCGGAATAATCAAAATGCTACGAAGACTAATCATTTTGATTTTATTCACAGTCGTAGATACTATTTTTCAGTTGAAAAGACTGAATTTTCCATGCTTTGACACAATCCTACATTCCCTTTTTTGTACTTTGCATATATATTTGCAACACTTTTTCACAGGTGGGAGACCTTAATTCTCCTGAGAGAATAGAAAACTAACTTTTGTTTAACTTAATAATTAAAGTATGAAAAACAGCAAGAATTTAAGTCTGTTGAGTCGTCTGGGTAAACTCCAGCGGCTGTTTCTCGTGGCTTTGTTCTCGGTATTGGCTATAGGAGCCGCCGCACAAAGCAAAACCGTTTCGGGTACTGTAATTGATCAAACCGGTGAACCGGTTATTGGTGCCAATGTTCTGGTTAAAGGCACTACTAATGGTGTGATTACTGACTTGGATGGTCGATTTACTCTTTCCAATGTACCTAACAATGGTACGATTTCTATTTCTTTTATAGGTTATAAAGACCAAGAAATTTCTGTTGCAGGAAAAACAAATTTCCAGGTGACATTGCAGGAAGATAATGCAATGTTGGATGAAGTAGTGGTAGTAGGTTACGGCGTTCAGAAGAAGAGTGACGTGACGGGTGCTTTGACACGCGTAGGAAGTAAGGAACTGAATGCAAAGCCCGTAAGCAATGCTTTTGAGGCATTACAAGGCAAGGCGGCAGGTGTGGATATTACTTCCAGTCAGCGTCCGGGTTCTGTAGGTTCTATTCGTATCCGTGGTAATCGTTCATTGAATGCCAGTAATACTCCGCTTTATGTCGTGGATGGTGTTCCTTTGAGTGCAGGGGGGATCGAGACACTAAATCCGCGTGACATTGAGTCGATTGACATTTTGAAGGATGCTTCTTCTACGGCTATTTATGGTTCGCGTGGTGCCAATGGTGTTGTGCTTGTCACTACTAAACGCGGTAAAGTGGGACAATTTGCCTTAAATTACTCTGGAACGGTCACTATGGAAACTATAGAAGATAAGTCGCCTGTGATGAGTGCCAGTGATTACATTACTTGGAAGCGCTGGGCGTACTACAACAATAACCCGGAGGTTTACGCTCCTGGTAATGCGCCTACTTATGAGAACGACCAAAAAATCTTTGCGGGTGACACCTATGCTTTGAAAAATGTAAACAAAGGCTGGGAAGGTAACTCTTGGGATGGTTCCAAAGTAAGCAATACCGACTGGACAGGCATCGTAACGCGTACAGGTATCACTCATGAGCATACATTGAGCGCCACTGGTGGTAGTGAGAATCTGCAAGGATCTTTCTCTTTCGGCTATTTAAATAACAAAGGTACGCAGAAAGGACAGGAATATGAGCGTTTTAATCTGGCTGCAACTGTAGATATTACACCGAAACCTTGGATTAAAATAGGAGCATCGATTAATATGTCGTTTGCAGACCAACAGTATGGTGTGGATCGTATGGCCGGTACGAATAACGGCCCCGGTGATATTTACGGACTGGCCAAATCCATTCCTCGTTATGCTGTACCATACGATGATGAAGGAAATGTGATTGCTACGCCGCATACCGAATCACGTACTTATACGGTAGTGGATGAATGGAAGAAGGTGAACGATGATCGTGAAAATTATCGTGCATTGGCTAGTTTCTACGCACAATTGGATTTCGGTAAGATGTGGAAACCGTTGGAAGGTTTGAGCTATAAGTTTGCTTTTGGTCCTGATTTTCGTTACAATCGCAATGGTATCTTCCGCGACAGTTCATCGGCATCCCTTGCCGGTTCAACGAATTATGCCAGTTGGGGGTCTAACCGTTATTTTTCCTGGACGCTGGACAATATGATTCTCTATAACCGCCAGTTTGGCAAGCACAACATCGGCGTGACATTGTTGCAGACAGCTTCAAAGAATAACCATGAAAGCGGTTCAATGAGTGCATCTGATATCCTTGTTCCCGAAATGCTATGGAATAACATGGGGATTGTTGATGTTACACAATCCCGTTACAAAGCAGGCATGGGTACCGGTTTGACCGAAAGCCAGATGGCATCCTACATGGCTCGTATAAACTATTCGTTCAATGATCGCTATCTTTTGACTGTATCAGGACGTTACGACGGTTCGTCAGTACTGGCGGCAGGCAATAAATGGGATTTTTTCCCGTCAGCCGCCCTTGGTTGGCGCATTAACCAGGAAGAGTTTATGCAAGACATTACTTGGATTGACAATTTGAAACTGCGTATTGGTGTAGGTACAACGGGTAACTCTTCCGTCAGCCCTTATGGTACATTGGGTGGAATCTTTACAGGTTGGATGCCATTTTCGACGGGTAACCAAATGATTTTTGTGACTAATGAGCCTTACTATGTAGATATGAGTAAGAAAGCCAATTCGATGGCTAATAGAGACCTGTCGTGGGAGAAAACTACACAGTGGAACTATGGTATTGATTTCGGATTCTTAAGTAACCGTATCAATGGTACGATAGACGTTTATCACTCCAAGACGAAAGATTTGTTGATGTCCGTAAATATTCCTACTCTGACAGGGTATCCTTCTACAATGCAGAATATCGGGCAGACAAAGAACTTCGGTGTGGACATTTCGTTGAATGTAACTCCCATCCGTACTGAGGATTTTGAATGGGTATCATCTCTCAATGCAGCTTATCAGAAAGAAGAGATTGTTGAACTGGCTAATGGCAAGAATGATATGATTGACAACACATGGTTCATTGGTCAATCTATAGGAGTCTTTTATGATTATGCTGCCGATGGTATCTGGAAAGAATCAGATGCGGCGGAAATGGCTAAGTGGAATGAGAAGGGAAGCAAATTCAAGGTCGGCATGGTGAAGCCGGTAGATCAGAATGGAGACTACCAGCTTGATGCCAACGATGATAAGATAATTTTGGGTAATAAGACCCCACGCTGGACGTTGGGCTGGAGTAACTATTTTACTTGGAAAGGTGTTGAATTGGGAATTGAATTGTACGGTCGTTTCGGTTACATGATTTCGACAGGAGGCGAGGCACAGGCCGGCCAGTTCCAGCAGCGTGAAATAGACTATTGGACACCGGATAATCCGAATGCCGAATGGCAGATGCCTATCTACGGTTCGGGTGACTCTTATGCCGGTCTGTTGGGCTATAAGGATGCTTCCTTCCTGAAACTGCGTAATATTTCTTTGGGGTACAACATCCCGCAAAACATTTGTAAAAAGATAGGTATCAATTCATTGAAAGTATATGTACAAGGACGTAATCTGGGTGACATCTATTCATCTATTGATTACATTGACCTCGATCTCGGTACGTCTTATTACAATCGTGGTGTTACGTTTGGCTTGAATGTAGGTTTCTAATCATTAATCATTAAACAAAAAAACGAATATGAAAAATACTAATAAAATATTATCGGGTATTCTTGCCGCTTCAATAAATTGATACC
>OMGJ01000831.1_pt1 | contig 15982 bp, 13 predicted proteins | sample 1645811 | NCBI WGS metagenome assembly OMGJ01 (sample SAMN05578589, study PRJEB25193) | human gut metagenome | biome: Human Microbiome; feature: human-associated habitat; material: feces | host: Homo sapiens | place: USA:Birmingham | reverse complement strand
GTTCTTGGCTTTGGCGTATGGTAAGGAAGGTGAGTTACTGAAACAAAAGAATGAGGATGAAAAGAAAAAGGTTGAAGAACAATATTCTGAATTAATTAAAAAGGCTGAAAAGCTAAAACAAGACACAACTAAGATAACCGAAGCCAAGAACGCACGTTTAAAGGAACTTGAAGAAAAGCAGAAGGTTGATTTGATTGATTTGGAAACTGAAAAAACAGAAGCAATTAATAAGATTAATGAAGATGCCAAGAAGAAAAAAATTGAAGAAACACAAAAGGCACTTGATTCTGAATTGAAGTTGATGAATTCACACTATACATCAATCCAAGACCTTACTAAAAATGCGGTTAAGAAAAGCGGTAAGTTTGATTTGATTGATGTGGATGCAACCAAAGCCAATTATAAGAAGATTGGTGAGGAACTGAACAAGTATTTGGATAACCTTAATTCATCCAAAGACCGTATCAGTAAGTATTATGATGATATGGCAGGTTTATATTCCAAAGATTCACAGGAATATAAGGATTTGCAGGATAAGAAACAGGCTGCTTTGAATGACGTTGAAAGTAAAATCAAAGTCACCAACAAGAATATTGAAGATAATACACAGGCTTCAACCCAAACCCAACAGCAATATTATGCTGATTTATCAGATAAGATGGCTAAAGCCTTTGAAGGTGTGAATGAGCTTCTTTCAGGTGCATTTGACGCAGCACAATCTATATTTGATATGCAAATGGAAGAAGCACAGGCTAAATTGGATGAAGTAACTGAAGCTTATGATGAAGCCGTTGAAAAGAAAGAAGAAAGTAATGCAAGGTTAGCCGAATTGGAAGAAGAAGCGAAAACTGCAACAGGTGGACGTGCGCAGGTAGTACAAGAACAGATTGCAAGGGAAATGGATAATAACAAACAGTTAGCCCAACAAGAAAAAGAACTTGCAAAAGAGAAAGAAAAACGTGAAAAGGAAGTTGCAAAGATTGAGAAGAAGCAGAAGAAAACCCAATTGGCACAGAATTTAATTACAGGTATTGCACAAACAGCATTAGGTGTAACACAAGCTTTAGCAAGTTCACCACCACCTGTATCTTTCATTATGGCTGCATTAGTGGGAGCCATGGGAGCAATCCAAACAGGGATTATTGCAGCACAGATGGCAAAACTTGAAAAAGGTGGTTTGCTTAATGGCAAAAGACACAGTGAAGGTGGTATTCCTGTTGGTAATACGGGTATTGAAGTTGAAGGTGGTGAATATGTAGTAAATAGAGTTTCAACCCAAAAGAACTTAGGACTTATTGAATATATCAATACTTCACGTAAAGAAGTACAGGTTAATGATGTTGTTACCTACTTCAACAGAAAAGGCAATACTTCAATCACCCCTGCACCGACTTTCAAAGTACAATATGAATCAGGTGGGCAACTTACCAATCTTGATACTGTTAATGCTGCTACTTCAAATGATAATAGAATATTGGATGCAATTAATTCAATTGATTTCAAACCTTCTGTATCAGTGAAGGAAATACAGGACGTTCAAAGCCGAATGACTTCTGTACGTGAATTGGCAGGTGCAAGCAATTAATTGAAAATAATTTATAAATAATGAATAAGGTGATATAACTTAGGTTGTATCACCTTTTTTTATTTCAATTTATCTATTATCAAAAATTGATAATGGCTAAAATACCAATATATGACTGTAAAGTTGATGAATCGCTGAATGATGTAACAGGAATTTATGCAATTTCCTTTGTTGATGAACCTGCTGTTGAAGTCGATTTTGTTGCACTATCCAAACAGAAGGTATTATTGAACAAAGACACAAAAAAGCAAATCCTTACAGGTGTGGTTCTGAAACCAAATCAACTGATTTATAGACTTGACGAGCAAAACCAACCTTATTATATCCAATTTTCAGAAGTTGAGATTGAAAAGATTTCGCATAAGATGATGAAAGCAGGTTTGGCACTACAACACACCACACACCAACACGAATCAGAACTAAAGGGTAATTACTTAACTGAACTTTGGATTGTGGAGAATCCCGAAAATGACAAATCAAATGCTTTAGGTTTTAAAGACCTTCCAAAAGGCACTTTGATGGCAAGTTATAAGATTAGTGATAAGAACTATTGGGAAACTGAAGTAATGACAGGTAATGTTAAGGGTTTTAGTTTGGAAGGTTTTTTCAATCAAGAATTAAAATTAAATAAGATAATAAAGAAAAATAAAATGAATAAACACAAGAAAACAAGCCTGTTAAGCAAGATAGGCAAGTTCCTAATGGATATTGAAGATGTACAAAGAACTGATTCCACTGATTCAGGTGAAAATGTAAGAATCTACCAATTGTATGATGGTAAGGAAGTTATGGTTGATGAAGATGGTTTTGCAACTATTGATAATGAACAAGCACCTTCAGGTGAACACAAACTTTATGATGGAAATACATTAGTTATTGATGATGCAGGGCAATTTGTTGAAGTCAAACCTTCTGCTATTGCTGTAACCGAACCTGCTGAAGCCGTTCCTGCACCTGTTGATACACCGAATGAAAACCCTGCACAGTTGGCTTCAGTAGATGAAGAAGAAAAGAAAGAAGATGAATCTGTTGAAGATGAAAAGGATAAAGAAAAAATGGAAGATGTGCCTGCTGAAGTGGATGTTGATGCTGTAATGGCAGAAAATGAAGCATTAAAGGCAAAGGTTGCCGAACTTGAAGCCAAGATTGCTGAATTGGAAGGTACAGTTACAGAAAAAGACACTGAAATTACTGAAATGAAGAAAGTAACACCTTCTGTTTCCCCTGTTTTTCCAACAGCCTTAAACGCTACTGCTAAACCATTTGAGAAAATGACACGTGCAGAACAGATTGCTTATCAATTGAGAATGAGCAATAAATAAAATAGAAATTATCTATTACAAAATAAGAAAAGAAAAACACAAAATAGAACATGGCAGAAATGTATGATATTACAGGTATTAGTTACCAAGCAAGCAGACAGCCTGAATGGTTTACAAAAGCCTTATTTACAGGAAAGATTGTAGAAGGAAATTATGTTAGAATACTTCCTAACGTGAAAAAGTCAACATACTTAAATATGTTGGATTTGGACGGAAATGTATTACAAAAATCAAATCACGATTGTGGTTGGAATCCAACAGCAGCTTTGAAATTGTCTGAACAATTGGCTACTGTAACCGATTATAAGATTCAATTAGAAGATTGTATAGAAAAATTTGAAAGTACTTGGTTAGTTGAAAGAATGAAAGCAGGTGCAAATGTGGATGAATTACCTGCAACACTTGGTGAAGCAAGTTTGGATATAGTAGGTAAATCAGTAAATGCAGATATTGAAAGAATGTTGTTCGGTGGTGATGCAACTAAAGATAATGAATTTGATGGTATTGTTAAAGTATTAAGTGGTGCAACAGACACCATTAAGATTTCAGGTTCAACATTAACTAAGGCAAATATTATAAACGAATTAGAGAAAGTATTTACCGCAATTCCTGAAGCAGTATTGCAGCAAGGGGAAGATAAAGTAAAAATCTTTGTTTCTTATAACTCTTACAGAGCATTAAAAATGGCTTTGGCAAATGTGGATTCACAAGTTATAGCTGCTGCATTTACAGTTGATGGTGGTGTTATCAGATATTTAGGAATCGAAGTTGTTCCTGCTGTTGGTATCACAAACAATCAAATGGTTGCTTCAAACACTGAAAACTTAATTATGCTTACTGACTTGGTATCTGATTTCTCACAAATCGAGTTGGGAACATTCCCGAAACCAAATGAAAATCGTTTATGGGTTAAAGGCGCATTAAAAATCGGTGTTGCTGTTGCATATCCAAGTGAAACTGTATTATACGCATAAAGAACTAATATAAGGGGTTGAAATATACCCCTTTATTAAAATAATAAGAAGAAAAACACAAAATAAAATGAGTTGTAAGTTATCAAATAATATAACACGTGATTGTATGTACCGTGTGGCAGGTGTCAAACGCTTGTATTTGGCGAACTTTGATGTTGCCAATAAGTACGAACAAGATGCTGACGGTATAATTTCAGCAATCACTTTAGGTACAGGGCAAAAGGTATATCAGATGGAATTTGCTGATGGTACTGCACAGTGGACGGACGATTTAACGGCAGGTGGGAACAGCAATAAATACCGTACACATACTTTGACCTTCATAATGACAGAGTATGACACCAATATCCTTAAAGAAACACAAGCATTAGACTTGGGACGTTATACAGCCTTTGTGGTTGACAATAACAACAAAGTAGTTTGTTTGGGCAGATTGAATGGTATGGTTGCAAGTTCTGATAATTATGCTTCAGGTGCGGCAGAAGCGGATGCCAACGGGTTTACAATCGTAATGGCAGGAATTGAACAGGAAGTTGCACAATTGGTTAAAGATGAAGAAATTGTACGTGCATTACTTCAACCTACTGTTGTTGTAACAGACTAATTGAATTGAAAATAGTTTATATAAGGTGGTATGACTTAGGTTGTACCACCTTTTTTTATCTCTTTTAAAAAAGAAAATGGATTGTAAACTAAATAAAGACCTAACAGGAGAATGTAAATATTCCATTTCAGGCATTCATTCACTTTGGGTATTGAATATTGATGATTTCCAAGTGTATGAATTCAGGGATGATAAGTTATATTCTGAAATATATATTGATAACATTTATATTAAAGGCAAATGGTATGAGTTGCAGACTATTGACGAATCCAAATTTACTGAAAAGTTTGCAAACGGTGGTTATACACAGGAACTTACTACATACATATCAAAATTTGATTCTGAAATACAGGCTGAAATATTAAAGACCAACAAAAGAAAGTTCTTAGTTCTATTCCGAACTAATGAAGGACGTTATTTTGTTTTTGGCTCTGATGGTGGTGTTCCACTTATTTACACAGCCGAAACAGGTGCAAAAGGTTCTTCAATCGGTTATTCTGTTACCTTATCCAAGAATAGCCAATTTCCATTATTTGAAGTGAATCCTGATTATATGGTTAATGGTGGCGGTGCTAAATTCCAATATTTACCTGTATTTGAACCGATTTATTGTGAATTGAATACTTCAAATAAGAATACAGGTTATCAGGTTGCCACTTTTGCTTTGAAACAAACTATTGATAAGGGTGAAGCACTTGATATTAACGGTGAATTATGCTCTGTATCAGGAAAGAAACAGGCTATTGTGATACTTCAGGGCAAATCAAACCCTAATTCATCTAAATATGAATCAGAAGGTACTTATACACCTGATTCAATATTGAAAGGTGGTAATGTGGTGAAGAAACTGAATTATATGGAATGCCGACCTGAAATAACAGGTTCTATAACAGCAACACCCAATTTGATTACACTTACAAGAAATATAAAAACCAAGAATGTTACTATATATTCACAGCACGATTGGAAGATGATACAAACAAGCGATAAGGCAACTTGTAATTTAAATGAAGGTGGTGCAGGTGATAATATTGCAAAATTTGAAAGAAATAGCAATTATGGAAATGGAACATTTAAGTTCAAAAACACTTATACACAAGAAGAAATTGATGTGAAGGTTCAGAACTTAGTATTACAGTCAACAGGTATGAATGTGGTAGGTGAACAGGTAACACCCACATCAAACGGTGTTATTTGTTCGGCAGAAGGATGTTCTATCAGCTTATCAATAATGTGTGCAGGTGGTACAGGTACTTATTCCTTATCAACCAATATATCACATTCAAACTTTGTCACATATACAACAAATACCAATTCATTTGAAATAATGGTATCTGAATCAGATATTGAGGAAGAAAAGACTGCTGTATTCACATTAACACATGATACTTCAAGTGATGAAAAAATTGTTTTCACCGTTACCCAAGAAGCAGCAAAGATTATTAAGATACCTGATTTCAATTTCCTTACATATAGATATAAATGGACTGCTGAAGATGGTAGGGACTTAGATACTGCAACAGAATTAGTAAACAGTGGTTTGGTTGATGCTTCAGGTACTACAATTGATGGTTTGGCTGTTGGTTGGAATATGAAAGGGAACAGTAATACAGAAGTTACTAAATACCTTAAATATGGTGGTGATAACCGTGATTCAGGTAACGAATGTACATTTATTGATATGTTGGCACTTTGTTCTGAAGAACATTTGCCTAATCTTCCTGATAAGATTTATGTTGATGTATATGCTAATTGGTATGGTGAAAAGAAAAATGGTTATATGACTTTTGAAATTAAAGCTTATAAAGGTGGTGAAATGGTACAGGACGGTTATAACTTCAATAATGTTGGTGGTGAAGAAGTATATTCAGGTGAACAATCGAAATATGTTAAGGCTGCTTGTACTTCTAATTATTCAACATATAAGACAAATTACACGTATGTATGCAGGGTAACTTATGACAAATTGACACGTGAAGCAAGTATTGCTATCCAATCAGATGATTCAGGTAACGATTGCCACACCACTTAAATAATAATTTATCTATTATCAAAATAAAATAAGATGTTGAAAATAAACACTACAAGTAAATATGCAGAGCTTAAATTTGATGATAAATCGGATTTATACCCTTTGAATGAAATTAGCTATACAGTTGAAAATGAATCTGAAACCGTTTCATTTTACAATCGCTTTTACAATAAAATAGTAACTGAACAGATTGCTAACATAAAGGTGAATGATGTTCCTGTTACCCGTGACAATATCCAAGATTTGTTATCTGTTTTGTTCGCAGGTTATGAAGGTAGCGGTGGTTCAGTCGATTTAAGCAACTATTACACCAAGCCTGAAGCAAATACCCTATTAGATAACAAGGTTGATAAGGTTGATGGTAAACAATTGAGTACTGAAGATTATACAACTGAAGAAAAAACAAAACTTGAATCTTTACATAATTATGATGATACAACTGTTAAGGCTGATATTGCATCTAATACAGAAGCAATTGAAACTGAAGTTACACGTGCAAAAATTGCTGAAAAAGTAAATGCTGATGCTATCAGTGCTTTAGACACTGCATATAAGGCTGCTGATGCCACTTTAGATACCAAGATTGATGCTGAAGTAACACGTGCCACTAATGCTGAAAGTGAATTGAATGCCAAGATTGATACAAAAGTTGATAAGGTAGATGGTAAACAGTTGAGTACAGAAGATTACACGACTGCTGAAAAAGAAAAATTGGCTTCGCTATCAAATTATGATGATACCACTGTTAAGGGTGATATTGCTGCTAATACAGCAGCTATTGAAGCAGAAGTAACACGTGCAAAGGCTGCTGAATCAACACTAAATAAAAAGATTCCAACTGTTCAAATAGGTATGTTGGGTAATGATAAAAAATTCGTTTATTCTGAAGGACAAACAGGTAGTACAAAAAATGTAATATCTGAAATCAGAGTAGGACAAACAGAATTTGATAATTTTATTTATCTTACATATTGGGGTAACAGTAATAGTAGTAAAACTCTTTATCTTGACCGTGCGACTACTGAAAAAGCAGGTGTAATGACAGCAGATGATAAGAAAAATATATTACATTTATTGGGTTTAGGAAATATAACTGCTGATGAAGAAGGTACGTTACAAATGCGTGATGATGTAATGGCACAATATGCTACTATAACAGGAAATACAACAATTAAATTACCATATACTACATATTTGTATAGGGAATTTCATTTGATTTTTACAGGTGTTACAGGTAGTACAATTACTTTTCCTTATGGTGTGGTTTGGAAAGAAGCACCAACTGAAATGGTTAATGGTGCTACTTATGAATTCATCTTTACGTATTTAAAAAATAAATGGTATGGCGGTTATATAAAATATGAGTAAGAAATTATTATTTAATGAAAGCACACCTGTTGTTGAAGTACCTTTGGTAAAGGATTCAATATTTAGAACCCTGATATTAATTTTCGGTTCAAATAATTCATATTATTTGGATAGCAATAGCAAAGCAGCAAGTTTAAGACTTCAATATTTATCAGGCGAAAGTGCAGGTTACATAACCTTCACACCTAACATCAACGTGAATATAACTGTTAAGTTTTTACATAAAGACGGAACAGTCATATATGAAGTAAACAGTGGTTTTATCGGTGGTTCAACTGATAAGAAGTTTACTTTTGATAGTGATGTTATAATTACAGAAGTAAGTAATTTGAAGAACATTAGACTGCTAAACAAATAATTTATCTATAATAAAAAAAGAAAATGATATACGTTAAACTAAATACAGAAGATAATAGAATTGAATACGCAAAAGATGTATATACCACTGAAGAAGGTGAATTAATTCTTAACTTCAAAGCTAATCCTGAATTAATGAAACAATACGGATTTAAAGAATTGATTGATTCCCCTGTTACCTTTGATGCCAATTATCAAACTTATACAGTGTCTTATGTAGAAGATGCCAACACCATTACAACACAATATAATATTGTTTATCTTCCAATCGAGACTTTGAAAGAAGTAAAGTTAAAAGAATTGGCTGATTATGATAAATCAGATAATGTAAACGGTTTTAACATGAATGGTGTTAATGCTTGGTTTGACAAGGAAAACCGTGCGGCACTATCCACTTCAATTGAATCAGCTTCATTACTTGGGGAATCAGAAATTACCTTTGTTGTTAATGATAAGGAATTTTCAATTGATATTCCTACCGCAAAACAAATGTTGGCAACTATACAAAGATATGCTGATAAATGTTATTTGGTTACTGAAGCACATAAACGAGCTATCAAGGTTTTGACTAAAGAAGAAGATATTGTAAATTTTGATGTTACAACAGGTTATCCAACCAAAGTAACATTCACTTTATAAATTGTTATTTTTAAGATATTGAACCCACACTGCAAATTCAGTGTGGGTTTTGTTGTTTATCGGGGTAATTTATCTTTTGATAAAACAAATCAGATGATTCAAATAAATTTCAAAGAAAACTATATCCTGTTTTCTTACCCTGACGGTAAATATTACGGTTATAAGACAGGAACAATCAGACATGAAATAGAAGGTTCTGCAATTTCATTCTTCTTACTTGATAATGAAGTGGGTGAACAACCTGTTTTAAACTTCAATTATCAGAATTGTATGATTGAAGGTGTACAGGCAACAGAGGATAATATAAACGATTTACTTTCAGTAATTTATAATGGTATTACAACAGATGTAAAGGTGATTTCCTTTACCCTTGATTCAGATAAGAATGAATTGAAAATTGAAAATAATGATGATACTTACTATATTGTTTCATTAAGTAAATATGACTTCACAGGTGATATATCCAACCTTCTTACCTTAATCAATACTGAAACGGAACGTGCCAAAGCAGCAGAAAAAGTAAATGCTGATGCTATTGCTGCTGTTGATACGGCTTACAAAGCTGCTGATGCTATATTACAAGACAATATTAATACCGAAGTAGAACGTGCTACTAATGCTGAAAGCGAATTGAATACCAAGATTGAAACTTTGGTTACTGCTGAATCAGAACGTGCTAAAGCAGAAGAAGCGAGAATTGAAACAAAAGCAGTGGAATTGGTTGAAGCTGAAACAGAACGTGCCACTGAAGCCGAAAGTATTTTGGATTCCAAGATTACTTCAGAAGTAAAATCTGAATCAGACAGGGCACAGGCAGCAGAAGCAGCACTTGATACAAAGATTGAAGCAGAGATTACACGTGCAAAGACTGAAGAAGAAAGAATTGAAACCAAAGCAGTAGATTTAATAACTGCTGAAGTTGAACGTGCCACTGCTGCTGAACAGGCAAATGCAGATGCAATCAGTGCTTTAGATGCTGCATATAAGGCTGCTGATGCCACTTTAGATACCAAGATTGATACTTTGATTGCTGCTGAAGAAACACGTGCTAAAAGCGAAGAAACACGTATTGAAACAAAGGCAGAAGATTTGGTAAATACTGAAACAGAGCGTGCTAAAGCTGCTGAAAAAGCAAATTCTGATGCTATTGCTGCTGAAGTGGAACGTGCCATTAATGCAGAAAAAGATTTAAGTGATAGAATTGATGCAAATGGTGATGAAGTTGCAGCCGAAACCGAAAGGGCACAGGCAGCAGAAGCGGAACTTAATGCAAAGATTGAAGCAGAGATTACACGTGCCACTGAAGCCGAATCTGTATTAAATACCAAAATTGATACTGAAGTTAAAGCAGAAACAGACAGAGCCAAAGCAGAAGAAGCAAGAATTGAAACAAAGGCAGAAGGATTGGTTGAAGCTGAAACTGAACGTGCCAAAGCAGCAGAAAAAGTAAATGCTGATGCTATCACTTCTGAAGTATCGAGGGCGAAGGCTGCTGAACAAGTGAATACCACTGCAATTATAACCGAAAAAGAACGTGCTGTTGCAGCCGAAAATGTTATAAGAAATTCTTTGAATGATGAAATTGGCAGAGCCAAAGAAGCAGAACAGGCAAACACCACTGCAATTGAAACGGAAGTTACCCGTGCTAAAGGTGAAGAAACAAGGATTGAAACCAAGTTTGATGAATTTGTGTCAAATTTGGATTCCAAAATTACTGCCAACACAGCAGCAATTGATGCAGAGATAGAACGTGCAACCACTGCTGAAACTTTAATTGATAAGAAAATTGATGATGAAATAGTACGTGCCAAAGATGCTGAAAAAATCAATTCAGATGCAATCAGTAATGAAGTTACCCGTGCAAAGAATGCTGAAAAAGTAATTGCAGATGATTTGAATGCTGAAATAATCAGAGCAAAAGCAGCAGAAAAAGCCAATAATGATACCATTAACGCTGAAGCCGAAAGAGCAGAAGCGGCAGAAGTAAGTTTGAATGGCAAAATTGATATTGAAATTGCACGTGCATCAAAGGCAGAAGAAGATTTTGCTGTGTTATTGGCAGGAACTTCAGGCAGTACTTCATATTCAAATATCAAAACCGAATTAGATAAACTTGGTGATGATTATAATTCAATTAGAAGTATTGCCGTTACCTTGAAGAATTTCCTTAATGCAGGTGGTATTACAGATGCAGTGGATTCATTTAAAGAACTTCAAGATTTCTTAGCAGGTATAACGGATAGTCAAACTTTAGCAGGGTTATTACTTGAATTAAAAAATGAAATATTAGGTGGTGCAGGTGACAATATAAACACTTTGAAAAAAGTTTATGATTCTTTATCAGGTAATACAGGTGGTGATGTCGATTTAAGCAACTATTATACCAAGTCTGAAGTTGATGCTAAAGACAATACGAAAGTTGATAAAGTATCAGGTAAGGGACTTTCAACAAACGATTTCACAACAGTTGAAAAAAGTAAGCTTGCTTCATTATCCAACTATAATGATTCTGAACTAAGAAGCCTAATTAATAACACATACACAAAATCAGAAGTTGATACCAAGATTGATGAAGTTGTTGCAGGTGGTGAAGTCGATTTATCTAACTATTACACCAAGTCTGAAACCGATTCTAAGGTATCTAATAAAGTGGATAAGGTTACAGGCAAGGGATTAAGTACAAACGACTACACAACAGCCGAAAAGACTAAGTTGGCAGGATTAACCAATTATGATGATAGTGGTATTAGAACTTTGATTACCAACATTCAGAATCAGGTTGATTATACTTTAGTTGAAAAAACTGTATCAGCAGCAGGTGTTTTGAATTTAAGTAATGACAGATTACAACATTCAGTGATTACACGTAATACAACTATTGCTTTGCCTGTTGTTAATAAGTACACTGTAATTGATTTGTCCTTTACAATTAATTCAACTTATACTGTAACGTTCCCTGCTAATTTGATTTGGAAAACTGCACCAACTAACTTTAATAATGGGGTAGAAATGGAAGTCTTATTTACTTACAATAATAATAAATGGTATGCTGCTTTTATTGAATATGGAAATAATTAAAAAGAAATTTATATCAAATGATTCTTCACCTGTAATTGGTGAAGGAATCATTTTCAGAATATTTGTAGCATTTCACACACCAATATCTTGTAAACTTCCTTTTTTTATAAGAAGTGGTGAAGTAATTACCGTTGATTGGGGTGAAGGGACTATTGAACAATATACCAACAGTGCATCAAATATCAGCAAGTATTTGAAATTCAACACTGATACTTATTTAGATGTGACAATTAAAACCAATATGAATGATATAGCTGTAAGCAGGTTAAATGTTGGTTTATCAGATGTTTATGAAGTAATAAGTTGGGGTGATAAACCTATTGTAAGTGTACAGGATTCAGGATTTGGTTTATTTGAACAGGAAGAAAAACTTGTAACTATTGCCGAAGATAGAAATAATGTATTGTTTACTGCAAATACTGATGCGAGATTTATGTTTAGTGGGTGTACTAACTTGGTTAGTGTTCCTGAATTAGACACATCAAATTGTATTTATATGAATGATATGTTTGTTAATACATCTAATTTGCAAACGGTTTATGGTTTGGATTTATCTTCTGTTACTGATTTACACCAAATAACAGGAACATTATTCAGAGGTTATTTTCCAAAATTGAATAAGATATATTTAAGAAATTTGGGTAAATCACCTGTAACCTATTTTGAATTCAAAGATTGCACAAAATGGGATGTGGAAAGTATGTTATATACTGCCGAACATTCATTTGATTTAAAAGCAAATAATGAAGATACAAAAACAATTCAATTGTATATGATGGCAGGTAATGAAGATGCTGTTGATATTTGGAAAAGTAAAGGATATACGGTTAAAGGATATATGGGTTAATAATAAGGTGGTAAGGAATTGAAACTTACCACCTTTCTTTTTGCCTGATTTTATCTTTTTCTAAAAAGAAATAAATGGCAACAAAGAAAGAAATAAAACTTAGCTATACCAACATAAATCTGAATTCACAAACACCTACATTTCCCAACTTTAGAAAATATAAGAATTGGGTTAATTACGGTGATAATAACGATTTCCCACAGCGTATAATTAACCTAAATAACCAATCAGCCGTAAATAAAGCAATTTTGGATAATAAGGTAACTTATATACTTGGTGATGGTGTTGATGATACTGAAGATTATTTTGGCATTCCTAATCAAAGTGATACGTGGGATGGATTTATAGAAAAGATTACAAAAGATTATGTAATGTTTGGTGGCTTCTGTTTTCAAGTTATAACCAATCAGGACGGAACATCTTTTTCTCTATATCATACTGACTTTTCAAAAGTAAGATGTGGTGATTTCAACGAATATGGAATTATATTAAACTACTATATTAGTAATGATTGGACGAAAACAGCAGGAAGAACAGCACCAATAGGTGTGAAAGCTTGGGGAACTGAACAACCTTCTAAGGGTGAAAGATACCTGTATTACTATAAGGATTATACAGCAGGGTTGGATTATTACCCTATACCTTCATATTATTCAGCAATAGATTATGTTGAAGCAGATGGTTTATTAGCCAAGTTTTACCGCAATTCAATTAATAACGGGTTTACCCCTTCCACTATAATCACCATGCCTGCAAATCCTTCAGACGAGGAAAAAGAAGCATTTCAAGCAGATATGGAACGCAACTTTTGTGGAACAGAGGGAGCAAACAGTTTTATGGTATTATGGGGTGAATCACAGGAAATTAAGCCTGTTGTTACTTCTTTCAGTGCTTCACAAAACGCAGATTTATATAATAATGTGAATGATGTAATTTTTCAAAAAATCATATCTGCACACAGATTGACTTCACCAACTTTAGCAGGTATCAGTGGTTCGGGTAATTTAAGCGGGAACGCAAGCGAAATTACAAATGCTTACATATTATATAATTATACGGTTATCCAACAACTTAGACGTAATATATTGGACTGTTTGAATCAGTTTGTAATTATGAACGGTTATACAGGTAAATTGAAAATTAAAGAATTGGATGTAATTGAAAAGATTGCCGAAGCTGCTACACCTGAAACTGATTCAGAAGAAAATAATAATGAAACAAACACCGTAAACTAATGACAAAGAACACATATCAACCAATTGTATTAATAAATGAATCTTTATTCAAGTTGCACAGTCCTGTAACTGATAACACAGCAGTTGATGAATTTATACCTTATATCTCAATTGCTCAAGAACTTTATATTGAACCGATTTTAGGAACAGCATTAATTGAGGAATTGAAAAATCAGATAAAATCAAATACAATAACCCCTGAAAATGGTAATTTGCTGATTAAGATTGCACCTGTACTTTCATTTTATGCAGTATATCAGGGATTGCCCTTTAAATGGGCTTCGATTGTAAACAAAGGTGTAACTATCCGTGAAAGTGAAAATTCTAAATCAACTGATATTAAGGATATAGCCCAACTAAGAAGTTGGTTAAAGAATGATGCTGAAGTGTTGGCTTCGCAACTTATTAACTATTTATGTAAGTGTAGGGAACACTATCCGCTTTGGATGCCTTCAGATGAATGTGCTTGTAAAGATACATATAGTGAAGGTTCTGCAACTAAAAAGTTTGAAAGTGGCATATATTTCAAACATAAAAATAAAACTTGTAATTGTAATAGAAGATGATGGAAGTAACGATTGGAACAATATTAGCCTACTTGGTAACAGGTATATCTTCTGTTATAGCGTGGTTTGCTGCAAATAAATGGTTGTTCCCGTTTATTAAAGAATGGTGGAACAAACGAAAAGAAGATGCAAAGATTCAGGATGAACGGGATTTGAATGTAAGAAAAGAACTAATTGAAATTGATTCCAACACAGATGATTTGTATAAAAGCCGTGTTGAATGGTGTTTGAATCAGATAACAGTGTTGGAAGGCAAATTGGATTCTAAACAAAAGGAGATAAACGATTTTATGAAGGAACTTGATAATCTAAGGGGAATTATTGTAAACCTTCAAAATCAGATAATGAATAATAAGCTTGAAATAAACAAGTTGCAGGGTTATTGCTGCAAGAACTTGGAATGCAAGTACAGGATAAAATGTGATTGAAATGATTGAAAATTTAGTAAGAAATTTTATTAACATATACAAACAGTATGACGGAAAGTATTGTGTTAATGATTATGTAAGTATTATGGAATATTTGAAAGAAAAGGATATTCTACCTTCAGAATATGTTATAGAGCCTTATAATCAGTATCAGATAAGTTTAAATATAGATTTATTTGAATATTATTCACGTAATGATTTATTGTAAAAATGGTACTGAAAAAGTGGTAAATTTGTTTTCTAAGTCGTATATTTGCAAAAATAGATGATTTATTTATACAAATTCTCTCACTTTTGGAATTAATCAAATATTTATTTATGTAAAGGAAAAGGTTTTGCAAGACCTTTGGAAGTGGTTTTTATTAGTTGTTTAACCACTTCCTTAATTTCCTTTTTTTAATCAAAACAACTTATTTAATAAGTGGAATCCATTCCACAACCTAAACAACTAATAAAATGGAAAATTCAAAAACAAATGCTGTTGAATCAACAGCCAAGATTACTTATCAATTTACACCCGTACCAACTAAATTAATGATGCTATTGGATAACAATTGCAGAAGTATGTTATTCACATTAATTCAATTATCTTCATGTTATGCTAATGAGGACGGATATTTCTTTCGCTCTAATTCAGACCTTCAAACAGAATCCAATCTTTCAAAAAATTTGGTTATTGTCACTATTGATACATTATATACTAATGGCTTAGTTGATGTTAAATGTGGTGGTAATAAATGCAAGAAGATAGCCAATTACTATAAGTTGAATTTTGACAAAATGTTGGAATACGAAAAATACTCACTTGAAGAAACTAAGAACCCTGATAATAAGATAATGACTTTGAAATATAAAAACAGTGATTATGTTCCAAGTTATAAGAACACCGCAAAGATAACCGCAATAGAAACCGCAACGAATACCGCAAAAAGTGAACATCAACTAAG
>OMGJ01000810.1_pt1 | contig 16266 bp, 9 predicted proteins | sample 1645811 | NCBI WGS metagenome assembly OMGJ01 (sample SAMN05578589, study PRJEB25193) | human gut metagenome | biome: Human Microbiome; feature: human-associated habitat; material: feces | host: Homo sapiens | place: USA:Birmingham | reverse complement strand
CGAGAACGCTCCCCGAGAGAGAGGTAAACGGGGTGGCAGAGGCGAAGCGGAAGAAGGTTACACCCGTTTCTTTATCAACTTCGGAAAGACAGACGAGCTTACGCCTCCTCAACTTATTGAGTTAGTCAACAAGTGCGTACCGGGCAAGGTTCGTATCGGTCGTATCGACTTACGTGATAATTTCTCATTCTTCGAGGTAGAAGAGGGAGAAGCCAACCGTGTCATGGACTCGATGAACGGCTTCGAGGTAGACGGACGACGTATCTCCGTGGAACCGGCGCAAGCGAAAGGCGAGGGAGGAAAAGGTGGACGTAGTCCTCGTGGAGGCAGTCGTGGAGGCAATGGCTTCCGAGACAGACGGGATAGCGGTAGAGGAGGCAGAGACAGCCGCCGGGAAAGTGACCGTGGAGACCGTGGCGGCAGACGTTCCAGCCGTAGTGACGACAAACCGAAGCGCAAATTCTATGAGGACACTCCTCGTAGCAGGAAGAAACGCAAGTAACATACAACTTATACATAATTTATCAAAGAAGCGTGGTTCGTTTATTACGGATCACGCTTCTTTTATTGTATATTTACAGCCGGAAAATCACAGTCAATCACAAATTCAAAGATAAGTCACATGAAGACACTGCTTAAACATCTTTCCTGCTTTTGCCTCTTCTTTATATTCGGAGCAAACTATGCCATAGCGCAAAACTACCAACATGATTTTGACCAAGTCGTAAAGAAGGTAGATGACCTCCTATGGTACGAGAAAGTGGGCGACATCGCCCATATCGACAAAGTCTACCTTTGCGGTCCCGCCCGTTGGAAAGAGGCGAATCCTACCGGGATGAGTGCCGGAAACGAACTGAAGTTCTGGACTTATATCTTCATCCCTAAAAGTGTGGATCCCGACAAGAAATATCCTTTGATCGTTCTCCCGCATAGTGGTGTACACGCAGATTTCAACACGTATTACGCCCATATCGTCCGGGAACTGATCGCCCAGGAATACATCGTGGTCTCCGCCGAATACCGGGGTAGCACGGGGTATGGCAAGGCTACTTACGATAATATCGATTACGGAGGATTGGAAAACGAGGATGTCTACGTTAGTCGTAATTATATGGTAGAGAATTTCGATATTGTAGATGCCAATCGTATCGGCATCATGGGATGGAGCCACGGCGGGATGATCACGCTAATGAACCTCATGACCTATCCGGGCAAATATAAGTGCGGTTTCGCCGGAGTACCGGTAAGCGACGTGATCATGCGCATGGGATATTCCACCGATGATTATCGGAAAATCTTCTCCGACGAAGGCCATATCGGGAAGACTCCCCGGGAGGATATGGCGGAATACAAACGCCGCTCACCGGTCTGGCACGCGGAAAAACTACAAGATCCCCTGCTCATCCATACCAATACTAGCGACGATGACGTGAACGTAGTGGAAGTAGAGCATATGATACGCGCTCTCAAGGCCGAAGGAAAGAAGTTCGACTACAAAATATTCGACCGTGCTCCCGGTGCCCATAGCTTCGACCGGACCGACACGAAACAAGCTTCCGAGATACGACTCGGCATCTACCAGTTCCTCGCCAAGCATCTAAAACCCAATAAGCCATTCAAATCCGTAAAAGACGTACGAAAAGCGGCCTACAAATTTAATTGATACAAACATCTAAATAACACAAGAAAGATGAAGAAACTTTTTACCTATGTTCTTATGCTTTGCGCCAGCCTATCCGTTTCGGTAGCGCAACAAATCCAATATCCGGAGCCGATCTTGAACCCGGAGAGTTGTACGAGTATCATGGTCGGCAAAAAAGCCTCGGCGGATGGCTCCGTGATGACTAGCCACACCTGCGATAGCAATTACCGCACTTGGATGGATATCGTACCTTCCGCCTCGTACGATCACGATACGACAACCACGGTCTATACCGGACGTATGCATACCGAATATGCCGAGGGAACCCGGGGGATGATCGCGAAAGGAACACTGCCCGAAGCGCGGTCTACGTATCAATTCCTCAACACGGCCTATCCTTGCCTGAACGAGAAGCAACTAGGCATCGGGGAAACAACAATCACCGGCCGGAAAGCCCTTGTCAACAAGAAAGGTATGTTCATGATCGAGGAACTTCAGCGAATCGTCTTACAACGTTGCACGACCGCCCGTGATGCCATCCGTGTGATGGGCGAGTTGATCGAGAAATACGGATATGGCGACTGGGGCGAGTGCCTTACGATAGCGGATCCGAAAGAGGTATGGCATTTCGAGGTCTTCGGCGAGGGTCCGGATAAGATCGGTGGCGTATGGGCGGCGATCCGTATCCCCGACGATCATGTAGGCGTATCGGCGAATATCCCGCGTATCTCTAAGGTCGATCCGAAAGATACGGACAATTGCATGGCTTCCGCCAACGTATTCGAGGTAGCCAAGCGCATGGGCTTCTGGGACGGAAAGAAACCGTTCCGCTTCTGGGAAGCGTATGGAGGCGGAAATTATTCCGGTGAGATGAAATCCTTCAGTATCCGTGAGTTCTTTATATTGAATAAATTAGCGCCTTCCTTACGTTTATCGTATGACGCAGAAGAACTTCCCATCAGCGTAAAGCCGGACCGGCAAGTATCCGTAACGGATGTGATGGCTCTCCTCTCCGAAACGTACGAGGGTACGGAATACGATATGACCCAGAACTTGAAAGTAGCCGTAAAGAAAAAAGATAGTAACGAGACCGATACGGTTATCAGTCCGGTAGCCAATCCTTGGATGACTCGGGATATGGTGAACATGTTGAATGGGTTAAAACCGGACGCCGTAAAAAGCTACCGTTTGGTTGCCGTACCACAATGCTCCTACTCTACCGTGATCCAGTTACGTGACTGGTTACCCAATGCGGTAGGCGGCGTGGTTTGGATGGCCTATGATAATCCCGGACAAAGCCCCCGCATCCCCATCTTCTGTGGGACGAAAGATCTCCCGGCTTGCTTCAAGGTTTGCGGACAGCACCGTTACCGGGAAGATGCCGCCGTATGGGCTTTCCGTCGTGCCAATAAACTCGCTACCGTACGTTGGGGAGCGACTAAAGATCGTATGAAAGCATCTATCGCCCATTTTACGGAGAAAGGGCAGACAGAACTTCCTTTCGTAGAGAGCCGTTACAAAGAGATTCTTACCCAACAAGGTGAGGAGGCCGCAAAAGAATACCTAACCGGATATACCGCCGATTTCGCCGGAGCCACGATGCTACGCTGGAGAGAAATGGGAGACTCATTCTGGACCCAATTCGAAAGAGGCTTCTAATCACCACATCCGATAGTAGAGACGAGGCACGCCCCGTCTCTACAATAATAATATAAACTTAAATTCATATACAATGAGAACATTCATTCTATCATGCGCCTTAGCGTTAGGTTCCTTGAGCACATTCGCTCAAGGCTACCAATTTACGGATGTAGTAAAGGTACCCGCCACGCCAGTCAAGAATCAAGCATCCACGGGAACCTGTTGGTGCTTCGCCACGACCTCTTTCATGGAGTCGGAATTACTCCGTATGGGAAAAGGGACGTACGATCTCTCTGAGATGTTTATCGTCCGCCAGAAATACATGAACCAGTTGCAGGATAATTATGTCCGCCAAGGTAGAGGTAATATCAGTCAAGGAAGTCTCTCCCACACCTTCATGAACGCTTTCAACCAAGCAGGTATCGTTCCTGAAGAGGTGTACTCGGGTATCAACTACGATTCCGACCGGCACAATCATGCCGAGATGGTAAAATACATCAAGGCGATCGCAACGACAGCCGTGGACATGAAGAAACGCAGCCCGGAATATTACAAACTAATCGATAACCTATTCGATACCTACCTAGGCAAGCTTCCGGAGAAATTCACTTATCAAGGCAAGGAATATACCCCGAAGACATTCGCCGCCTCCCTAGGGTTGAATATGGACGATTATATCGAGCTGACAAGCTTCACGCATCATCCGTATTACCAGAAATTCGAGGTAGAGGTTCCCGATAACTGGGAGCATGCGCAAATGTACAACCTCCCGTTGGATGAGATGATGCAAGTCGCGGATTATGCTTTAAATAATGGTTACACGGTATGTTGGGATGGCGATGTGAGCGAGAAAGGCTTCTCTTTCAAGAATGGCGTGGCGATCAACCCGGAGGTAAAGAAGGTGGAAGATTACTCTACTACCGACCGTGCCCGCTTTGAGAAAATGGACGAGAAGGAACGTCTGGAGGAAGTCTACAAATTCGAGAAACCTTTCCCGGAAGTAAACGTCACCCCGCAGGTCCGTCAAGAAGGCTTCGAGGCGTTCGTCACGACCGATGACCATTTGATGCACCTTACCGGCATCGCCAAGGATCAAAACGGCACGAAATATTATATCACGAAGAACTCTTGGGGAACCGAGCGTAATACTTTCGGCGGATACTTGAACATGTCCGATAGTTTTGTCCGTGCCAAGACAATCTATATCATGGTACATAAGGATGCGATACCAAAGGCAATCAAGTCTAAATTAGGCATTTAGAACTTCCCTATCGTATAGGATATTACAATGCCCATCGTAAGGTTGTTTGAATAGGCATTCAAAGCACCTTACAATGGGCATTATTAGCTCCTTAGAATGGGCATCCGCGGAAATCATGGATGCCCATCTCTTTTTTCTCTCATCGAACGAGCCTCAACTCTTCAATCAACCTTGGGCATTTACCCCATTTATCGATCATGAAAAGGACATAGCGGATATCTACGCCGATGCAACGTTGCAAATCCGGTTCAAAAGCGATATCACCACTCATCGCCTCCCAGTTACCGTCGAAAGCAAGTCCGATCAAACGGGCGTTTTTATCGAATACCGGGCTACCGGAATTACCACCAGTGATATCATTGTTCGAGAGGAAGCACAGCTGCAATTCCCCTTTTTCATTCGCGTAAGGTCCGAAATCACGGCTACGAACCAGATCCAGTATCTCCGGTTGTACCCAGAACTCATCGCTCGTCGGGTCCTCTTTCTCTAGGATACCTTTATCCGTTGAGTAATAATTGTACCATGCGGCATCATAAGGACGATACCCTCCGATAGAACCATAGCTCAAACGCATCGTGAAATTAGCGTCGGAAGACAAAGCTTTCTCCGGATACATCTCCTTCAAGCCCGCGAAATACAAACGTTCTCCCTTAGCGATATCATACTCCGCATCGCCCATCAACTGCTGTAACTGGAAGATAGACACCAATACGGACAAGCTCAGTTCCGCCGCCGGATCTTTTCTCAATTTCTCATATTGCTTCGGATTTCTCAACATCTCGGCGATCTTGTCGTACGACAATAAGGAAGTCTTCTTAAATACATCCGCCGCATATTTCTCATAATTTCCTTTATACTTCTTATCAACGCTCGTATAAATATCCGGCAAGAACTCCGAAGATACACGTTCTTTCGCGATCTTCATCATTGCGGCCAATACCTTCTGATCCAAAGACGGCTCGTAATCCTTGAAGAACGGTTGGATACGATCCTCTAAAAAGACAGTAATCTCTTCCGGAGTAGCTCCGTTTATATCCACCGATTGCACCATACGAGCCAAACGAATAATCTCCGCTCCACTGGAAAACGCCTCATTCAAATAGGTCAACGCCTCCCTATACTTATTGGTCGAGGTATATCCTTTTTCCAACAAATTCAAGACCTCGCCATATTTAGCGCCCCGGGCTTGATCTTTCGCTACCCAATCAGCAAAAGCCGTCTCTTCCGCACGTTTACGTTCGATCACGTTTAGATTCGCCAATCCTTTATTCATACCGATCGAGTTCTTCCAATAATTGGAGCTTCCCGCATATTTGGAGGCATATTTGATACGTACGGCGTCGCTAGCCGACATAGCCTCTTTCCAGATGCCCTGCTTGATGCCACGCACCTCGATACGGGGCTTATTACTATTCTCGATACGCTGTTGCACGCCCCAAGAGCACAAATAACGATCCGTGCTTCCCGGAAAACCGATTGTCATGGCATAATCTTTATCTTGATAGCCTTGCATAGACACCTCCGCTACATATCTCGGGGTATAAGGCTTATTATCCGCATTGTATTCCGCCGGTTTATTATCCGCGTTGGCGTACACACGGAATACGGAAAAATCACCGGTATGCCGAGGCCACATCCAGTTATCCGTATCGCCACCGAACTTACCGATAGAGCTAGGCGGAGCGAAAACCATACGCACGTCTCGATAAACATCGTATACCACTAAAAAATATTTGTTATTGCTATAGAAAGGAACGACATCAGCCGCTAGGAACTCATTATTTCCCACGGAATCACAAATCACACGACCGATAGAATCGGCGGCGGATAAACGCTGGAACTCGTCCTCTATACCGGCGATCTGGCTGTTAATACGATCGCTCACGTCTACCGTCTCTTTCAGATAACGTACCGACAAACCCGGGACCGGCAACTCCTCTTGCTTGCTTTGGGATACAAAACCATCCTTCAAATAATCATGTTCCACGCTGCTCAACTGCTGGATGGCTCCGAAACCACAATGGTGATTCGTGAAGATCAACCCCTCGTTAGAAACCGTAATACCGGTACATCCTCCACCGAAGATTACCACGGCGTTCGCCACGCAAGGATCCGTCTCACTATACAACTGATCATAGGATGGGGTAAAACCCAACTCGGCCATTCTCGCCAAATTCTGCTTATTTAATTCCTTCAGCACCCACATGCCCTCATCGGCATATAACTGGCCGGAAGCGGCTAAAAGCAACAAAGCCGCCCACACTCTTTTCATCAACTTCATTCTTCTCTTATTAGTCTAAATTATTCGATTAGTAACTTAATTTTTTTTACCTCGACACGGGCCGACAACCATTCTGTAATCTTTTTACGCTCAACCTCTTTCACCTTCGTCTTACTCTTCAGATAAACCAGCATGACCGTATCCGGTTTCGCCGTCTCGGTATTCACGATATAGGTATGCGAGCAAGAAGCCTCTACTACAAAGGGGAACAACACTTTCATTTCCGGGATCAACTCGGATGTCAGACGCCCATAACTCTGGTATTTGTCAACCTGCCGTTTTAAAGAATCGATCTGGATGGTTTGCACACGCAGCACCTCTTCGCTATTCTTATACAAATCCTGCATCAACAGGCTCTTCAGCTCGTTGATATCCGTCGCTTCCTGGCCAAAGCCCTGCTGTACGATCAAATGGACATTTTTCAATCCGTATTTTGGCATCTTGGCTTTTGCGTTCGCGATCATCTCGTCTGGTACGGTTTGTCCGATCAACACCACTTTTACCTCTTTCTTCTCGCTTGTATCCGTAATCACCTTACTCAATATTTGCGTATTCGGGAAACTCAGTTCTTCGGTGACAAACGTTCGTACCCTCTCATTAAAATAACTGCTACGGATTAAGTTATAACTCAAGAAAAGACTGGGTACGATCGTAAAGAATACGATAATACCGACATAGCGGGTCACGATCTTTTCCCGTTGTTTATCCAGGAATACTTTCTTCGGATACTTCAATAAACGTACCACCACATAAGTAGCCAAGCTAATAAATACCGTATTGATAAAATACAGATAGAAAGCGCCGAAAAAGTAATATAAATTACCACTCGCCAAACCGAATCCAGCCGTACAAAGCGGAGGCATCAACGCCGTGGCGATAGCCACACCCGGGATCACGTTTCCCTTGCTTTTCGTAGAGCTAGCGACAATTCCCGCCAGACCGCCAAAGAAAGCGATCAACACGTCGTATACCGTGGGCTGCGTACGAGCAAGCAACTCGCTTTGGGCCTCACTGATCGGTGATATAAGAAAATACAAGGTAGACGTTATTACGCTGAAGACCGTAGCCGTGGCAAAATTACGGAACGATCGTTTGATCAAGTCGAAATCGGAGATACCCAATCCCAAGCCGAATCCCATGATCGGTCCCATCAGCGGCGAGATCAACATCGCGCCAATAATCACGGCCGTAGAGTTGGTATTTAACCCAAGAGAAGCGACAAACGTAGCGAAAATAAGTACCCATAAGTTCGTCCCCTTAAACTCTATCCCCTTTTTAATGGATTCTATCGTCTCCAGCTCATCTTCCTTTTCCTGCCGGACATCAAAATTACGGACGAAAAAATCCATAATCTGTTTATGTAGCAATCCTTTTTCCATGCGGTATTAATCTTGTCCCATATTTATGCAAAGATATTCCAATTGTTTGTTTTTCTAACTATTTAATAGCTTTTTTATGGTGAGATTACGTATATTTGCATTTACAATACAACAACAAGAGATCCTATTTGTATGAAACGATATCTAATGCTTTTATGCTTATTGTTTACGTCCTTTGTCGTTTCATCTCAAACGACAACGCCAGACTCGCTTAAAAGCGCCTTGCAAAAAGCAACCTCCGAACGCTCTAGACTGGAAATCCTTACCAATTTAATGGATATCTCACGAAACGATGACATATTAGTAAACGCTAAACAACTCTATCAGGAGGCCTTAAAAGCGAATGACAATTACTATAAGGAAGCGGCGTTGACCGAGATTCTCCGACGTTATATCAACACGGACCAAACCGATAGCGCAAATATCTACATCGCCAAGGCCGAGCAGGAGCTAAAAGGAGAAGCCAGAGCCAGCCTCGTGTCGTTCATGAAAATGATACAAGATACGCGCGTCATATTCTACACATCCGGTGAACCGAGAAAGAAAGTCCTCATGAATTGCCTATTCAAGCTGGAAGAACCTGATAAATTGTCTCCCTACGAGAAAATAGCCTGCAATTATATACTTGGTATGGCTGTCAGCAACAGCATTATGGAAGAAAATATGCTTAAGGAGGACTTTAAGCAAGGAAGAGAATATTTCGACAATGTTCTGGCCGAGGCGGAAAAACTGCCCCTACGATATGCGTACAATTTCTTGCCTAACACCTATTTCATGCTATGCGCTTATGCGAGTAACCCTCAAGAACGAGGACAATATGCTACCCGTTACCTAAATACGATCTTAGGTTACTCTAACATCCCGGAGATGAGGAAACGTCCTTACGCAGTCAACAAACGTCAATTATTAAGCGCTTATTCAAACCTTGCCATTAGCGCCGAGGCTATTGGAAAGGATTTGGCGACCTCTTATTACCGTAAGTTCATGAATCTGCTGAAGGCTTATCCGGAATCAGCTAGCGCCGCCCCGGAGTATGAGCTCTACTACACCTCATCGAATTATTACCTAGGTATTAAGGACTATAAGAAATTCATTGAGTTCAGTGACTCTTTGATCAATTTCTCCAAACAGATACCGCTTTACAAGGAACATGTAATCGCCTATGTGTCCGCGAAAGCTGCCGCTTACGACAGCCTCCGGATGTACAAGGAAGCCTATGAGACATCCAAGGAATACGCTGTATTGCTAGACACCTTACGTATGCAAGAACTCAGGAAGAAAATGGAAAATCTGGAGATCGAGAAAGGGGCGAACGAGTTGGTGATCGAAAAGAGATCATTGGAATTGGAATTACAGAAAAGCAAGAAAGAGAATTACCTGTATATATCCTTATTGCTTCTAGCTTTATGCGCCGTGTTCTATATCTTTTTCCGGCTAGGCAAAATGAGATCCCTCTATCGGGCATTGCAGAAGTCTAACGAGCTGGTCTTGATAGCGAACCAGAAAGCACAAGAAAGCGAGGAGATGAAGACCGCCTTCATCCGGAATATGTCGCATGAGATACGGACTCCCTTAAACGCGATCAACGGTTTCTCGGAACTCATCACCAACGACGATATCTCCATGGACGAGAAACAGGCTTTCAGCCGTATTATCTATGAAAACTGTTACCACTTGACTTCCATGCTGAACAATCTCCTTGAGATCGCCCAGCTTGATAGCGGCAATGATTCCCTTCCTCTTGTTCCCACACGTATCCATGAGCTTTGTTTACATGAGATGCAACAGGTAAAGAAATATCAAGAGAAGCCGGAGATCAACTATGTGGTGGAAGGCGATAAGGAGAATGATATGGTCTTGACCAACCGTGCTTATTTCAGTTTGATCATCTCGCATCTGCTGGCAAACGCGAATAAATTCACGGAGAAAGGAAGCATCACGCTTTCATACCATCTGGATAGCGGAGCCAATCTAGTGACCCTATCGGTAACAGATACGGGTTGCGGCATCCCTCAAGACAAACAGGAATGGATATTCGAGCGTTTCACGAAGACCAATGATTTCATTCCCGGCTCTGGCCTGGGGCTTTACCTATGTCGCTTGATCGTTAACCGGCTAAACGGTAAGATAAAGACAGATCCGTCTTATACGAAAGGCTCACGCTTCGTTATCACGATGCCAATCGCCACGCCGTCCAAGCCCTCCGAACTTACCGATTAACGAAAGAAACGTCCTACGTACGGGAGTTCTCGTAAAGGTAAATCCCTTTTAATCATAAATGCGATGAATACGCCTAATAAGATCGTGCGGTATCCCAACCGGAGCCATTCAGACTGTATCGGCAGTGCCATGCCTGCCACGTATAACACCGTCGCCACTCCGAAATAAAGAAACGCGGATTTCAAGTCGTACTCGATCGGGAATTTCTTTTGTCCTACAAAATAGGATAAAAGCATCATCAATAAATTACAAAAGAACGATGCCCACGCACAAGCCATATAACCGTACGAGGGACCGAACAGCAAGATGATAGAGACCGTGGCCACACATCCGATCGTGGAGAAATAGGCGCCCCATCGTGTCTGGTCGATCAGCTTATACCATAAGGAGAGGTTGAAATAAATACCGAAGAACAACTCGCCCAGCATCACGATCGGCACTACCCGTAATCCGGGATAATAGGCCGGCCCGACAAAGTACTTCAAGATATCGATATAGAACATTACCCCGAGGAAGATAAACAAGGCGAATATGATGAAATATTTCATCGCTTCCGAGTAGGCTTTCTTATTATCATCGCTCTTGTTTTTAGCGAAAATAAACGGCTCATAGGCATACCGGAAAGCCTGCGTGAACATCACCATCACCACGGCGATCTTGAAGCATGCGCCGTATATACCCAATTGCTCATTCGCGAACTCCTTATCATCAAACAAGAATGGAAACAGGATCTTATCTGCCGTCTGGTTAAAGATACCGGCGATACCTAGAATGAGGATCGGGAAGGAGTAACGCAAGATTTGTCTCAAGACCGTTCCGTCTACTTTCGCCCGTATGCCCGGCAAGATATCCGGGATCAAAAGCAATAAGGTTATCAGTGTCGTAAACACGTTCGCCACGAATACATAGCCTACCCCATAATCCGGACGATAGAACCAGCTTATCGCCTCCGGATAATGCGTATGCAACCACGGACAAGTGATCAAGAAGAATATATTCAAGATAATATTCAAGAAAATACTCAGCAACTTAATCCCGGCGAAACGCCATGCTTTCCCCTTATACCGAAGATAAGCGAACGGAATGCAGCAAAAAGCGTCTACCGCCACGATACCCGCCATCATCCCGATATACTCCGGATGGTCGCCATATCCCAAGCCGGCGCTAATAGATGGCAATAAGGCGAAAACCGCTACGCTAAACAGCGCCGAACTTCCCAGCAAGCAATACAGCACGGAAGCATACACCCGCATCGGCTCTTGCTCCTCTTTCTTATTGATGAAACGGAAGAACCCCGTCTCCATGCCATAAGTAAGCAAGACCAGCAACAGGGCTGTCCAACCATATAAATTCGTCACGATCCCATAATCCCCTGTTCCGGCCAACACACGTGTGTACATCGGCACCAACATCCAATTCAGGAAACGCCCCACTATACTACTCAATCCATAAACGGCTGTCTCTTTAGCGAGCCGCTTCATTCCTCCTGCCATATCGTATCTGTCTAATCAAATAAAAAACCTTGTTCCCCCACCCGGCTACGTCCCAGATGGGTATAAGCTAAATCGGTGACCTCACGGCCACGGGGCGTGCGTTTGATAAAGCCCTCTTTGATCAAGAAAGGCTCGTACACTTCTTCTAGCGTTCCGGGGTCCTCGCCCAAAGCCGTGGCGATCGTCGTTAATCCGACCGGGCCTCCCTGGAATTTATCAATGATCGTCGTCAGCAACTTATTATCGATCTGATCCAAGCCATACCGATCTATATTCAACGCCTCCAAAGAGAAGCAAGCGATCGCCTTATCGATATCTCCGTTCCCCTTCACTTGAGCGAAATCACGCACACGGCGCAATAAAGCGTTGGCGATACGAGGCGTACCCCGGCTACGGGAAGCGATCTCCCTAGCGGCGTTCAACTCACATTTTACATTCAAGATATTAGCACTACGGAGCACGATCTTCGTCAGCGTCTCCATATCATAATACTCCAAGTGCATATTGATACCGAAACGGGCACGCAGCGGACTAGTCAGCAAGCCGCTACGGGTCGTAGCGCCAATCAATGTAAACGGAGCCAAATCGATCTGTATCGAGCGAGCGCTTGGTCCTTTATCGATCACGATATCGATCCGGTAATCCTCCATAGCGGAATACAGATATTCCTCCACGATCGGGCTCAACCGGTGAATCTCATCGATAAAAAGCACGTCGTTCTTCTCCAGCGAGGTCAATACCCCGGCCAGATCTCCCGGCTTATCCAGCACAGGCCCCGACGTGACCTTGAAACCAACCCCCAACTCGTTCGCTATAATATTCGACAACGTCGTCTTTCCCAACCCGGGAGGTCCATGCAAAAGCACATGATCCAGCGCCTCCTTACGCATGCGGGCAGCCATGACGAACACCTTCAGGTTCTCCACCACCTTCGCCTGCCCGCTGAAGTCACGGAGCGAAAGCGGCCGAAGCACGTTCTCGTACTCTCGCTCGTTTTCCGGCATCCGGGCATCCCTTATATCAAAATCATCTTCCATATTCACGTTCATTGACTTGCAAAGATAATGTTAAACAACACATTCACGAAAATAGATGTATAAAATATTTTTCTGACAGTGAGAAAAGCATATGTTTGCTAAAGGGACACCTTTAAAAACATACTACCATGAAACTTATACTCACAATCTCTGCGATGATCCTGTTCCTGATAACGGGATGCGAAAGTGGTAAGCAACCGGCTAACGACTTTTTAACCGTGGATATCACGGCAAATTATCCGAAGAAGGAACTGATTCTTCAAGACTTTTTGGATGTGGAATACATCCCATTAGAAACGAATGAGGAATTCATAACCTCAGCCAGCATGCAAGCCATCGGCAAAAATCTCATAATCCTTAGAAACAAGAACGGACAAGACGGAGATATATTTATCTTCGACCGGACCGGAAAAGGCCAGAGAAAAATCAACCGCAGCGGCCAAGGTAGCCAAGAATACACGAATATCGGGTCTATTGCCCTCGATGAGGAGAAAGGTGAGCTGTTTATCAACAACTACTATTCGAGCCAGTTTATCGTATACGACCTGTCCGGAAACTTTAAGCGAACTTTAAAGTACGATAAAGATTTTAATTTCAATAGCGGGAAGATATACAATTTCGATCAAGACAACTTAATCTGCTACGATGAGATTGGCAATTATAAAAATCTGAGAAAAAGCGCATTTTGGCTCCTGTCCAAACAAGACGGGAGCATTGTCAAGGAAATCGAACTCCCTTATGAGCATAAGATATCACCGTTTTTATCGAAAGGAGGTTGGGCCGCGGGACCTCGTAATACCGAATTAATTTCCCAAAATGGAAGTTGGGTCTTAGTAGAGCCATCTACAGATACGATTTATAGTTATTCCCAAGATCACTCTATCAAACCCTTTATCGTAAGGACTCCACCTATCCGCTCTATGGCCCCGGAAGTATTTCTTTATCCAAGTATTCTTACCGACCGGTATTATTTCATGCAAACAACAAAGAAACAATGGGATTTTGAGAAAGAAACCGGATTCCCCAGAACCGACTTGGTATATGATAAACAAGAGGACGCTATCTTTGAGTGTGTCGTATATAATAACGATTTCGTAGATCAGACACCCGTTGATATGTGGTACGAACACGGAATACTAAAGATCATCAATAACGATGGGATCGCTTTCATAAAGAAACTAGAAGCCAATGAGTTGGTGGAAGACTACGAGAAAGGTAAGCTGAAAGGCCGCTTGAATGAGATCGCAGCGGGATTGAATGAGGAATCCAACCCCGTGATTATGGTGGCTAAGTATAAGGAATAAAAACTTCTTACTTATTGTCTGTTTTTCCAGACTTGTTTTTTATTCGTACATGTTTTTCGGAAAACACGTACGTGAATTCCCAAAAACACGTACGTGAATCCGTGAAAACATGTACGTGTTTTTACGGAAATTCGACAAGCATATTTATCCATCTTACTGTCAGCAAGTTATAAATCTACTTCATAGTAAGATATTATTGTTGAAAATTTACTTCTAAAGATACGGTTCCTCTCCTATATTTTATGTAACTTTGCTTATAAGTCGCATAAAATATAGGACGATATGAACCAGACAATTTATCCCATCGGCATACAGAACTTCGAGAGCCTTCGCAAAGATGGTTATCTCTATATTGATAAGACCGCCCTAATCTACCAATTAGTAACAACCGGACGATATTATTTCCTCAGCCGCCCCCGACGCTTCGGGAAAAGCTTGCTGCTGTCCACGCTGGAGGCCTATTTCCAAGGAAAGAAGGAGCTGTTCGAGGGACTGGCAATGGAGAAATTGGAAAAAGACTGGATAAGATACCCCATCTTACATTTGGATTTAAATGCGGAGAGATATTCTGACCCTGGGGCATTAGAGAGTATATTACGACGTTATCTGAACCTTTGGGAAGACCTGTGGGGGAAAGACGAGAGAGAGATAACACCATCCGATCGTTTCACCGGCGTGATACGCCGTGCCTATGAGAGAACAGGACGGAGAGTGGTCATACTGGTAGACGAGTATGACAAGCCTTTGCTACAGGCGATCGGGAATCTGGAGTTACAGGAGGCCTACCGCTCTATACTGAAAGCGTTTTACGGCGTTCTGAAGAGCATGGACGGATATATCCGCCTAGCGTTCCTGACCGGCGTGACCAAGTTCGGCAAGGTAAGCGTATTCAGCGACCTCAACAACCTCATGGACCTGTCGATGGATAATCGGTACGTCGAGATATGCGGCATCACAGAGAAAGAGATACATGCCTATCTGGATGACGAAGTGAAGGAACTGGCTGATACCCAAATGACGACCTACGAGGAAACCTGCCTAAAACTCAAGCAACGCTATGACGGATACCATTTCACTGCCAAGTCCGAGGGTATATACAATCCATTCAGCCTATTGAATACCTTCGCTAAGATGGAATTCGGAGACTACTGGTTCGAGACCGGAACACCCTCCTACCTCGTGGAGCTGCTCAAGCACACCCATTACGACCTCTACGAGATGGCCAACACGGAGACTGACGCCGACGTGCTCAACAGCATCGACTCCGCCTCGAACAATCCCATACCCGTCATCTACCAAAGCGGATACCTGACCATCAAGGGCTATGATCCTGAGTTTGGCATTTATCGACTGGGTTTCCCGAACAAGGAGGTGGAAGAAGGTTTCGTCAAATACCTACTTCCTTTCTATACGAGCATACAAGCCTCTAAGACCCCCTTCGAGATCGGACAGTTCGTTCGGGAGATACGGTCTGGCAATTACGACGCCTTCTTCCACCGCCTCCAAAGCTTCTTCGCCGACACACCCTACGAGGTGATCGCCGGGCAAAAGCCGGAGCGAGACACGGAGCTGCATTACCGGAACGTCCTCTTCATCGTCTTCAAGCTGGTCGGCCTGTACACGCAAGTGGAGTACCATACCTCGAACGGGCGTATAGACCTCGTCTTGCAAACCGATCGCTATGTATATATCATGGAGTTCAAGCTCAACGGAACCGCCGAGGAGGCCCTGCGGCAGATCGAGGAGAAAGGCTACGCCCCACCTTTCGCCGGAGACAATCGGGAGGTCTTCAAGATCGGCGTGAACTTCTCCTCTGAAACCCGCAATATTGAGAAGTGGCTGGTAAGGTAAAAAGCCTGCTTTTATCCATATATACTTACTTTGCCGATGAAGTATATATCCTATGCCCGGAGAAGATATACTTCAAGTGGCATCTAAGTATATCTTCTGTTATTTTCTAAGGTACTTCACATCTTAGAGAACCTTCTCAATATTGCGGGTTTCAGAG
>OMGJ01000801.1_pt1 | contig 16401 bp, 9 predicted proteins | sample 1645811 | NCBI WGS metagenome assembly OMGJ01 (sample SAMN05578589, study PRJEB25193) | human gut metagenome | biome: Human Microbiome; feature: human-associated habitat; material: feces | host: Homo sapiens | place: USA:Birmingham | reverse complement strand
TGAGGTTCTACGCTTTACTGCAGGAACTTTTGCCTCCAGCAAAGACCTTTCCGTTGCCGGTAAGGGTTTTAAAATTTCACGGATAAAATATCTTGCTCCAATATTGTACGATGCAGATAAATCACAATTATATCTCTTTCCATTCTGAAAGGTACACAGACGGTGATCCTGTATATCACGGTCAATTTTTCCAGATCCGTCAAACGCAAGCCTGCTCGTATTCCAGGCACAGATTCGGGAAATCCGTATTCCTTTTCTGTGTGCCTGCTGTCCGCATCGTTTCTGGATATCCCGTTTTCTCCACATCTGCAGTTTCTGCTTTTTCTTCCCGGAAAGTTTTCCTTTCATTTCCAGATATTCGAAAACAATCACATCTGCCTTCTTTTCTGACGCATACAGAACGATTTCCCTTGCAATTTTTCTGCCAAGCTCTGTATTCAGACGTTTTGCATATACCCATTTTCCCTGCACCTGACGCGATCCATGTTCCCGCTGAAATCTTCGAATCCGTCCCAGCACACGGTACATCCGGTCTTTGTCACTGGGAAAGTTAATAAACTTTCTTCCCAGGATAGTTCCGTCTGGACGCATGATGGTACAGACTGCATCCGTATTGATGCCGAGATCCACGCTGCAGATCGTTTGCTCTTTGACAGGTGTCTGGTTTAAAGATACCTCTTCCGCATATGTAAAACGCAGAAAATATTTGTGGTGCTTCTTCTCCAACGTTGGCGCCGAAGCTTTTTTTCCCGACCAGTGTTTTCTTAAGTATTCCATATCCGTATGTTTCAGCCACACAGCAAACCATTTCCAGTCGTGTCCATCGTACAGTTTTAAAAAGGCCGCATCTTTCTCTTCTGTGTTTTCACGGTACATGACATCGTGGTAAAAAACAGGCATGGCATACTGCTCACTTTTCAGATACGGCTTTCCTGTTTTCTGTCCCTCTGCTTTCCACTGTTCCAGACGCGTCTGATAAGAAGATACACTCCCAAGCGCATGCTGGACTGCCGCCCGTCTGAAATAGGATGGCATCTTGGGAAAGCAGAAATCAAAATCAAACCGGGCCGGATTCCGTTTCGTTGTATGCACCAGATGTTCCGCTGCATTGAAACGTTTCTTACTTTCCTCAATTTGGGCCAGTTCTTCCCACACAGATTCATACACTTCGACCAGATAGCGGACAGCAGAACGGTAAATCTCCAGTGTCTGGCGGATCGGAATATTCTGTTTTCGTAATTCAACACCATAACTGGATATGATTTTCATTCGCTTTCTCCTCCGGGTTTTAACGGGATTTTTCCTTCTGACCTTCTATGTAAGCAAGTATCTGTTCACGGCTTCGGTCACTAACCGTTACAGCACAATAAGACGGATTTCACAAATGTTCTCCCCACAACTCTTTCCTTGACGCCGGATAGGAAAAACCATTTTTATTAATTGTAAACATATCTTTCTCCATAAAAGTATTTTACCATATCCATAATAATATATCAAACATTTGTTCTGTTTTATATTAAAAAAATTGCGCGTCTAACTCATCACTAAAGTAACGAGAATGCGACGCACAGTTTTCAAATTCATAGCGACAGATTAAAACTCGTACGGTGGGTTTCCGGAAAAGTCTGCGATTACACCGTGTGCATTGTCCAGATAGAATACCTCGAAAATCGGGTTGTCAGCGGTCTGGTACTGGCCTTTTACGATCGGGTTCTGCATGCACACTTCTTTTACAGCCATGTTATTTTCAAACACTGCGGTTCCGTGCAGACGGATCCATGCGTAGGACGGGCTGGAAACAGAGATTTCGATTTCCGGATTCTCCTGCATATCTTTGTAAACATCTTTTGTGTTGTTGGTGCAGAACCACAGTTTTCCGTCAACCTCTCCTGCAAACATGAACGGGCGGCATTTTGCCTTTCCGTCACGACCTACCGTTGCCAGATACTGTATCGGATTCTCATTTAAAAATTCTACTGCTTTGCTCATTTTACTTTCCTCCATTTTGTTTTTTTGAATTGTTTTTTTCTTTCGATGGCTTTATAATAAGTCCATAGAGTTCTTTCGTAAAGTAAGCACAATATTGTGGTGTAGTTACCCAAAAGATACTATTGTGTAAAATCAGACGTTTCCGCCATCTTTCAAATCATTATTTTCTTCAAAAAGGAGGTTTTCTCTTATGTCATCCGCAGAAAAAACACCCGTTTCTCTTGCTGATCTTCCGCCCTGCCCGGTGGAAACTACGCTGACTCTGATCAGTGATAAATGGAAAGTTCTGATCTTGCGCGATCTGCTGCTCCACGGCACCATGCGGTTCGGCGAGCTGAAAAAGTCCATCGGTCACGTCTCTCAAAAAGTTTTAACTTCCCAGCTCCGCCAGATGGAACAGAACGGTCTGGTCAACCGTAAAGTTTACGCCGAGGTACCGCCGCGTGTCGAATATTCCCTGACGGAACTCGGCTTCAGCCTCCGCCCGATCATGGATGCGATGTGGGACTGGGGCGAAGCGTATAAGAAAAAGCTGGCGCAGGAAGAAGACGCTGCCGCAAATGCATGAACGAAAAAAGTCTGTTGAGAAACAGCCCATTCCGGTTTTTCTCAACAGACTTTTCTTCTCTTCTATCTTCCTTTCAGCACAATCGTCTTCCAGCTTCCGATCGTTCCGTCATACGTTCCCTGCCATACCGGATAGCGCTCGATCGGCAGTTTGACTTCAACGGCCTCCCGGTTAAAGTTCTGGACAAACACGTACCTGGTTCCGTCCTTCTGCTCGCGCATCGTGACCTCCACACCTTCCGGAACTTCTTCCACGATCCGCTCCACACCGGCCTCTTCTGCCAGTTTCCGGCAGACTTCATCGTACAGTCCCTGTTCAAAGTCCGCACAAACGGCATACGCTTTTCCCTTTCCATACACATTCCGGGTCATCGCCGGCATGCCGTCATAGAAATCCTTTCCGTATGTCATCACTACTTCTGCCGTCGATGGCTGTACCAGCTCGCAGAGATGACTGCAGCGGTATGCCCGTTCCAGATGCAGCGGATTTTCCGGCTCCGGAATTCCTTCGTTCCATTCGCCATCGTACAGTCCGTCAATCTCCATACTCCGGAATCCCATCACATCCATCAGGTCATGCGGCGTTCCGCCTAAGTAACAGAGATCCGTCTCATCCACAATGCCGGACCAGTAGGTCAGCAGGAAGATTCCGCCGTTCTCCACAAACGTCCGAACCTTTTCCGTCCATCCTTCCCGCAGCAGATAAACCATCGGCGCTGCCACAACACGGTATCCGTCGAGGCTGCACGTCTCATCAATCACATCCACATTGATGCCCAGTTTCCGGAATGCCTGATATGGCTTTTCCACGGTTTCTTTATAAAAAACACCTGCATTCCGCGGACCCGCCGCATCTTCCACTGCCCAGCGGTTTTCCACATCGTAAATCACGGCTGCTTCTGCCGGATTCTGCGAACCATTCACTTCCTGCAGCTGCTCCAGGGCTGCGCCGACTTCCGTCACCTCACAGAATACTCTGGTATCCGATCCACCGTAGTGATCAATCACTGCCCCATGGAATTTTTCGGATGCACCGCGGCTCTGCCTCATCTGGAAATACAGCACACTGTCCGATCCATGCGCAACTGCCTGCAGTGACGCGGCCTGCAGCATGCCCGGTTTTTTCAGCTTGCTGACGGACTGCCAGTTCGTTGCGGAAGGACAGCTCTCCATCAGATAAAACGGCTTTTTCTGAATGCTCCGCATAATGTCATGCTGCATACCTGTATCCATCGCTGTTACCGTCTCCGCCTCTTTATGCCAGGTCGGATAATTGTCCCAGGATACAAAGTCAATCACATCGGCAAACTTGTAGTAGTTCAGTCCGGTAAAGTTATACATCATATTGATGGTAGACGGCTGTTCTGCCCCAGCGTCCCGCAGCGCTTTGATTTCCCATTTTACAAAATCCGCGGTCTGATCCGTCACAAACCGTTTCCAGTCCAGATTCAGTCCGTGCAGCGAAGAATCTCCTTTCGGAGACGGGCTCTCCACCTGGTCAAAACTCTGGTAAGTATGACTCCAGAACCCGGTATTCCAGGCACGGTTCAGCCGTTCCAGTGTGCCGTATTTTTTCTTCACCCAGCCGCGGAATGCCTCCTGGCACAGCGGGCAGTGGCACTCTCCGCCGTATTCATTCGAAATATGCCATGCAATCACGCCAGGGTGGTCTTTGAACATTTCCGCCAGCTTCGTATTGATGATTCTCGTTTTTTCCCGGTAAACCGGTGAGGTATAGCAGTGATTATGGCGCTCCCCGTACAGATTCCGTTCTCTCGCTGCATTGACACGGAGCACCTCCGGGTATTTTTCCGCCATCCAGCGCGGTCTTGCCGCCGTCGGCGTGGAAAGCATGACCACAATTTCGTTTTCATACAGGCGGTCAATCACCTCTTTTAACCATTCCAGACGGAAAACTCCTTCCTCCGGCTCTAAAAATGCCCAGGAAAACATGCCAAGCGAAACCTCGTTGATTCTGGCTTTCTTGAAATACGCCAGATCCTGTTCCAGAATCTCCGGGTAATCCAGCCACTGTTCCGGGTTATAATCGCCCCCGTGCAGGAGCTTTCCAAAATTTACTTCTTTCTCCATCTGCTTTTGTCTCCTTTTCTTTCGCAGACAGCCCATCCTGTCCACGGACAGAATGGGCTGAACGCATCAGATTCCCTTAAACGTAAAGGTAAACTCCAGTTTTTTATCAATCAGAATCAGGTACTCCGGATGGGTCTGTGCACCCCAGCTGTCGTCTCCGCCAACACCCATCTGCTGTTTTCCCACGCGCACAACAGTGTAATGTACCTGCGGCAGTTCATACGGATGCATCGCATTTTCCAGCTCGTGCGGTGTGTACGGCAGTGCGGAAAATTCCATCTTGTCGCCGCTGAACATCATACCACAGCCCTTGCGGTTCGTCACGGTTGCCCAGCGTACACCAACCTTGTTGCCGCACTCCTGCGGAACGAGATATTTCGCCATATTGTCTTCGACTTTATTCTTATAAACGCCAAGCTTTGCTCCGGCGCAGCGGTCCACATACGTCTCCTCCGGTCCCATGCCGTACCAGGTAACATGGTCATAATCGGCATCCAGCTTGAACATTACGCCGAACTCCGGCATATCGCCGAGCTCTTTCACCGGATCGTAGGTCAGCGTCGTCTGAATGCTGCCATCGCCGAAGACGCGGTAGGTCAACTGGCACTCGCTTGCCAGTGTGGTCGGCATCACGTAGCGGTAGCGGACTTCCGCGCAGTCCTCGTGCACTTCAATTTCCGGTGCATACAGTCCCGGATAATGACTTCCGTTCGGATATTTGTGGGACAGATACATCGATGCAATCTTCCACTGGCTGTAACGCATCGGCATCAGGCTTCCGCAGTCGTTGTCGATCGGCGCACGCCAGAAGTTCGGCTTCGGAATCATCTTGATCATCTCGACACCGCCGTAACGGTAGGATACGAGTCCGCCGTTCAGGTCGGAGAACATCACATCGAAGTTCTCACCGCGCACACCAAAGTCATGGTTGGAACGAATCACTTCAAATTTCGCCGGTTTTTCTGTTTCTGCCGGTGCTTCCACTTCGTAAACACCCTGTCCGAAAGCGACTTCATGGCCGCGTTTTCCCCATACCGTATCCTCTTTCAGACGGAAGGAAACGGTCACTGCGTACTCGCCCGGAAGGGTCTGTACGGCAATCGGAAGTTCTGCTGTTTTTTCGGAAAGCGGCTCCACGGAAATTTCCATCGGCACTTCTTTCAGTTTCTTTCCTTCTTTTTCGAGAATTACCACGCAGTCAAACGTATCGGTATTCACAAACAGGTTTTTATTTTTTACAACTGCTTTGTCTTTCTGTACCTCAATGGAAATATTCTGATAGCAAAATTTTACTTCCTGCATCTTCGGGGACGCGTCGCGCTCGCCGCCGTATACAATACCATTTCCGCTGAAATTGTAGTCGCACGGATGATCGTCAAAATCTCCGCCGTATGCCTGGAATTCTTTTCCATAACGGTCTTTTTTGTAGATGGACTGATCAATGTAATCCCAGATAAATCCGCCCTGGAACAGCGGCTCTTCCTCGGCAAGATCCATATATTTCTTCATCGCACCGCAGGAATTTCCCATCGCATGCGCGTATTCACAGCAAACATACGGTTTTCTTCTGTCCTTCGATAAAAATTCCCGGATCTCGTTGACGGTGGTGTACATCCGGCTTTCCATATCGCTGGTGTCGTTGTATCTGCGGTCATCGTTGACACCTTCATAATGGACGAGACGGGTCGGATCCATCTTCCGATATAACTGGGACATCTCGAAGATAACCCTTCCGCCGAACGATTCATTTCCGCAGGACCAGATCAGAATCGCTGGGTGATTTTTGTCTCTCTGATACATGGAGTTGACACGGTCGAGCATGCAGTCCATCCACTCCGGGCGGTCACACGGTACAACGCCGGAGAAATCTCCGCTTCTTACCGCATCGGTGTCTCTCGTTCCGTGGGACTCCATGTTCTCACGGTAAAACAGCAGATAATTCTTCTCACTCTCCACAAACCAGATCGTATCCAGCGCAACCTCCACCGTCTGCCTCCCGGTCTGCAGTTCTATCTTGGGCACTTTCACCCCCATTTTCTTCTGCAGCTCCAAAAGCTGCGGCTCCAGCTCCTCATCCAGATGCGTTTTGCGGATAAAAAAGAACGGATGATACGCAAACGCCTGAAACACCAGCTCATCCTTATTCGACACAAACCCGATACAGCACTCCCGGTTCCATTTTTTCAAAAAGGATGTAACCTCAAATCCATTCACTTCCGGCATATCAATATCAATCAAAAAAACAGGAACCGTATCCAGATCCTTCAGCCCCTCCAGCATCTTCTTTGAAGAATCATACCGTTCCATCTCCACCGCAATCCCATGCTTCTGACACAGACCGCGGATCCTGGTTTCCAATTTATCTAAAAAGACCTTATCGTCATCACATAAAATCAAATGCATGATTTTCTCCCCATATTTCTGCAGATTCTATTTCTCAACAGCATATCAGATTTTCTCTTTTCGCTCAAGCAATCTGGGACAACCCGCAGTATCTGGGATAAGCCGCAGCGCAAAACAGCACCTGAATCATTTTAACGACTCAGGTGCTGAAATGTATGGATTCTTTCTTGAATTGCAATTCCGGGAGCGGACCTATGATCTCCATAGGTAGAGAGCTTCCTTGTATTTCTATTGCCCGCAAGGTCGGGACGGGTAGCTCCTCACTGTCGCCGCAAAAGCTCTTACGCTTTTCATTGCTTATAATTTAACATGAGCATTCCTTCTTGTCAACCCATTTTCAGGCTCTTTTCCACAAGGTTTTTCTCCCTCTCACAACCTCCGTCTCTACTCCATTCACAACGACTTCCGCAATCTCTTCTCCCGCATAAATCTCCATCTCCGCCAGATCCAGATCGGTATCTACGATCAGTTTTTCCCCATCCATTCTGGCTTTAAAATGGTATGCTGCGTCTTCGTAAACCACTGCATTGATCTCGCTGTCAATGTTTACGCGTACCCGTAAATTCTGATACTTCGTATCAATATCCGCCGGGATTTCCGTGAGGCATGGAATGATGGTGCCGGCTTTCTGGTAAACCGGAATACGGTCGATTCGCTTTTCTGCCGTGATCCATCTGCCGCCCGAAATCCGCTCGCCGGTGAACCAGTCGGTCCAGATTCCTTCCGGAAGAAAGACTTCCAGTTCGTCCTGGTCGAAAACCGGTGCGATAAGCAGGTTATCGCCGAGGAAGTATTCCAATTCCACTTCCCGTGCGTTCCGGTCTTTTGGATATTCCATGATCACCGGGCGGATCATCGGGATGGAATACAGATGTGCCTGCATCGCGGTGCTGTACAGATACGGCAGCAGGCTGTGGCGCAGGTTATCGAAGCTGCGGAAGATATCTTCCGTTTCTTTGCTGAAATTCCAAGGTTCCCGCGGTGTCTTTCCGTGGCAGCGGCTCAACGAATTCAGGAATCCAAACTCGCAGCTTCTTATGTATTCCTCTTCCGTCGGCAGGCATTCATTTCCTTTTTCGTTTGTGTTGTAGAATCCGCCCATGTCAAATCCCCAGAACGGAATGCCGCTCATCGCAGCGCTTAAACCGCCGCGCAGAATGCATGCATGGTTGTTCAGATGGGTAGACGAATCGCCTGCCCATGCCGCCGGAATCGTGTGGGATCCCGCAAAACCGCTTCTGCCCCAGAGCATGGCATGTTCGCCAAGCGGTGCTTTTACTTCCTGCATAGCATCATAAATCGTCTGGGCATACAGATACGTCAGCTTATTGTGTCCCTGAATGCCGTTCGAACCATCAAAATAAACCGCATCCTCCGGTACTGCCTCCGAGAAATCTGTCTTCACAACGCCGATTCCCATCTTTACCACTTCCTGCACGCGCGGACGATACCATGCAAGGAATTCCGGATTGGTAAAATCAAAGCAGCCTACTTTGGTGTCGCTCGTTGCCGTCGCATAAAACCGGCACGGCTCTCCCTTCTGATTTTTTATGAGATAGCCTTTCTTTGCAGCTTCTTCAAAATACTTTGAATTTTCATTAATATACGGGAAAATCCACAGGCTGAGGCGGATACCGTTCTCTTTTAAATGGCGGATCATTCCCTCCGGATCCGGAAAACGCTTCCGATCCCACACCCACGCACCGGAATTCTCCGGCTCCTGCCAGCCGTCAATATGAATTACATCCATTTTAATCTGATGCTCTTTTGCTTTCTCAACCACGTCATAAATTTCTTCCTGATTCATATAAGAGCACTTCGACATCCAGAGCCCAAACGCCCATTTCGGAATCATCGGAACTTCGCCCATCTGTGCAAGGTAGCTCTGCAGCAGCGATTTGTAATCCTCTCCCATCCAGACCATATAATCGAGCACTTTGTCGTCCACACTCATGTTATAGGCCACATTGGAAAAGCTTCCCATTTCAAATTTGGATCTCGTATACGTATTCAGAAGAACCGCATAACCGCGGCTGCTCATGAAATACGGATGATTTTTGTAGGACTGTTCCGTATTGGTGCTCAGTGCATCCGTCTGCCAGCAATGGATCGTCTGGCCCCGTTTTCCAAAATCGGTAAACTTTTCGCCGAAGCCGTAAAACTCTTCATCCGAATACAGATACATCGTCTCGTTCACGCTGGTCACTGTGCCATTCTCATCCATCGTAAATCCAATCGGAAGATTTTTGCACATGTTGTCAACGTTGGAATCGTAAATCTGCTCTTTCGTTTTTAACTTTCCCTCGTAAAAATAGCTGACCTCCCACGGAAATTTCTGCACCTGTACCTCTGTTTTTCCACAGGATAAAACAATCTGGCTGCCATTATCCACAACAGAAACTTTCTTTTCCACTTCCGGCTGGAACACCGCATTGTCAAAGGCATCTTCGCATGACGGCGGAATCATCCGAAAACGAACGGCATTTTCTCCCGCAAACTGAATGTGAACGGTTGCTGTCTGTTCCCGATGTGTTCCAACGGTAAAGCATGCGCCTCCGTCTTCCTCCGCATACGATTTCACTTCCCGCAGAAAATCGAACTTGTGCTGAAAAATTGTCTGCACGTAACCAAGCTGCGGATTGTAGCTGACCTCTGTTTTGTTTTCCATAGTTTTGCCTCCCATATCTTATATTTTATTTTTTGCTGCCTGCTTCTTACCTCTGTTTTCTGCCCCCCCCGAAACTCTTCCGGGGTCATACCATATACCTTCTTAAACGACTGAATGAAATGTGAAACATCATTATATCCAACCTCAAATGCAATACTGCTGATCTTCATTTCATCGTCCTGCAAAAATTCCTCCGCCTTTTTCAGGCGGAGCTGAATCAGATATTTTGAAAATGTCATTCCGGTTTCCTGCCCGAAAATCCTGCTCAAATAGGAATAGTTGACAAAATACTTATTTTCCGCCAGCTCCCGCAGCGAAATATTGCGATAGTAATTCTGATTGATATATTCCAAAATTTCCGCCACAATGGAATTTTTCGTTTTTGCTTCTTCTTTCCGACAGAGACGTTCTGCGATTTCATCCAGATAATTCTCCAGTTCTTCCATGTACTGGAACCGGTAAAGATCATGACGCCTCGAGAAAATAATTCTGACATCCCCAAAATTATCCTCTTCATTTTCCCGATACCTCTCTGTATAATAATTTCCCAGAAATTTCAAAATTTCCACAACTGTCATATACAGTTTCTGTGCGCTTTCCTCTCTTTTCACAATCTCGGAAAGCAGCTGGTGAATCGCCTCTTTTACTCCCTGTGCACACCCTTTCTGCAGTGCCCACTCCAGTTTTTCTTTTTCCGTCTCGCTGATACTGCTGTCTGTGTGAACCATTTCTTCATAATAGTAAATATTTCCCCATCCACTGATCAGCCTCTGGTTCAGTGCATACACAGCTTCTGTATACGACGGATACAGTTTTTCTTCTTCCACATACGCTTTTCCAATTCCAATCGTAACGGAATCATTTTTGCAGTTCTGCATATAGTTGCGCAGCGCCTGCACCGCCCGTTTTGGTTCCAGTTCCCGTTCTCCGGCTCCTGCTGCTTCATTCAGAAGCAGAACAAATTCCCGGTTTATTTTTGAATAAAATACATCACAAATTGCATTCCGGTATCGCTCACGGATAATTCTGCAGATTTCTTTTGCCTGGCTATCCTCTGTTTTCTGCTCCAGCTGCATCACACCGACGCGGTACAAAGCTCCCGGATGTGCCATCCGATACGGAAAAAAGTCTTCCAAAAGTTCCTGGTGTGACAAAATTGTTTTGACCGGAAAATACGTTTTTTCCGTCTCACTGCTGATTTTTCTGCTCCGCTCTTCCCGCTCCCGTCTTCGTTTTCTGCGCTGCTCCAACACGCGGTTGACCGCCGGAATTAGATTTTCTTTTGTGATTGGCTTTACAATATAATCCGAAACACGGTACTGAATTGCCTTTCGCGCAAATTCAAAATTTTCAAACGCGGTTAAAATCAGAATATCTGTTTCTTCCCAGTTCTTACTGATATATTCCGAAAGCTCCAGTCCATCCATCTCATCCATTTTAATATCGGTAATAACAAGATCTACGTTTCTTTTCTCTTCCAGAATTTCTACCGCTTCTTTTCCGTTTGCCGCCTCCCCGCACACCTGCACGTCAAGGCCGCACTCCCTTAATATCTTGAGAATACTTTTTCTTGCATAAAACTCATCTTCAACTACTAATACCTGCTCCATTTTGTTCCTCACCCTCAACTGCTGCTCCCAGCGTCAGGATCATTTCTGCTCCCTGTGCTGTATTTTCTGCAATACGAACCCCGTATTCTTTCCCGTAATAAATCCGAATCCGGCGATTTACATTGTAAATTCCAATGCTCTGATGTTCGCCGGTATCTTCCTCGTCTGTATATTTTCTCTCTTCCGCCAGCTTCGCATTGATCTCACGAATTTTCTCTTTTTCAATTCCTCTTCCGTTATCCCTAACGACAAGGAACAATCTTTTTTCCTCCCGATACGCCCGGATCAGAATCTGATTGTCTTGGTTTTTCTTTGAGAATCCATGCTGAAAAATATTTTCCACAATCGGCTGCAGAATAAATTTGATAATTTGAAGCTCCTTTACATCCTCCGCAATGTCATACTGTACTGCAAAGGTATCCGGAAAACGAATCTGCTGAATTTCAATATACGATTTGACCATTTCAATCTCGGATGCCAGACTGACAAACGAACTGCCCCGAAGATTATACTGCATAATATAAGACAGATTTTTTGCAATCGTCACAATCTCCGGAAAATCGCTGAGTTCTCCCATCGAAGCAATTGTATTCAGCGTGTTATACAGGAAATGCGGATTAATCTGGTATTTCAGCATCTTCGACTGTATGATTCTCTGGTTCCGCTCATAAATCAGTTCCCGGTTCAGATATTCATTCATACGGTCTGCCATCTCATTATAATTATCTACAACGTTCATGACCTCCCGCGTCATTCTGCGGTCCTGCATCTCAATTCTGTTCAGTTTCCCATTCCCCATATTTCGGATCGCCGCGCAGAAATGTTCCAGCGGAGCTGCAATACTTCTGGTGTAATAGCTGGAAACGACGAAGGCCAGAAAAGAAATGACTGCAAGCAGAAAAATGTTGCGCAGCATTTTTTGTTCAATATCCTGAAACATGTCCTGTTCCGATGTAAACATCGCGATTTTCCAGCCCGTCTGAATATTCTGCCGAACGGTCAGGATCATATTTTCCTCATCCAACGTGATCATCTCTGTCTGCTGATTATCTGAAAGAATCCCATCACTTTTTTTCATCAGATGCCATTTCTGTCCCTGGTCAAGCTTTCTTTTTCCGATCCGAAACAGGACTTTATTATTGTAGTAAATCAGACACGTTCCATTTTTCTCATCCGAAAAAAGATTGGACAGCACCGATTTCAGATTCGTGTAATTCAGATCGACAGCAAGCAGCGCCATCTCCTTGTTATTGTTATACCCATACAGCGGCTGAAGATACGTCAGAATTGCCGTCTGTCCATTCTGCAGCCCGCCATAATAAAATTCACGATCTCTGCCAACTGACAGACTCCATTCCCCCATCCGTTCTTCGACGGCATCGACATACGCCTGCGGAACCGAACTATCCGTGCTGTAAACATTTCCATATTCATTAACAATCGTAGCTCTCTGAATAGATTCATTTCCTGTAATGATATGTTCCAGAATGGTATCTACATACTTCTGATTTTCAAAGCGGCTGCTCTCTGTCTCTTTTTCATTATCTTTCAGCAAAATGTCACGCGCTTTGATATCAACATAATGAATATGACGAAGTCCGCGGAGACTTCCAAGAGAAGCTGTAATGCTGTCGTCAATCTGCTTTCCTATCGTTTCCATTTTAAACACTTCTGATTCCTGCAGTTCCCGCTGGCTGTGGATATAGACTGCCATCATGGAAAGAAACAAGATGACGATGCTTCCTGCCAGAATTCCAATATAAATCTGCTTGAATGAACTTCTCTTCACTGATCTGACCTCCGGTGTTTTCGTTTTCCGTTTTTCTCTGTTTTCTTTCTATTCGAAAGCAAGAAAAGGAAATATCCCGTAAACAGAACATTTCCCTTTCTTTCATTGTAAAACGTTTCCGTCTCACCTGTCAAATTTTCTTTTGTTATGACTTGTTACAGTTCACAGGTTCCCTGCGAACTGTAACATTCGCAGCCCTCATTTAAAGTTTTGCTTCGCAAAAGGAGGGCTGCTCACACCTGAATCACTTTCTTACGCAGCGAAACAGCAAGTGTTTCACTGCTGAGTGAACAGTAACTATGACTTGACAGCACCCTGTGTCAGACCTGCAACGATATGTTTCTGCGCACATGCATAGGCAATCAGCACCGGAATCATAGCAATCAGGTATGAAGCAAATGCCAGGTTGTAGTCGAACGAATACTGCGATTTAAAGTTGTACTGGAACAACGGAAGTGTCCACATATCCTGCGACTGATTCAGGATCAGAAGAGGCATCTGGAAATCGTTCCACAGCCACAATGCATTCAGAATAAACACCGTTGCCAGCATTGGTTTGATCATTGGAAGTACAATCTGTACATATGCTTTCAATGTGGTACATCCATCGATGTAAGCTGCTTCCTCCAGGTCTCTCGGTACGGAGCGGATGTAGTTTACCAGAAGGAATACACCCTGTGAGGAGGCCAGTGTCACACACATGATAATCAGACCCGGGATATTGCAGAGATGTAATTTGGCAAGATATTTTACCAGCGGAACCATGATAACCTGGAACGGAACAAAGATTCCGGCAAGCAGATAATAAAAGGAAAACTTATAAAATTTCTTGTCCATATTACGTGCAATCGCATACGCACACATCGGAATGAAAATCATGATCAGAACAACCGATACTACTGTTACAACAACGGAATTCCGGAAAAATACGAAATAGTTCGCTTTTTGAAAAACTTCTACAAAGTTGCCGAGATAGAAACTCTTTGGAAATGCAAAGAAACTCTGCGCTGACTCCTGTGATGTTTTTAATGCAGTGATCACGGTAAGATAAAACGGATATAAGATTGCAAGCATTCCGAAAATCAAAATAAGATAAGATAATACTTTCAGTATTTTACTGCTTTTACTTTTTTCCATCTCAATCACCTACCTGTTTATCACTTGTCATTCTCAATGAGATTGCTGCTACAATTCCGACTACAACAAACAGGATCATGGACTCTGCAACCGAACGGCTGAACTTGCCTTCGTTGATTGCGTGGCGGAAAATCAGAAGGCCTACTGCCTCCGTTGCCTGTCCAGGGCCGCCGTTTGTCATTACTTTGATGTAATCGAATACGGTAAGACCTGCTTTTGCCTGCGTGATGATAACCATGTTTAATACCGGAATCAGATACGGAATCGTTACGTTTTTAAATCTCGCCCAGCTGCCTGCCCCGTCGATCGTTGCCGCTTCCAGAAGATCTTTCGGTACGCTCTGCAGACCTGCAATAAACAGTACGGTCGGGATTGCACATCCCTGCCATACATGTACCAGCAGGATCGCTGCTGCCGCCAGTTTCGGATTTCCAAGCGGGCTCGAAGAGAGTGCTCCGATTCCCAGGGCTTTTCCAATGACCGGAACTGCACGGTAAAACAGCTCATTCCAGATCAGACCTACAGTTACCATACTGATAACTGCAGGAATGAAGTATACGGAGCGGAACAGTGTAGAGAAACGCTTAATGCGGTTCAGGGCAAGTGCAATAATCAGTGGAATTACAACCAGCAGTACAACAAGGGCAATCGTATAACCGATATTGAACAGCAGTGCGGTACGAAAACGGGAATCCGTTAGTACATTTATGTAATTCTTAAATCCAACAAATTTATATTTCGGAGAAATACCGTTCCAGTTTGTAAAACTGTAGTATACGCCGATCAGCATGGTAATCAGGAAAAAGACTGTGTATAAAATCAGTGTCGGCAGTGAGAAGAGAAACATCACGAGATCTTTTCTTCTTCTTTTCTTTTTACCTGCAGTCGGTTTTTGTTCATTCCTGCTCATGTTTTATGTCCTTCCTTGTTTGTTACTCCGCGGAATCAGCTACTGCCTGTGCCCAGTCATCGGACATTTCTTTCAGGAAAGCATCTACATCTTTGTCCAGTAATACGTTCTGGATTTTACCACGTTTCGTATCCTCGAAGCCTGTCGGAGATACCGCGCCGTCTGCCTGGAATCCGTTCTCTTCTACATAGTCAAAGAATGGCTGGAACTGCGGAACGCTTACGGTTACACCTGTTACACAGGACGGACTCTTATCGTTATCAGCATAGATCTGAGCTCCTTCCGGGGAAAGCAGGAAGGAAAGGAAGGTATCGATTGCTTCCATTTTGTCTTTGTCGTCTGCTACTTTTGCATTGACGCAGAATCCAGTGTCAACGCCTTCGATTGCGATTGGATTTCCATTGTCATTCGGCAGTACAGAGAACTCAACATTAAAATCCGGGTTCGCGCTTAAGAAGGATGCCAGTGTCCAGCTTCCCTGGATGAACATCCAGCCTTCGCCGTTTGCAAAATCGTTGACTGCCTGATCATAGCCTAATGCCAGAGAATCGTCTTCCGCATAATCAAGCAGCTGAATCATTTTTTCTACAGAACTCTTATACTCCGGAATGGTGGAGAAAGACTCCTCACCTTTATTCATTTTCTCATAAACCTCAGAATGTTTGCCGAGATCTTTTCCTTCGAGATTGGCCCATAACTGCGATACGGTCCAGGAATCTTTGTTCGGCAGAATGAAGGCAGTCTCACCTTTATCTTTGATCTGCTGTGCAATGTTGATCAGATCATCCCATTTCGTCGGAATTTCGAATCCTGCTTCATCGAATTTATCTTTGTTGTAATAGATGCCCATGAAGTTGATGTTGAACGGAGCCATGTAATTCTGTCCGTCTTTTGCTCTGGTAGAATCCAGATACTGGCTGTCCAGGTTCTTCATGTAATCTTTGTCGGTCAGATCAAGGAGAAGTCCCTCATCCTCAAACTGTACGAACTGAGAATCGGTTGGCCAGTGGTTCATCATATCCGGCAGGCTGTCGCTGCTGGCACGGGTCATCAGAACTTCCTGTGCATCCGGCACAACGTTCTGTTTGATCACGATGTTCGGATATTTCTCTTCGAAAGCTGCAATTACTTTGTCGTAGCTCTCTGATGCCTCACGTTTTACCTGTACGAACTCGATCTCAACTTTCTTTCCATCCGAGCTTCCCTCTTCTGCTGCAGAGGAAGCAGAAGATCCGCT
>OMGJ01000697.1_pt1 | contig 18392 bp, 24 predicted proteins | sample 1645811 | NCBI WGS metagenome assembly OMGJ01 (sample SAMN05578589, study PRJEB25193) | human gut metagenome | biome: Human Microbiome; feature: human-associated habitat; material: feces | host: Homo sapiens | place: USA:Birmingham | reverse complement strand
CAACGGTATTGGTCGCCCACTTGCACTCATAGCCGGGGTGGTAGCGGCGGGTGCTGCCTGTCCTACGGTATTCCAGCGTCCCCGGCGTGGGGATTTGCTGCTCTGTGAGCATACGGGCTATCTTGGTCGGACCATTCCCGGCAAGGCAGAAATTGTATATCTGCTTGACTACGGGTGCAGCTTCCTCGTCAATGATGAAATTTTCGTCCTCGTCCATGAGGTAGCCATACACAGGCTTGCTTGTGATAGGCTTGCCACTCATGCCTTTTGAGCGTTTCACTGCTTTGATTTTCTTGCTCGTATCTCTCACCAGCCATTCGTTAAAGATATTCCGCAGCGGGGCAAAATCATTGTCGCCCTGTGCGCTGTCCACTCCGTCATTGATAGCGATGAAGCGGACACCTTTCTGTGGGAAAATCATTTCCGTGTACATTCCCACTTGCAGGTAGTTTCGCCCTAACCTCGACATATCCTTTACGATAACTGTCCCGACTTTTCCGGCTTCAATGTCCGCAAGCATGGCTTGAAAACCGGGTCTTTGAAAGTTCGCACCAGAATAACCGTCGTCCGTGTACCAGCGCAGATTGGAAAAGCCGTTCTGCTTTGCATAGGTTTCAAGGATACGCTTCTGATTGGAAATGGAATTGCTCTCGCCTTGCAGCTCGTCCTCATGGGAAAGTCTTGGGTAAAGGGCGGTAATTGGTTGTTGGTTGGTCTGTCTTAACATAAAATCCTCCGTTTCCGACAGCCAGCCCCACTATTCCGTACCTTGATTGTACCACATGGGGCGGCTGTCTGTATAGCGGCAAAAGCGTCAAATCTGCTTCTTTATGGTCGGTCAAATCGCCGTTTTTTGTGTAGCAGCTTCCGCTTCCAGCACTTTCATCATCTTGTCGGCTGCGGTGTCGGTTGCGCCCTGCTTGAAGAAGCCGGAAACGGTAAGGACGGAGTTGCCCATGCGGATTTCCGTTACACAGTCCGGGCGGCGGTCTGTTTTGGTGGTGCTTGTCTGTTTGGTTTCTGTCATAGGCTCTCCTTTCGCTGCTTCATCAGTTGCTTTAATCGTTCCAGCTTTTCCTGTGCGGTTTCCTTTCGGAAGTTGCTGCCCGTGAAGCGGACGGGGGCGCACATGGAAGTCAGCCTGTCATAGATACGGGCGTGGGGCGTGTCCTGCGGGTGCTGCAATTCCTCCAGCGTGAGGTTGGTCGTGGCGATCAGCGGCTTGCCGCTTCGGTAACGGCTGTCAATCACGCTGTAAACCTGTTCCAGCCCGTATTCTGTCCCTCGCTCCATACCGAAATCATCAAGTATCAGCAGGGGGTAGCTGCAAAGGCGAGAAATATACTCGTTCCTGCCCTCAAAGCTGGCGGCAAGGTCATTGAGTATTGTTGCAAAGTTTGTCATGCAGACGGCAACCTCTTTTTCCATAAGGGCGTTGGCGATACAGGCGGCAAGGTAGCTTTTTCCTGTCCCCACGCCGCCCCAGAACAGGTAGCCGATATTTTCAGCCTGCATGGTTTCCCAGCTCTCCACATAAAAACGGGCGGTTGCGGTCTGCGGGTTTCTGCCGTTGTCATGCTCAAATGTCCAGTTCCGCATAGCAGGGTCGGTAAAGCCCCGGCGTTTCAAGTCCTCCACTGTTTCAAGGTGCTTCTGTCGGCTTTCAGCGGCTTCCCGTTTTTCACGGGCTGCCCGCTGGCAGTCGCACTCTGTCGGGTGTCGGTCATGCCCTAACCATTGGGCGGTTTCTTTTGAAAAATAGGCTTCTTTGGGCGTATGGCACTTGCCGCAGTATAAAAGCCCGTCCTCGCCTGTGTAGTCCTCCGCTTCGGCGGTAGTGGCTGTAATGTCCGTAATCATAGCTTCAATCCCGTTTCTCATAAGCTCTCGCCCTCCTTGCATGAATAATCGGGTATGCCCTGTTTCGGGGCAGCCTTGCCTTTGGCAGCGTCCTCCTGCGCCCACTTGTAAATGGTGGCTGCATGGCTGTGGTACTGCTTCCCGGTGGAAGCGATATGGCAGGAAAGCCGGTCAATATAATACTCCCACTTGTCGGGCAGCTCTGTTTTCAACCCGGAAAGCTCTGTATCGGTCAGTATCACATTGTTGTATCTGCCATAAGCGGCGGGGGCGGGGTGTCCCGTTTCTCCCTCTCTCTCTTTTTCTATCTTTATCTCTTTCTCTAACTCTATCTCTATCTCTGGTGGACGAATGTCGGACAAATGTCCGCCGTTTGTCCGGGGCGCGGAAAGAGCCTTGTTTTGGAGCCTCGCCGCCCGCTTTCGCTCGGCCTCGGTGGAGGACTGGCCGATCAGCAGTTCGATATTGCTCATGTAAAAAGTGCCGCTGTCCAGCACTTCCACAAGGCCCAGCTTCAGGAAGATTTGCAAGGCCCTCTCCACAGTGCCGATCTGCTGGCGGGTAATGGTGGCGATCATCTGTGCCGTGTAGGGGATATTCTCGTCAAGCTGGAGCCGCCCGCCGTGTTTCAGGGATTTCAGATACAGCTTGAGCAGGATGTTGGAGTACAGAACACCGTCCTGCATACTTTCCAACAGCACGATGGAGTCATCGTCAAAATAGTTCTCTTTGAGTTTCAGGTAGTAATATTTTCGATTGTCTGACATGGGTTCCTCCTTGGGGTTCGTTTTGGGCTTCTGTACGCATTTAGAGGGCCGTTTTGGAGGCCAGAGGATAAATCTATCAGGCCCCCAGCGACACCCTCGAAAAAGTCCTTGATTTACAAGGGGTTTTCGGCCCCTAAAGCGTGACACTTAGCCCTCTGTTTCCGCTTGCGCTGGGTGGCCTTAATACGCTTCATGCGTCCGGCACATTCCGGGCAGTATTTGGCCCGGTTGGAGCCGGGGGTGAACAGCGCCTCGCAGACGGCGCACCGCTTGGCGTCCAGGCGGTGGAACAGGGCCGTTTCCAGTTCTCTGTCCAGCGGCAACACCGCCGCCCGGAACCACCGGCACAACAGGGAGCAGGAAATGGACTGGACGCAGACACATTCCTCCCCATCATCCAGCGCGATACAGTTGCCGCCGTCATAGTTGCAGCACTCATGTACCAGCCGCCGCGCTCTGCGGTACTGGCGGTAGTCCATGACGGGGATGGGTTCAGGCTTGCTTTTCTTCATGCTGGCACTTCCCACACCCGCCGCAGTTGCCGCAGCCCTGGCAGGCATGAGCCTCCGGCTCCGGGCCAGTGGGCGCGTCTGCCGGTTCCGGCTGCAACAGGGCAAGGGGCAGGCGGATATTCAGGTGGACAGTGACGGGTAAAATAATCTGCTTCATAGGGCAATCTCCTTCCATGAGTGGATGTTGACAGTTCTGTGCAAAGGGTGTCGTGAAACGCGACGCACCTAAAAGGGGGTCGGCAAAGCGCCGTACCCTTTACCGCTCCAGCCCCCGGTCGCGGGACTTGTCCCGTTCCTGGCGGGCCAGTTGGTCGGCGGCCTTGCGGAGCCGTTCCACAGCTTTCAGTTCCTCCCGCATGGCCTTCATGTCGATGCTGTCCACCTGTTTCTGGGTGGTCAACAGGTCGATCTCGCGCTGCCATTCCTTCGGGGTGATTTCCTCGCCGCTGGCTTTCAGTTCTTTCAGATACCGGGCCGCCGCGTCATAGAGGATCAGTTCCCGGCTATGGCGCTGCTCGAACAGTTCCCGCTTCTCCGGCTTCACCTTGGCAAGCTGCTTATGGACAGCCTTGTACTTGTTGTACTGCGCCCACATCTCCCCGCGCTCAGTGAGAACAGCGATCCGGCGCTCGGCCTTGACGATCTCTCGCCGCAGGTCATAGTAGCTGCTGTTCATGTCGGAGATTTTATCGTGGAGCTGCTGCATGGTCTTGATCCCGTTTGCCTGCATAAAGCTGAACAGGGCGGCGCTCTCCTGCAAAGCCCGGATTTTGCCGGTGCGGGTGTCAGGCCGCTTGAGCTGCTGCTGGGCCTCCCACAAGTCAATCATGCTGGGCTGCTGACCCTCCGGCTTCTCCGCCTCGGCCTTAGACCAGTTGTAGAGGCGGGTAATGCGGGCCTTGATTTCCTTGAGCAGCTTGTTGTCGGCGGCGATCTGCCGGTTGACTTCTCCCTTGTCGGTGCGGATGCCGCGCTTCTCCATCTGGCTGGCCGCTGGCCCCAGGTGGACAGAGGGGATTTTATCAATGCCCTGTCGCTTGTAGCTGCGGTGGTCTACCAGGGCGGGATGACCGGCGGCCTCCAATGCCCGGTTGGTATAGGCCGCCCATGCCGCCCGCCAAATCTCCACATTCCCTTTGTCGTTCCAGTCGGTGGTATCCTCCCGGTGGTTCTTCCAGCCGCCTTTCCCGTCCGGGATGCGCTGGCCGTTTTCGTCCAGGTCGTATGCCTTGCGGCACTTCGCGCCCCATGCGCCATTTTCTTTCAGGGGCCGGACGGTCAGCATGATATGAACATGGGGGTTGCCGGTTCCCTTGTCATGGATGGCAAAGTCGGCGCACATCCCCTTGTCCACAAAGTTGTCCTTGACATAGGCCCGGACAAGGGCAAGCTGCTGTTCCCTGGACAGTTCGCGGGGCAGGGCCGCCTCAATCTCGCGGGCAAGCTGGCTGTCCCTGGCTTTCTCGATCTGCTCCACACTGTTCCAGAGGGTGGAGCGGTCTGCAAACTCCGGCGGGGCGTGGGCGGGCAGCATGATTTCCGCATGGACAACGCCGCCTTTCCGGGTGTAATCGTGGGGCAGGCCGTCCCATTCATTCGTCAGCTTGGTTCCGCTTCGGTAAGCGGCTGCGGCAACAGCGGAACGGCCTTCGCTGCGCTTGATGATACTGACGGGGATATGGCAAAAATCTATGGGTGGCACCTCCTTTCGGCGGGGATATTTCAGGCTCCGTGGAGCCGAACAAACGCGAAGCGGGTGTTTGGCTGCGCGGGGCGCACAAGGGGTTTGGGGAGTGTAGCTCCCCATCGCGCTCGGAGAGCGCAACAGCCCCCGGCAGGGCGCACGACACCGGCAACGGTGTATAAGTGCGCCCTTGTAAACAAGGGACTTACGGCTTGTCCCCGGATTTCGGCAGTTTTGCGGCCAGTTCCGCCGCCCCCGGAAGATGGGACAGGGCAATCAGGAACGCCTTGACCTCTGAGCCGGGAAGGTCTGGGGGCAGAGGAAAAATGCCCTCCAAAATGGCCCCGCGCTCAATCAGGCGGCGGGTGCGGGCCTTGCGTTCCTCATTGCGCTGCTTGTTCTCCAAAATCTTCTGGCGGTTCTCAAGCTGCCGGATCTCCTTCAGGACTTCTTCGCGCTCGTCTTTTTTCTGTTTCGCTTGGGCGGTGCTGTCTTTGTGCATATCGTTTTCTCCTTTGGCGGCTTCATCCAGCCGCGCTTGATATAATATTTCTGTAACTTGATAATGGCGTTGCGTACCGTGACAATGGCCGCCGATGTGGTAAAGCCTTCCGCCTCGGCAATCTCCTTAAAGGGCTTTCCCTCCCAAAACCGGGCATGAAGGCAGCTCGCCTGCCGGGGCGTCAGGGTGGCAAGTGCCTCCCGGAGCCGTTCCATCATCAGGGCATGGGCGGCCTCCTGTTCCCGTTCCGTTTCCTTCTCCACCAGAATATCCTCCGGGGAAACGGCCTGCTCCGGGAAATGGTGTTCCATGCCGGGGGATGCGTCCAGAGAATAACAGTGATAGTGCTGCTTTGCGTCATTTGCGTTCTCTGCGCGGCTTTCCTCCGCAATGGCGTCTGCAACCTCGTCCGGCACTTCCACAAAAGTGTCCTTCTTGCAAATCGGGTAGTAGTATTTTTTCAGGTTGATGGTTTTCATAGGCCGCTTGTCCATTTCCGGCGCATGAAGTACCGGCGCAGCCGCCGGAGCGCCGCATGGATGGACTTCCCCGCCTGGGATGGGGTAATGCCCTCCATCGCGGCAATGTCCTTCACTTTCATCCCCAGCATATACCGGGCATGGACGCGGCGGGCCTGCGTTGGGGTCAGAGAGGAAATGGCCTCATAGAGCCGCCGGAGCAGTTCGGCGTATTCAGCCTGCGCCTCCTTTTCCATCAGGTAATCCTCCGGCGAAGGCTGCGCCCAGCCGATGGCGGCGTTCTCAATCCCATCATCGCAGTCAAGGGAGTAAAATGCCTTGTAACGGTACATCTTGCGCTCCCTGGCGGCCTCGGCCCGCTTGTCCAGCAGGAACGCTTCAACGATTTCATCCGACACCTCCACAAAGGTGTCCTCGGTGCAGAACGGGTAATATTGCTTGAGGTTGATCGTCTGCATAGGCCCGCCCTCACTCTGCCGGGAAAAGGCAGTCATAGCAGCGGCGCATATTCCGCAGGCCCCGCCGGATGGCAACGCTGACCTTGCTGCTGTCTACACCCTCCCTCCGGGAGATTTCCGGCTGGCTGATACCGGCGATGTAGTAGGCCCGGACGCGGCGGGCCTGTGTGGGGGTGGCATGGGCCAGGGCTTCCGGCAAGGCGGCCAGCAGCCGCAGATGGGCGGCCCGTTCCTCGCGCTCCAAAAGAATTTCCTCCGGCGATCTGCCGTGTTCCAGCGCGTAGTTCTCCGTCCAGCTATATGCGTCCAGAGCGTAGTAGGCGCGGTGGTAGACCTTCCGGCGCTCATAGTTGTTCATCTCGCGCTGGGCCTGCCGCATGACCTCCCAAACTTCATCGCTGACCTCCACAAATTCATCGTGCCGGTAGTGGGGATAAATCCACCGCAGATTGATTGTTTTCATAGGCTTACCTCCTGAAAATGGGAGAGGCGGGCAGCTTGTCCGCTGTCCGCCTCCCGCTGGGATAAGGGAAACAATCCCTTTCACTTGGTAGCCCGAAAACAGGTAATTCGTTAAGCCTGTTTTCAAAGAAATTTATAAATTTTTTTCTGACTGCCTCCACACTTTGATACACGGCCACTTTGGAGCAGCCGCACACCGTTCCGATCGCCGCAAGGGTCAGCCCGTCCAGGGCATAGAGCAGGAACCGGCGGCGCTGGGCCTCGGTGCAGGTGTCCAGGACGGCCATCAGCTCGCCCAGCGTTTCCATGCGGCACAGGTAATCCTCCGGCGTTTCGCCGTAGATACCCACGCCCTCGGTGGCAACTATGTATTCGTCAAACTCCCGGCCATCCCAATGCCGCCGCTGCTCATGGGACAGGTTTTCGGCTTTGTGGTCAGCCCGGTCAAGAAATTCATAGACTTCCAGCGTGACCTCCACGGCCACAGCTTGTCCATTGTAGTTGATGGTGACTTCCATCTGCCTTTCCTCCGTTCAGATTTTTGCGGGAAAATCTGAACGGGGCGGCGGGGAACGACACCGGGGGCAAGATTCGGGCCATGTTGGCCCGATGTTCCGGCCCCATAGGTATGAAAAAGCGCCCGGACAGCATGAAGCTATTCGAGCGCAAAAAACACGGTATTCAGTTACATTGTGACAATTTTCGCACTGGCTGCCAGACGGGGCCGGTTCGGTGGCCGGGATTTTTTTGACGATAGTACAAATATCGTCTGAATTTGTCGGCGGTCAGTGTGCTTCATGGCGGCTCCCTCCTAAAGCCGCCGTGTCAGCGTATAGGCGTCACTCCTTTGTCGAGGGCATAAAGAACGGCGGCCTTGATTTGTTCAAAGCCGCCGTAGGGTCGAATTTGGGGCATGGCGATTGTCTGCTGGACGACGGCTTTTTTTCTTTTGCCGTCGTCCGGCAGTTCATCTAAATTATTTTGCTTTCCTGTTCAGCCCTTTCAGAATGAACAGCGCCAAAACAGCACAGGCCAGCAGAACTATGATACCAATGAAAACCTGAACCATATTTGCATCGTAATAGCCGGAGATATTGAAAACGGCTGTCATGGGATACACCGTTTTTAGCTGGTTGGACATACTTGCGAACAGTCCGGCGAACGAATAAATTTCAGCAAATACCAGCGCCAGCCAGTAACCCTTTTTCATCCGGGCCACCAAAGCGATGATCGGAGAAATGGCAAGGAACACACCAATCCCGTCCAGAAGATATGTTTTCAGGTTTTCCAAAACAAGGCCAATGGAAAGAGCTTCAAAGTGTAAAACGGCCTCAACGAGAAAGGTAATCGCAAAAAGCAGAAGATAGATTAAGACGCTGAACACCAGAGCAAGCACCATTTTGGAGAGCGTCAGCTTCACTTCATCCACGGGAATGAGCCGCAGGGATTTTAGGGTGTCCTCCTGTTCCTCCCGGCAGATCATATAGCTTCCCAGCAGGGCAATGACCGCAGGCAGCACATAAAAGGTGGCGAGGGATTGGGCCGCTGTCATAAACCATCCGGCACCGTCAATATAGCGGCTTTCATAAAATGTGAACTGCCCCTGTGCAAAGACAATCAACGCCACCATGACCGTTGCAAAACCGGCAATCCACAAAATTTTGGAACGGCGGAGTTTCCGGCGCTCCGCCCAAAGTAAAAGCTCCATTTCAAATGCACCTCACTTTCTCTTTTTCAAAGCAGCCCCAGCCAGCAGGACAGAAGCAACGCCCCACACGCCTATGCAAAGGAACGCTCCCGGAATATTGAGTGGCTGGGTAATTACGACACCCGGAATATCCCGCATAACAATGGCGGTCATGCTGGACAGCGGATGCAGGTACATATTCACCATCAAGAGGATAAAGCCGAGGAATGTATAAACCAGCGTCAGGCAGACGGGAAGAATATACCCCTTCTGCGCTGCGGCAGCCGCCAGTATTGGCAGTACCGCAAAGGCGGTCAGCAGAGAGATTTCCATACACTTCCGCAGAAGATAAAGGACGCTCCCGCTGTCAAAGGCAATATAGCCGGGCAGTACGCCGGTAAGGATGGACGCGGCTGCGGTAATCAGCATGAAGCAGACCGAGTACACCAGCACCACAGCAAATTTGCTGAAAAAGTACGCCATCTTATTGATCGGCACGATCCAGAGCTGTTTGAGCATATCATATTGGTTTTCGTTATACATCAGCATGGTACACAGCATCCCCAGCACCACCGGCAGGATGATCCACGGGGTATAGCTGAACGCCGTCCACTTGTAAAACTCGATGGGTTCCACGCCGGTTCCCTTAACACTTGCGAAGTAGAACACGGCGGCCAGCGGCATAAACAGAGCTGCCAGCAGCATGAGCCAGATAAACTTTCTCCGGCGCAGCTTTAGAAATTCAACCTGTATCAGTTTAAGCAATGCCCTCTCCCCCCGTAATCTGCTTGAAATAGTCCTCAAGGGTATCATTGCAGATTTGGGAGCTGATAACAGCCACATCCTGCACCACAAGGGCCTTGTTGATTGCTGCCATATCCAGTGCGGTGTCATAGAGCCGCAGGTTATGTTCATCCTGCACCGCATAATCGGTCACATGGAACTGCCGTTCCAAAATCAGAGAGGCTTTGGGGACATCCGACACCTGAAGCTGGATGTATTTCCGATTTTTCTTTTCCAAATCCTCCATGCTGCTTTCTTCCAGCAGTACGCCGTGGTCGATAATTCCAATATCGTCTGCCAGAAGCGCAATTTCAGAAAGAATGTGGCTGGAAATCAGAATGGTTTTGCCGCGATCCACGCTTAAATCCTTGATAAATTTCCGCACTTCGGCAATGCCGATGGGGTCAAGCCCGTTGGTCGGTTCGTCGAGGATCAAAAGCTCCGGGTCATGCAGGATGGCGTTGGCAATGCCGAGGCGCTGTTTCATGCCAAGAGAATACTTGCTGAACAGCTTTTTGTCCCGGTAAGGAAGCCCCACGACTTCCAGTGCGTTCTTGACGGCGTTGGGCCGGGGCGTCCCGCGCAGCTTCGCAAAGATTTCAAGATTTTCTGTGCCGGTCAGGTTGGGGTAAAAGCCGGGGGTTTCGATGATGGCCCCAATGCGGGGATAAATGCGCTTCTCATGGCCTTTGATGTTCTGGCCGAACACATCCACTTCGCCGGAAGTGATTGGCGTAAGGCCCAAAATCATTTTCATAATGGTGGTCTTACCAGCTCCATTTCGGCCCAAAAGCCCGTAAATCCGGCCCGGCTTCACATGAATATCCACAGAGCTGACGGCGGTTTGCTCGCCGTAAATTTTCGTCAGCTTTTTGGTTTCAATCACAAGATCACTCATAAAAATGCCTCGCTTTCTCATTTTGTTTCGTTCTTCCAGATAACATAGTTGTAAAGGCTGCCATCCGGGGAATAGTTGATGAACAATTTGAAATCGCCCTTTTCACAGGGAATGACAAATTCAACACGGATTTGGTCGGAGTGTTCCGGCACATAACAGGACACCTCCGGGGAAGCGTCCTCCGGCAGTCCGCCCAGCTTATCGGCTTCTTCCTCCCATGTTTCCTGTATCGCCTCCGCAGAAGTGTTGTCCTGTACGCCCTGCGGCAGCGCATTGAAGAAAGTTTCAAAATCTCCATCCATCATCTGGTTAAAGTATTCGGTTGCTTCCTCTGTAATGGCCTGCTGGTCGGGGGCCTCGCTGGAAGATGGGGCGGCCTGCTGGCAGGCGCAAAGTGAAAAAGTGAACAGAACACAGAGGAATAAACTAATCAATCGTTTCATAGGTCTTTCCTTTCAGTAAGATTGCTTTTTTAGAGCCACGACGGATGCGGCGGCAAACGCGGCACCGATCAGGAGCAGCGAACCGGCACAAACAAGCGGCGAAGTGTTAGGCAAAACGCCTTGCATCAGGCTTTCTACCATAGCGGCGGCCGCTTCGGAAATATGGGGATAAATTCCCATCACGCTTGCCAGCGGGTGTATTCCCGTAAGATAGGCCGGGGCAATGACTACGGGAACCAGATACAGCAGCGTTGCACCAATAGGCAGAATATATCCTTTTGACAGCGTGGCAAGAAATACAATCGGAAGCATGGCTATGGGAACCAGAAGCCCGCCCGCCAGATACAAAAGGCCGGCATCCATCAGTGTATGGGCGTTCAGATCGGGAAATCCCCCGGCAATCAGCCCGCCGACAACGCACAAAAGAAAGGTAATCAGGCACAGCCCCACGGACATCAGGATCACCACAGCGACTTTTGAAAAGTATAGCTGCGCTTTTGTGATCGGGATGATAAGCAGTTCTTTCAGCGTGTCGTTCTTGTATTCGTCAAAAAACAAGGTTGTGGCGAACATTCCCAGCACGATCGGCAGGAACAGGCTGGACAGGTTCTTAAACGCCAGTGTGTAGAGGTCGCCAAAGCTATCCATGTAGGGGCTGCTCCTTGCAATGCTGCAAGCCCGCTCAATCGCAAATGCTCCAAACAGCAGCGTCAGAGCCAGAATACACCAGACAATCTTATTTCGCTTCCATTTCTGGATTTCAGTTGCAATGATCGTCATGCGGTTTCCTCCTTTCATGGTTCCCATTATAAAGGGCAAACCTTGCCATAACCTTGCCGAGAAAAAATTTTTTCAAAAAAAGCTCTGTGATTTCACAGAGCTTTCGGAAGTATGATGGTAAATGTTGTTCCAGCTTCAAGGATACTGTCTGCCGTGATGGTTCCTTTATGGACGCTTACCAGTTCCTTAGCAATGGAGAGGCCCAGCCCGTTCCCTTTGGCAGATCGGGAGTGGTCGCATTGATACATCCGCTCAAAGATATGGGGGAGATCAGCGGCGGAAATCCCTTTCCCGTTATCAGCCATTATGATTTTTGCCTGCTGCTCCGTTTCGGTCACGGTCAGGGTCACTTGTCTTGCGCCGCTGTGCGTCAGGATATTTTGCAGCAGGTTATTGAGAATACGGGTGTAGGCGGTAGGGTCAACCCTCGTCATGTATTCTGTTTCGGGTATCTCAATTTCATAGGTGAGATCGTGACTTTCCAGCAGCGGCACCCAGTCGGCCATGATGTCGCGGGAAAGCTCGTTCAGGTCGCAGACTTCAAAATGAAAAATCTGCTCCCCGGCATCCAGCTTCACCCATTCAAACAGGGCGGTCACAAAGTCTTTCAGGTGGTGGGCTTTTTCCATAGCTACCCGAATATATTCTTCCTGCTCGGCTCCTGTCACCATCTTGCTTTCCACGGCTTCCAAATAGCCCACCAGAGAGGCAAGCGGCGTTTTCACATCATGGGAAAGGCTTGTCATAAGCCGTTTATAAGCCTGCTCGGATTGCTTCTGCTGTATCAGTCGGGATTGGCTGCTCATAGCAATCTCGTTGATGTCATAGCAGATTTGTTTCGTCAGATCGCTTTCCCGCGCCAGTACACGGCGGTTCAAGTTCCCGTTCTTTATATCTGCCAGAGCGTCTTTGATAAGGGAAAGCTGGCCCCGGACGCGGTGAAGTTTTGCCAAAAGGTAGCCGATTACCAGCAGGGCAATCAATAGGGCCAGCAGTAGATAAAGATTTAACTCCATGCTCATGCCTCCTTATTGAACCGATACCCCACACCCCGGACGGTTTGGATATAAAACGGCTGTTCTGGATTTGGCTCAATCTTCTTCCGTAGCTTACTGATAAAGGCCATGATATTGTTATCGTCAAAGTCGTATTCTTCCGTCCATACCTGCGTGTAAAGTTGCTTTTTTGTAAATACCCGTCCCTTATTGGACGCCAAAACCAGAAGCAAATCAAATTCCTTGCCGGTTAGCTCTACCGGGATATTTTGGACAATCACCGTCCGATTGATTTTATCAATCACCATATCTTTCAGAAGCATGGTGGCGGCCTCGTTCCCGGTCACGGGATTTAGGGTGGTGTAGCGCCGGATTAGGGAATTGACGCGGGCCATCAGCTCGTTAATGCCGAAAGGCTTTGTCAGGTAATCGTCCGCCCCCAGCCGCAGGCCGGAAACCTTATCTTCCTCGTCGCTTTTGGCGGTCAGCATCAGCACCGGCACATTATTTTTCTCCCGGATTTTCTGCAATACCTGAAAGCCGTCCATACCCGGCATCATCACATCCAGAATAATCAGGCAACAGGTGTCTTTGTTTTCTCCCAGCAGCCGTAAGCCCTCTAAACCGCCATGCGCCACCACCGCAGACAAGTTTTCCTGTTCCACGCATTTCTTCATCAAGGCACAAAGTTCCTTATCATCGTCTATAATCAAAACACTATTCATGTTTCAAAGCCCTCCCTTGCTTTGTCCTGCCATCCACCGGCTTTTTGGCATCTTTGGGAATTAACCATAGTGTTGCCATTTTCACAGCGCCGGGAATACGGCCAGCTATGCAGTAATAGTTTATTTGACGGGCGGAAACGCCCCATTTTTCGCCAGCTTCTTTCAAAGTCATGTATTCCATCTCACATTCCTCCAATATATCCATTATATTTCTTGATCTCGAAGAATACAAGATGCAAAGCGTGTCGGAATTATGAATTTAGGCAGAGGCCAAAGCCTCTGCCTAAAAACTAATTGTAAATCAGTTCGTCTTGAATAATTTCCTCTGCCTGCGCTTTCAGCGTGTTCATCAGCCCCACCCAGCGCATGGGGTCACGGTCTTTCAGTTCCTCGGTGACGCCCGCCGCCTCCATCATTCGGGGCAGCATGGCGTCCATCCGCTCCCGCGCCGCCCGGTCAATCTCCAACAGGTGCGGGTACAGCTTTTCGCTCAAAATCAAGCTGCTGTAAAGGCCGGGCCGGTGTTCCTTCAGGTAGCGTTGCCGCATACGGCCATACTTGCCGATGGGGGCCTCCGGCTGCTCGGAAAGTTTCAGGTCGGGGATGTAGTAATCTCCGCAGCGGGTGTAAGTCAATTTGTTCATGTTCGTCCTCCTTTGCACTGTGATGGTTAAACTGCGGCGCTGGCCGATACGGTGGCCTTGCGCGGCTCCTGCCTGGGTAACTGGCTGGCAGGGATAAAAATCCCTTTCTCCATGTCCTCGGCCCGGATTGCGGCCTTTGCTGCCTCCACTTGGGCCTTGCGTCTGGCGTTGTAGCGTTCTTCCCATTCCTTCTGCTTGCCGTTGGCCTTGCGGCGTAAGTAGTTCTGGTGAAGCCTGTCCTTGCGTTCCTCCTTCTTCCGCAGTTCTTCCTGTTCCTCCGGGGTCAGGGGAACCGGCTGCAAGGCGGGCGGGATATACCGGCCCACAAAATTGAAGTAGATTTCAACCTCCTGCGTGGTGTCCTGGCTGCCTTTGCGGGCGCGTTCATGGACAAGAATTTTCTCTACAAACTCGTTGAGCATGGTGTTTGTCAGCGTGTCGAAATTCTCATACTTGTCAATCAGGGCAATAAATTTCTCCGCAGATTTCCGGCTCTGCTCATAGCCGGTAACGGCCTTTTCCAGTTCCGTGATTTCCGCATTGAGAGCGTCCTGCTCTTTGGCGTACTGTGCGTCCAGGGCCTCATACCGGGCGTCTGGCAGCTTACCCAGGGCGTTGTCCTCATAGATTTTGCAAATCAGCCGTTCCAGTTCCCCGGCCCGCTTTTGGGCGGCGGCCAGCCGTTTCCGTTTCTTGGATATGTCGGCGGTCTGCTGGGCAACCTGCGTTTCCTGGACGGTGCGGATAAACTCGGCCCGGTCATTTTGGGAATACTCCGCGATGGCCCGGAGCATATCGGTTATCAGGGTCAGGACGGCCTCGGCCCGGATGCGGTGCTGTGTGCCGCAGAGCGTCCCGCATGGAATTTTGCTGTATTGGCTGCAAGTAAACTGTGGGTCACGCTTGCCGTTATTGACGCGATGGACATACATCTTGCCGCCGCAGTCGGCACAGTACATCAGGCCGGTCAGGGGATGGGCTTCGCCCCAGCCGTCCGGGTAACGCCTGACATTTGCCCGGATACGCTGCACATTGTCAAAGGTTTCCTGATCGATAATGGCCTCATGGGTATTCTCGAAAATCGTCCACTCGCTTTCGTCAACATAGTGGCTTTTCTTGTCCTTGAAGTGCTTGCGAGTCTTGAAATTGACCGTATGGCCTAAATACTCCCGTTTTTTCAGGATTTCAACAACGGTAGAAGCACTCCAACGATAAATATCCGTAAAGGTCTTATTCTTGTTCACTCCCTCGCCATAGCGGGCAAGGTGAACGGCGGGCATTTCGATTTTTTCTTCTGACAACTTGGTTGCGATCTGATAGGGGCCGTAGCCCTCCATCGCAAGCGCGAAAATATGGCGTACCACAGCGGCGGCTTCTTCGTCAACAAGCCAGTGTTCCCGCTTTTCGTCCCACAAATAACCGAAAATGACAGTGCCGGTCAGGTGCTTGCCGCTCATGCCTTTGGACTTGAACACGGAGCGGATTTTTCGGCTGGTGTCGCGGGCGTAAAACTCATTCATAATGTTGCGGAACGGGGTAAAATCATCATCGCCTTTCAGACTGTCCACACCGTCATTGATGGCAATCAGCCGGACACCGCGCTGCCGCAAAATCTCCATGACCTGACCGACTTTCAGATAGTCGCGCCCCAGGCGACTCATGTCCTTTATGACGATGGCCTCCACCCGTCCGGCCTCGACTTCCTCCATCATTGCCAGAAAGCCGGGACGGTCAAAACGGGTTCCCGATACGCCATCATCGGTGAAGTGGGTAGGGTTCGGCAGACCATTCCGGCGGGCATAGTCCTCTAACATCTTTTTCTGGTTGGATATGGAATTGCTCTCGCCCTGTAACTCATCGTCGCGGCTCAAACGCTCATACAGAGGGGTGATTTTCTCGTTTCTCATGGCTGTACCTCCTGAAATGAAAATGCTCTAAGTGACTGCTTCACTAACCATGACAAAAACCATGATTAAGAAGTCACTTAGAGCATACATCTCCCGCCGCCATCTTAAATTTGCGGTACTGCTTTACGGCGAAGTGGTCTGGTTCCTTTTCCTCCAGCTGCTGGAACAGGATATCCACCGGGCTCTGGTAGGTCTCGTCGTCCTCCCTGGCTTCACTGGCATTGATCAGGTCCAGGAGGGTGATGAAGTTGCGTTCTTCCTCCGGCGCCTCGTACCAGATGTAGCCGATCAGGGCCGAATAGTACAGCCGCTCGGCCTTGACCCAGAAATCCTCGGAGGATTTTTCCCCTTCCCCCTTCGTGTTCAGGATCAGCGCGTTTACCAGCTTTAGGATATCTTTCTCGGAGCGGATGTACGCCAGCGGGTTATATCTCATGGACTTCTTGAAGTTAATGAGATTGAGGCACTTGATCCGGTATTTCTTCCGCTCCAGGAAGGAGCCGACCTCCGGCAGGAGGGTGCCCTTCGGATCGGTGCAGACATAGGAGGAATGTGCCTGGAGCAGGGAAGGCTTGCAGAAGAACCTTGTTTTTCCGCTCCCTGAGCCGCCGATGACTAAAATGTTTTTATTCCTGGCGTACTTCGGCTGCTTCGGGCGGCTCGACATGGTGATCCGCTCCGTCTGCGTCATGGGGATGTTGTTGAAAAAATCCTTATCCACGAAAGGGGCGATATCGGCTGCCGTTCCCCACCGGGCGCTGCCGTATTCCATGCCGTGGCGGTATTTTTTCGCGTTCTTCCCTTTCAGGTAGACCGCCAGCCGGAGGATCAGCGCTCCGGCAATGCCGATCAGCAGGTCCGCCGGCTCCAGGCTCGGCGCCGGGGAGGTGAAAGCCATGGAAAATCCGTCCCGGATGGAGAGCAGCTTTGCGGAAAGGTCCGCGCCGGGGGCAAGCTGGAATGCCTGGGCCAGTTTGTCGAAAGGATAGGCGAACAGGAGATAGGGGAGGTTCGTCAGGATCAGTTTTTTCATGTTCATCGCTGCACGCTCCGATCCCTGGTTTTGACCTTCTCCCGGTCCAGCGTCCGGTGCTCCGGTTTCCGCTCCGCCTGTTCCTTCGCCTGCTCCAGCCGGTCCCGGATGGCGGGCTTTTCCTCCCGGCCCATCCTGCGGCCGGCAAACTCCTGGAAGGCCGCCGTGATGGCGTCCGCGTCCCGGCTCTTGAAAAAGACCAGGTAGCGGGGCTGTTCGGCGGCGGTGTCCTTCTTCAGGGCAAAATCCACATGGTATTTCTTCGCCACATGGGTAAAGGCCTTGATGTTCTTGTCGCTGATCTCGATATTGGCAAGCCCGGCGTTCTGGGAGGCCAGCTGTCTGAGGGTCTGCTTGCCCCGGTATATCTTCGGCTGCCTGCTTTTCTGGATTTCCTCCAGGAACTTCTTCACCGCCTTTTCAAACACCTGCTCGCTCATTTTGGCCCCGTTGACGATCAGCGTCACGGTCCTGCCTGTTACTTCTTCCTGCATTTAACCCCTCCCTCGCTTTCCGTCCCCGTACATATCGTGCTGTACCAGGGAAGAATAATAATTGCCGATGGTAGCCGGGGCGTTATACAGGGCCGCCAGCAGATATTTCTTGATGTTGCGGACATAGGTGGTGTTCTCCCGCATACAGTCCATGACGTACCGCACATGGGAACTGTCCAGCTTCATAAACCGGGACTTTACCACCTCTGCCGGATAATCATCTCCGGCAATGCGGATGACTTTGCGGGCAGAACATACGGTATCCACGATCAGGTCAACGATTTCGTCAAGCTGCTCACGGTCGATATGGCTGTCCTGCACCAGATAGCTGTACTCGATGTTATCCAAAATCACTTCACGATAACATTCTCTGGCTCCCATCCCATCCGTTCCTATCCCTGCCGGAGGCCGTCCCGTAAGGGGCTGGGGATTTGATTGGATAGGATTTGATACCTCCATATTTGATAAATCTGTTATTGATCCATAGTTACTTGATTCTTTCGTATTTAATTGTGCGGGGTTTCCCTGTTCAGGTTTTTCCTGTGCAGGGTTCTCCAAGACAGGATTTGCCTGAACTGGATTTTCCCGTCCAGGTTTTTCCCGTTCAGGCTGGGACGTTCTGGGCTGCTCCAGGATGGTGTATTCGATAGCCCCAAGCTGCCCGTTGGCGTTCCGGACACGCTCCCGGATCACATAACCCTGTTCCTCCAGCTCCCGCACCCCGGCGCAGATACTGTCCACGCCATCTTTGCAGATACGGGCAAGGCCCTTTGTGGTATAGTCCCATCCTTCCGGCAGGGAGAGCATGAGGGAGAGAAGGCCCTTCGCTTTCAGCGAGAGCGACTTGTCCCGCAGGTGATGGTTGGACATCACCGTGTAATCGCGGGTTTTCTCAATGCGGAATACCGCCATGTTGGATACCTCCTTCCTTCGGTTTTGAAAAGTGTTCGTTTCGGCAGGTTTGCACCCCTATATCGCCGCCCGGCCTCCCATGAGGGAAAGGATATGGGCGGCCTCGTTTGCGCCGCCCACAGACGAAAAATAAGGGGATTTCCCACCCGTTTTCATACAGTTTTGAGTGCCCCCGGCAGGGCATAAAAAAACGCCACAGGTTTGTGTTACCTATGGCGTTGCCCCGGCAGATGGCCGGTCTGTATTCAGTTACTCATTACTTACTCCTCGTTATCCTCCATCCCCAGCCAATCTTCAAAGGATTTTCTGGAAATGCGGATCATGTTTCGAATCCGGATCGTCTGGAACTCGCCGGAGTTTGCCAGCT
>OMGJ01000694.1_pt1 | contig 18456 bp, 17 predicted proteins | sample 1645811 | NCBI WGS metagenome assembly OMGJ01 (sample SAMN05578589, study PRJEB25193) | human gut metagenome | biome: Human Microbiome; feature: human-associated habitat; material: feces | host: Homo sapiens | place: USA:Birmingham | reverse complement strand
TAAACATCGTTGAAAGTATGTTGTACATAAACAGAAAGGGAAATCCCACAAAATAAACCCTAAGATACAGTACTGCCTCATCGAGTATATCAGCAGGTGTCTGTAATAAGTTCATCATTGAATGTGAAAAGAAAAAGCCAAAGACACCCAGAAATACGCTTAAAACCAGAAAACTAATCAGTGATGTTGATACTATTGTTTTCATTTTGCCGTAATCCCTGGCGCCGAAATAGCGGCTCACAAGCACACCTGCACCTACACCGGCTCCCAGTGCTATACAGATAAATACATTCGTAAGCGCAGCACAGGCTCCAACTGCCGCAAGTGCAGAGGAGCCTACAAACTGGCCAACGATGATTGAATCAGCCATATTATATACTTGTTGAAAAAAGCTGCCCAGAATCATAGGCATTGCAAAAACTGTCAGCGCCTTTAATGGCGCATCTGTAATTAAATATTCATCTTTTGACATTATTTTATATCTCCCAAAATTTTTGGAATATCCCCACATATCTGAAATGAATGCAAGTTTTGTTTCTTACATAATTGTTTATTTTTATACATACAAGAATCTGCTCTATCAAATAATATCTGTATTGTACTATCCTTATAATCATCTGATATCGCCCATCCACACGCAAAATCAATTGGAAGTTCATTTCCATTGCTATTTAATCTGTCTTTTTCCATGTATATTCTTTTTAAAATTTCATGAACTTCCGATTTATCTGTATTATGGATAATTACCATGAATTCATTTCCACCATATCTTCCCACAAAATCTTTTTCTGGCAGCACACTGCGTAAAAGCGCAGCAAAATTTACTATCAGCTTGTCTCCTGCCGAATGTCCCATTGTATCATTAATAAACTTTAACCTTAATCCGTGAAACTTGCACCCTGCGGGAATTGAACCCACAACTAGCGCTTAGGAGCTCGAGTCCCCGTTGGAAACCTATATTATTTTGAGATAAGATAAGTCAATGAAATCATTGATTTTTCTACCCTTCCTGTAAATCCATGTCAAAATAAGAAAATTTGTCTTTCTATTCTCTTATCTTCTGTTCAGCGTCAACCTCTAAAACGCTTCGCACTTCTTCAATCGCAAAACACTGACAGAATATGGCGGTGCCTCGTATACGAACTCTGAGGAAGCGCCATGCATATTCACGGTAATATTCTTCACCTTCTCCGGCTCTTCAAAGCTGTTTTCATCCCCCTTTTCACCGCTAAGAAGTGTTACGGTATAGTCGCCCTGTACCTGACAGTCCAGTGTAATGGAAACCGGATCCACATCTCCTGCAAAATTAACCGCCTTAATAATGATTTCGTCCTTGGTGTCAGTTACTACCGAAACAAAAGCAGGTCCGTAGGGAATCGAAATTTCCTTCTGAAGCTCACCATCAACATACAGGCGAATCTGTTTTCCGTCCGTTTCATATCCAAAGCGGTGATATTCTCCCGGTTTTACTGAAATAGCAAAGTCCTCAGTCAGCTTGTTGTCATGCATAAAGCCAAACTCTTCCAGTGAACATTGTCCTCCATTAACCTTCCAAAGGAACGGACGCACCAGAGCTGCATCCCATTCTTTTTCCACTCCGGCCGTAATCACGAGCTGCTCCTCATAATAGGAACGAACCACCCTGGCACTGAATATACCCAACTCGAAGTAAGCATTTTCCTCAACAAAAATATCGGTCTCAAATCTTCCATAAGTCTGGTCTTCTTCTCCAAATACCACAAAGCTCTTGGTCTCATCAGCCCATTCCAGAATACTGTGAAATTCCTTTTTCTGCTCCTCATCCGGAAGCTGAAGCAGGCAGCCATCCTCTGTATCCTGCACATGTCCCATTAATTCATGAGTAATCTTTGCTTCTTCTCCATTCCAAATGGGATTTCTGAAGCGAAGTTCCTTATTGGATTTTAAAGATGCCATTCCGGTTCTCGGACGATAAACACGTCCTCCCTCATCTTCGGATCGCACCACATATTCTCCGCGATTTTGACCGAACATTTTCCAGACATAATAAGTAGGAATTCCAAAGCTCTGATGATTATTGAAACGAATCAGATTAGGATACCACGCTCTGTAATTTACATTTTCAAATAATGGAGCATAAGAGGCCAATGTTACGATATCCTGATTTTTCTCAATACCCATAAGGAAAGCCGCTTCTCCCAAAGCCGCATACAACTGTCCCATATAGTTGCCTTCGTTTACAGCCACCTCTCCTACAAAGATTTTTGGTCCCTTACGATCGTAGTCATCATAATAATTTACACGTTCTGCAAAGAACTCTGTTGTATTGTAAAAATGTTCATCCACGCACTCGGCAGGACAACCATTTTTCTCTACATGCTCATTGGCTATGGTTTTAATCTGGGGATACAGTTCCTTTACCTTCTTATAAATCATGTTGTATCGCTTTTCATAATCCGGACCCCAGTTTTCATTACCAATTTCCAGATAGGTCATTTTAAAGGGTTCCGGATGCCCCATAGAAGCACGAAGCCTTCCCCATTTGCTTTCCTTAGAGCCGATAGCATATTCAATGGCATCCAGTGTATCCTGTACCATTTCATCAAGAGCCTCTCCTTCCAGAAGGACACTCTTTCTTCCCTGACAGGTCATTCCGCAGTTACATACATACATGGGCTCCATCCCCAGATCCTCGCAAAGCTGCAGATATTCATGAAAGCCAAGTCCTAATGTACTTCTGTAATGCCATACAAACAGCTTACTGGGTCTTTCCCATGCCGGACCTACCGTATCCCGAAATCTCATCGCTGTGGACGGTGTCGTTCCTTCCACAATACAGCCTCCTGGAAAACGCATAAACTTTGGACTCATTCCCTTAATCTTTTCTACAAGATCTGTTCTGAGTCCATGCCCCATGTAGGTATTGTCAGGCATTAGTGAAATAAATCCCAGCAGAACCTCTCCGCCTTCTTTGCAGGAAATAGTAAGCTGTGCCTCGTGACAATCCTCAGCTGCTGTCAGCTTCATGTCATATCTTGTATACTCCTGACCGGAAACCACCAGACTGTTTCCAGCCAGTACTTTTCCCTGGTATTCGATCGCTACATCCAGTCCTATTTCTTCCTTTGCTTTTGCAAATAAATACAAAGAGTAACTTTCTCCAGCCTTTACGGATATACCGCAGTAACCGGTATTAGTCAGAGATCCGTCCTTTTCAAACTTCATACGCAGAGCTGCGTCCCGATGTTCATTCAGGGTATCCGTCAGTTCCAGTTCCATCTTTGCATTGTGTGTATACCATGCCGGTATTTCTGTCTCCGGAATATTGTTGCCCTTTACCCAGCGGCATAGGCCTTCTCCGTTGCAAAACTCATCCAGCCATCCGGATACGGTTTTTACATGGACGCCATCCTCCTGCTGTATATAACCCTCCGGTAAAACGGAATCTTCGAAGCTTCTGTTTCGAAGCATTTCCGGATAAAGTCCTCCGTCTCCGGCACGGTTAATGTCTTCAAAAAAGATTCCGTATAAATCCCTGGCTGTCTCAAATCGTCTTTCCTTTGTTTTAATCTTTAACTTGCTCATTGTAGTCTCCTTTTTTACATTCCAAGAGTTTTGATCACTGCCTGTATATGCAATAACATAGATTATGATAACTCAAATGATCTTAATGCAGCATTTCCGTTACCGCGATAGGTCAGGTAAAGCGCCTGTATTCCATCCGGAATCGTAACCGGTGCGGTATACTTTTCCCAGACATTGGTATATTGAACCTCTAATGTCGCCAGTACCTCTCCATCCCATGCTGTCTTTACTTCAAAAGTGCCATCTGCATAGCCCCGGATCCAAATACTGATTTCACGAATATCATGGCAGTCAAAATATTTGAAGCCGATGGTAGTTGAATCTGTAATATTGGCAATATATCCAACTTCTTCGTCTCCATCCCTGCCGTCCTGCATTACTCGTGGAAAATTCCCTTCGCCCACATAAACTGATGGGGTATCGGTAAACAGATTACATGCAAGATAAGCGGGGTATTCGCCTTTACCCTCAAGCGGACCTCCATTTAAACCGCAGGAGGTAATTTTTACCTGTGGAATACTGCCGTCCGGCATAATCTGCAGCTTTTCAGCACATCCCTGTCTGCTGTACCAGGTATTATTGGTATGCCTGTGATAAAAAATGTACCAGTCCTCTCCGATCTGCACAATACTTCCGTGATTATTGGCACCGTAAGCTGTTGGCATATCTGCCGGCTTGTAGGTATCGATGTGCAGATCACAATTGCTGACAATAACTCCGCCATAGACAAAGTCCCTAGTAGGATTCTTGCTGGTGGCATAACATAATTCGTGCATTAATATGGATGAATAGACAAAATAATAGGTGTCACCTACTTTACGGATGGAAGGTGCCTCAAAAAACTCATGTCCCTCAAATCCGGTACCGGCACCATATTCACAGCCGGGGGCCACAAACACCGGAGCTTCCCTGATCGTCAGCATATCTGCTCCCAACACCGTAGCCATAGCTCCAGTACGGGATTTATCACCTTTTCCGCAAAATCCGGTATAAAGATATGTCACATCTCCTTCCGTCAGAACTCCCGGGTCAAACTGGGGCTCATCACCTTCCTTTTCGCCCAGACGTGTGCCATCTTCATAATGAACATAGCCATAAAATTCATACTTTCCTGCCGGAGTATCACATACAGCAACTGAAACTACCGAAACCTTGTCCAACACGTAATAAAGATAGTACCTTCCGTCCGGTCCCACCGTAACATCCGGGGCATACAGACACATTTTGCCTTCCGGATTCAGCGGATCGGCTGTCTTCGGATAAATCACACCCTCATATCTCCAGTTGCCCAGGTCATCGACCGGAGCTGACCAGCACACATAGTCCCCCATGCAGAAAACATATCCGTTAAAGTAATCATGGGATCCGTAAACATATACGCGATCGCCAAAAACATAAGGTTCTCCGTCCGGAATATACTCCCAGGACGGTAAATATGGGTTAAACGCTTGTTTTTTCACTTTGATATCCTCCTTTGCAAGCCTAATCCATGTACATTGTTTCATAAAGCAAATTACTGGGTGCTAGTTTAAGCCTTCAAGCTGACCACACGATCATAGTCATATCCTCGATCCGGATTCACCTTTCCGGCATTCAGTTCGAAATAAACCACACCGTTTTCGTTTACAGGAAGCTCTACGCAGATATTTCCGTCCTCCTGCTTTTTACGCTCTGTTTTTACAAAAGGTCTGGATGATTCCCGAATCAGCTTCGTCTGTTCCTCACTCAGATTGGAAGGTTCTCCCATATCATGCCATACCTTCAAGGGATTACATGTTTCCTCATCTACCGTCTTAGTCAGGAAGCAGTACTCCTCCTGTTCAGCCGGAAATGTAAACTCCAACAGCATTTTTTCTTTACCCTGTTCTGTACTTTTACGGGCAATATTCCAGGCTACACCTAGATAATCACCGTTTGCACGTTTCAAAACGACAATATTGTCATCCTTATATACACAATTGGCTTCACTTTCCTCAAGCTTTTTGTAAAAAGCAAATGTCCAGAAGGTCGGCTTGGTAATACAGCCATTGGCAACCAGTCCAAAGCCGCCGTGGAATGGTGTAAAAGGAACTCCCAGCTCTTCAAACACATCACCAAATGTCCAGTAGGAATAGGATTCATTCACATCTCCCAATCTGGAAAGCTGCTGTGCTATAAGGGCCGCATTCAGGTTTGTATCATGAATGACGCCCTGAGGAGTATAGGAGCTGTTGAACTCCGTGATATGAATCTGCAGACCCTTATATTCCGGGAAACTGTCAATAATATCTCTGGTTGTTTTTAAATTGGCAAAGCCGTCCTCTGCCTTCATCAGTTCAGAATATGCATAATGTCCAATACATTCCGGCGGATCAATGGTGTAATGATGTCTGGTTACGAAATCCACAGGTATGTGATTCTCATGGCAATATTCCATAAATGCCTGAATCCATTTCTCATCCGTTCCTCCACAAACAGCAGGGCCTCCTACACGGAATCCCGGATTCACTTCCTTTATGGCATCAAAGGTTCTATGGAACAGCTTAAAATATTCCTGCATATCCGCATTTTCCCAGAAGCCGCAAAGATTTGGCTCGTTCCATACTTCAATGGGCCATTGAATAACTTCCTCTTCTCCATAGCGTCCCATCAGATGCCGCAGCAATGAACGCACCATATTACACCACATATCATAATCTTTTGGAGGAGTGGTATTTCCCTGCCAGTAAAAGATAGTCTGGCTTCCACTTGCCAACTTTTTAGGCATAAAACCCAGTTCAAGAAAAGGTCTCAGTCCCACCTTCTTATAGGCATCCATTACTCTATCCAGATAAGTATAGTTGTACTCGACCCTTACCTTACCATCCTCCTCATAGGTCTGAAAGATCGCCATATCATCACAGAATAATCCATGTCCCCGGATATGCTTAAATCCGATTTCCTTTTGAACCAAGCGCAGCTCCTCCTGATATTCTTCTGTCAATGCAAGCCCCATTCTTCCGGTTCCCACACAATAATCTACATTATTGTGAAAAAAGGCCTTTGAATCCTTTGTAATCACGATCTTTTTTCTGTCATTCTCTGTTGCTCCACCCAAATTTACCATGCATGTATCTCCTTCTGCTAAATCATGTTCCTATGCAGTCACGCATCAGATGTCTGACCGCTGCACGATCCGCAGCTCTCTGATGACGATTGCCATATTAATCTGATACTATCGCATTGATCTAAAGTTTCCAATGATTTATACTATAAGAAAATTGATATATCCTCTGATGTATCAGAGCGGAGATTCCAGATGACTGAAATTGAATTTGTCGGCTACAGTGCCGTTCACCCCTCAGATTTTATATATGATGTTCCGAATGGCTTTACAGGCTATCTTCTGCTTCTTTTCGACTCTCCCTCGGAGCTGCTCATAGACGGAAGACTAATGCGGACAGCCGCCAATTCTGCTATTCTGTATACACCAGGAAGCAGGATTTATTACCGTGCTGCCGGTGAAGAATACCGGAATGACTGGATTCGTTTTCGTTCCGATCACTCCTTCGTGAAGCTGTTTCCGTTAACAAACACCCCATTTCCCGTAACAGATCCGGAATACTGTCATCAGCTTTTTAAATTACTAACCTGGGAGTCCGCCTTTTTCTCCTCTGAAAGCGAAGCAAACATTACTCACCTGCTGCGGGTTCTGTTCTCCAAATTAAGAGAAGGAATCCAGAATGAGTCCCCGGGTATTCACGATCATGAGCTGGTTGCATTGCATAAGATGATCTACAATAATCCTCAGCTTCCATGGAATATAAACATGATGGCTGCGAAGCTTCACTTAAGTCCCAGTCATCTTCAGGCTCTCTATCACCGCCAATTTGGCTCCTCCTGCATGGACAATGTCATCGAAGGACGTCTGCGCCGTGCACAGGATTTGTTAGAGTACAGCGAATACTCCATCCGCGACATTTCCGAGCAATGTGGTTATAATAATGTAGAGCATTTCTGCAGACAGTTCCGTCAGCATAACGGCTGTACCCCTGGACAATACCGGAAAAATGCATCAGCGGGAAGCAACAAAAGACTTCTCACCCACAATACCCTGGGAGGAAGGGAGTTTGAGAAGATTAATCGAAATACCCAGAAATAGTGTTTCCCTCTCACAAGCTGTGCTTTCTCCGATCTTTTCCTGTCATGATGTAGTATTGCTTCTTGTTTTCATACATTTCCGCATCTGCGGCTTTCAGAAGCGACTCAAAATCCGTGTCCTTTGTGCCGCTTATCGTCGTACCGAGGGACGCGATAGCACCCAGTTGGCTTTTTGCCGTTTCCAGTAGTTTCTGAAACGCCGGATGTGTGATATTTGGCAGAACAGCAATGAACTCATCTCCGCCAAGCCGATACACATGACGCTTTCCGAACACAGATTTCAGCGTCTGTGCGGCCTGCACAATGAATTTATCACCGGCGTCATGTCCCTTTTGGTCATTTATTTCCTTTAGGCCATTTAGGTCGCACATGACAACCGCCAGGGGAAAGTACTTCTCCAGCTTTTCTGTGTACGCCCAATCCAGTGCTTTTCTGTTTTTACAATCTGTGAGCTGGTCATATAATGCACTGTGCTCCAGTACATCTGCATTATTGCGCAGTCTTATCATAAAAGAGATCATAAACTCGATCATATTTATCTGATTCGAGATCTCATGCAGTTTCTCTTCGGGAGGATTGTCCACACCGTAGAATCCGACCATCTTGCCGTTGATTTTGATTGGCCCTGTCACAAGGGTATTGACACCCTGAGGTTTCAGCCGTTCATAGATAGCTTCGCTTGTTTTTTTGCATTCTTCAATGTCATGGATGATGACATTGTTGGATTCTTGATATTGTGCAAACCATGTTTCAATGACGCCTTCATACGGCACATCCTGCAAGTTATCTTTTTCTTTGGGTACGCCCGCTTTGCACCACTCGTAGGTGTTGTCAAACGTTCCGCGGTCATTCTGTTCAAAGATGTACGCTCGATCGGCGGTCACACGCTGTCCAATATACTCCACCAGTTGATTCAGTACTTTGTCCGGATTTTCTTCTGAAGCGGCATACCGAACCATGTCCGTGAGGAATCTCTCGTAATTCAGGATTCGTTCCTGCGATTCGCGCTTGCTGACTTCCAACATTTCCATTTCCTTATGGTACAGGATTCTCTGGAGCTTGCTTCGCATCATCATGGCAGTCAGAAACATACTCAGCACCCCGTACAGAATAACATCCACTAGGTTTTTGGATAGAATTGGGTTGTGCTGCGCAAAGAAAGCAAGTCCGATATAGAGCAGTATACTGCTTAGAATCAGCCCGTTCATGACCGCCGTTCTGGCGGTAAACAGCAGCGGCGCTGCCACCATGAACACAATGTAGTTGGCAGTGATCTCCTCCGGTGTAATCAGCGTTCCCGTAATAATGCCGAACAGCAGCAGCGCGGCAAAAAAGCTGTATACAACCAGTTTTTTCCCCAAGAAGCTTCTAAGTTGACAACGAGAAATGCAAAAACAGACCAAAGAAAGGAACGTATAGACCAGATACACCCATTTAAATTTTCCGATACTCAGAGAAAACACACTCACCAGCGTTATGACTCCAAAGGCAACAAGCGCCACAACAGAATACAGCCGCATGGCTTTCCAGTTTTCTTCCCATACATCCTGTATTACTTTCTCATAATCACCACAACGAAACATAAACAACGAAACAATTTGATTCATACGTTTTTTCTCTCCTAACTCTGTTCAATTACCACTTTGCCCGTCTCATAAGGAGCACAGACTCAACGATACTTTCATTGTCCCAATCAAGTTCATATAATTCCTGTTCATTGAAAAATACAGGAAAACGGAACTTGAGACTTCTTAAAATCCTGCCATCCTCTTGTTCTGCTTCATAGATATTTCCTTCCTCGAGGAAGCTCTTCATAAATATCTTCTTCTTCATATCTGTAAATCTGTCATACAGATTATCGAAGAATAGCTGGTCTTCCAAAGAAATGTCTGCTGACAGTATACAAGGCTCTGCTAATCTTGTATCTTCCTCAAGTGGATAGTTATCTTCTGCTACTTTAATTACTAGCGAATCGTATCTTCGCCTTTTAATTGTTTTTTATTTGCATACATGGCTGCATCTGCAATAGAACATATATGTTCAAAATCCTCGTCTGCATCCGGCGTGGCAAAACCAATAGCGCAGCAATAAAGAGTCTTAGAAAGCTCCCTCCGCATATGATCGATCAGAGCAGGGACATCATCTTTTGAAACCCGTGAACATAAGATCATAAACTCATCACCACCGGTTCGATACAGGTGGCATCCCCTCGGCAGTATATTTTGAATGCACGCTACAATCGTACACAAAGCCGTATCCCCGGCCGCATGGCCATTCTCGTCATTGAATCTCTTCAGATCATTTAAATCAATGGAAATTACCGCTGTCAGACATTTGCTCTTCATCAAATGATCCGCATCCAGATAAAAATACCGACGGTTGAGCGCACGCGTAAGTGGATCCCGCTTGAACTGCTGTGTCGTCAAATACATATAATAATATGCAACACTCACAGCTCCCGTGGTATTGATGAGTCCGTCATAATGGAAAAACGCCTCCAGAATGGCAGCTATCGTGTTCGTCACCGCAATGAAAATTGCGATCAGCAATTCGCATGTATGCTCCATCTTATATAACTTATTAGTCAGGATAACCAACAGAATCAAATAAAAACCGGAGGCAACAAATGCCGAATATCCAAGTGGCCCCCGCACAAATTCATTCTTATCCGAGTATGAAAAACAAACACCTGAAAATAACGCAGTGGAAGCGATCAACATATTCAGAATTCCCGGAAGCGCAATAAATTTCTTAAACTTTTGCGACACTCTGTTACCACAGGAAAGAATGATCACAAAGCATATATTGGTTGGTCTAAGCGCATACCCAATAATAGATACTGCCCCACACGCAGCATTGTCGGATACGGAAGTGTCGCACACCAGTATTCTATACTGTCAACGATAACCAGACACAGTACTGTGCTTATCGCAATGGAAAACAACCGAATTACCTTTCTCTGAAATACAGGATTTACATTGACGAAAATCAACATAAAAAAGGATATTAAGATCGTCGCAAAATTCAACTGTAAAAAATAATGAAACATAAACTCCCCCCTCTTTCTATCTGTAAATATACAAATTACACATTATTATAACACAGAAAAGGGAGAATGTCTTTATAGGGACATTGCTTTTGTCATAAAAAGTGTCCCTCTGTCTTCGTTGGAACACTATGAAGAAAATACTCGTGATCGACGATGAAACTGATATATGCAGCATGCTAAAGGATTATCTCCAGATGGAAGGCTGTCTGGTGTACACGATATTGATACCTGCCTGATCATCCGGCAAATCTTGATGTATTGATCCAGAATTTTGACTGTGCATTGTCTCACCCTGATGCCAATGACCTGGAAAAACTGAAAGAAGCCGTTATGGATCCATCCTTCTGATAAGACCATAAAATAAGGCAGCCCCGCATAGCTGAGTCTGCCTTACTCTCTTTATTTAACGTTGATGCCACTGACATATTGCTGCAGAAACTGTTTCTTTCCACATGGTCTTCCAAAATAATATCCCTGCAGATAATCAACCTTCATTTCTTTCATTTTCAGAAGCCATTCTTTTTCCTCGATGCCTTCTGCGCATATCCTGACGTTAATACTATGTACCATGGGGATGATATTTTTATATAATTCATAATCCCTGTCACTGTTCATCGCCTTGGCAGTAAAATCCCTATCCATTTTCACGTAACTTGGATTCATATCACGGATACAATGAAGATTCGAATATCCTGTTCCAAAATCATCGATCACAAAGGGAATCCCGTTCTTGTCCAGAATTTTACGAAATTTGCAGAACGAAGGTGTCATATCCATAAATCCGCTTTCTGTCATTTCAACACATAAGCATTCCGGCTGTAATGAATATTTTTGAATTGCATCCAGAATATCCCGCTCCACATTGCCTTGCAGTATCTGAACATAGGATACATTTACATTCATCCGGAAGTCAGGAATATATTTCTGCATTTCACAGCACATTGCTGCAGCTTCGTTCAAAATATATCTTCCAGCGGGAATGATCAATCCGGTCTCTTCCAATAATGGGATAAACTCCATCGGTGAAACAAACTCCCGCCCTTCTTCCGTTATCATGGAAAAACGCATCAGTGCCTCTGCTCCAATGATCTGTTCGGACTGACAGTCCACGATCGGCTGGTAGTATACTTCAAAGCCATCATAATGGTTCACAATAGCATTACGAAGTGTTGCTATGATTCTTCCTTTTCGTAAAAAGACCTCATAGTCATCCTTGTCAAAAAAATAGAATCCATTTTTACCCATGCCTTTTGCCTGTTTCAAGGCAAATTCAAACTTTTTGCGGCATTCTTCGGTTCCCTCACAAAATGTTGCTGCATCTATAACACCAATAGAAATAGAAAATATAGCTTCATAATTTTCGGCTACTATGAAATTTTGAAGTTTATCTGTAATCTTTTCTTTCAGTGCCACAGCGTCTTCTGCGGAGGAAGCTTCCAGATCCACGATCACATACTGATCCGCTACCAGATGGTAAATTCTCTGCTTGTCTGAAAGGCATTCCTTCATACAGCCGGCTACGCTTTTCAGGATATAATTACCATAATCAGCTCCTCTGGAGCTATTGATCGCTCCAAAATCATCAATTCCTACATGCATAAAAAATCCCTTGGTAATGGGTTCTTTTTGTGCACACAGGTAAGCAAGGAATTCCGGACCGCCAAGCAGTCCTGTGACATTATCGGCTCTTCTCTTGTTGCCGGTCTCATTCAGACACCCGACCAGATACTCTGCCTTTCCCTGCTGATCACTGATCACGATACCACGGCAGTTAATCCAGACCGGCATACCTTCTTTATCAAGCCACCTGTAATGAAGATTATGTACCTTTTCTCTTCCTTCGCATATATCAGCAAGATGCTTTGCAAGCATCCTGCGGTCTTCCTCATATACTACCTTCATAACTTCATTTACAGCATCTGTCAGAACACTTTCCGACATATTAAACCGATTCACAGCTGACTGTGAAATCTCAAAGGTATTATCCTGCAGATCAAATATATACAGATAATCATCCATACATTCCGTAACGATCTCAAATAAGATTTCTGCTGTCTGCTCTCCAAACACTTTAAATATATCATTAATCACAACAAGAACCTTCCTTACGACAGCTTCACTCTATTCCTGCCATTTTTCTAGAATAGCTTAAAGATATTCACGCGGTCATGCATCTTGGCTGCTCCCTCTGCCAGATTAATACTGATCGCAGTATTCTCTTCGGAGGATGCAGCATTGCCCTGTACTACGCCGGACAGCTGTTCAATTCCCTGACCGATCTGCTCCAAGGACTCTGCCTGGGAGTTGGCTTTCTCCATGGTGTTCTCTGCAAGCTCTGCAAAGGACTTCATATCTTCAATGATCTGATTGAATGATTCTGCTGTTGTTCTTGTAATCGTATTGCCCTTTTCGATTTCCACTAAGGTCTTATCGATCAGCTCTCTCGTATTTACAGCGGATTTTGCACTGTCTGCTGCCAGCTTGCCGATCTGATCTGCAACCACCGCAAAACCTCTTCCAGCTTCTCCTGCTCTGGCAGCTTCAATGGAAGCATTCAGGGATAACAGGTTGGTCTGGGATGCAATATCCTCGATATCTGTGATAATATTACCGATCTCCTTGGAGATTTCTGTAATGTACTCCATTTCCGTGAGCAGCTCATTCATTTTTTCTTTTTCTTCGTTCGCTTTATTTGCAGAGGCTTTTACACGTGCAGATGCGCTCTGTGTTTCCTTCGCTGTATCTTCTGCCAGATCCACGACCGCATCAATGGTGGCATTCAATTCCTCGATGACTCCTGCCTGCTCTGTTGCACCGTCCGCCAGGGATTTTGATGCATTTTCCACCTCGGATGAATTCGATGATACCTGTTCTGCCAGATTGCTGATCTCGGTCAGGGTACTGTTAAACCGTTTCAGAATATACAGCAGTGATGTCTTCAATTCCGAGAAATCGCCTAGGAAATCTGTAATATCATCACCATTTCTGGTCAGGTCACCCTGCGCTATTGCCTTTACCTCCACAGAGATCTCGCTGACATAATCTGCCAGAATACCCATGGCTTCTTTCAGATTCCTGATGGTATCGCCAAACTCATCCTCAGACTCATAGGTAAGCATTTCTACATTAGACAGTTCGCCCTTACGCAGGCTGGCAACTGCTGCCTCTATCTGTTCTACCGGCTCTGTAATGGAATTGGTAATGATCCCTCCGATCAGTGTCGTCACTACAGCAATCGCAAGACCCGCTGCCACGATCACAATAAATATGATTACAGTGCATACATTAGCCATGGTCTTTGCCTGATCTAATTCTACCTGGAACTTTTCACATAATGTAGTTAATTTCTCAGCAAAAGCCTTATATTCTTCATACACCTCTCCGGTCATCAGCTTCGATGCTTCCTGCTGTTTACCTTCACGGCTCAACTGCAGAATTTCATCTGAAGCAGCCCTGTATTTTTCCCATGCAGCGTTTGCTACATCATAATCATCCCGTCCTTTTTGAGCTTTGCTGTCTGCAGAAATTATTGCATCCAGCTTCGCACCGGTATCCTCAATCTGACTCTCCAGCTTCGTGATTTCTTCTTCGCAGGAGTTCATGACTGCTGCATCTGATTCTACCAGATGCTGATACTGTTTGATTCTGTATTTCGCAGTCATTGTCTCTAAATCCTGCAGATATTCCAATGACGGAGACCAGACCTCCGTGATCTTCTCTATATTTGAACGATCACTAATGTCGAGGTCAGTGCCACCAACATTAAAAATAATGTCATAACAAGCACTGTTATTCGATATAGTTTTAATTTTCCTGCAACCTTTAAGTTAGCTATACGCTTTTTGAGCTTTTCCATGATGGTTTTCCCTTCCTTTGTAAATTCACATTTGATTATCCATAAACGGTTATAATATAGCATACTTTATTGAAAAAATCTATTAACAAAGTGTTAAATTATCTTCTACTAAATATTAGTGGTTCTATTGCTAGAAAGTGGTGAAAATTAATCTAAATTCTGTCTCCTGGATGAACACTTTTCACAATGCTGATTTTTATTCTATTGGCTGAGGTAGACAAAAGAACCGTTGGTTGCAGGCGCAGAAAGCTGTCTATAGAAAAGGGAACCCATGCCATGCTTGCACTTCTGGGAACTGCTAAAAAAGCTGCAATTCCGGCAAAATATGTTCTTTTTGACAGCTGGTTTTCATCTCCAAGCACCCTTCATGCTGTCAAACGAATGGATTTAGATGTTATATCAGCCTTTGGGAATTTGACCATCAACATACAGAATGTGGTTTACTAGCCACTCTGTAAGATATGTTAAAATACCCATAATCTGTTCATCCTGATCTTCTACCTCATCATTGTGATGTTCCATAAATTCATCAATCTTATATATAAATTCCTGATGCTGGGTTTTTTGTGTAAATAATTTCTTATAATTGATAGATTCCATATACTGTTCTTCGTCAGCAAAATGCTTTACCGTATAATCACGAAGTTTCTCTAATATTATGTCAATTCTATCATATTTATCTGGTGTGTACTCGTCATGGAGTAGTTCATATGCTTCATCTGCATACAAAAACAATTGCTTATGTTCCTCGTCAATCATATCTATTCCGATATAATATTCTGGTTTCATTTCATACATAACTTAATCCTCCTCTTAGTAATTCTCTACTTCGCTCTTTTCAAATGTTTTATACTTATTGGTATCCCTTCCTACATTTGGGACAAATGCCTTTAAATGAAATATCATAATCCAAATATTCGATTCCATGTGTGTCATGAATTCTTTCCAGTAAATTCGGTATTTCATCCATATCCACATCTGAAACCTCACCACACTTTACACACCTGACATGGTAATGATTTTTTAATGTGAAATCGAACCGGTTCGGTCCATCCGGAACTTCAACCTTTCTTAAAGCACCTTCTTCTACCAATATATCAAGGTTTCTATATACAGTCCCTTTTCCAATTGTAGGATGTGCTTCTTTTATAAATTCATACACTTCATTTGCTGTAACATGCCTTTTCATCTCATACACAGCGTTTCTTACTAAATCTTTTTGAATGGTATTTCTTCTAATAATTATTCGGCCTCCTTATTAGGATTTATTCTCAACACGGATTATATATTACTTCTCAGTCGATGTCAAGAAATATAGTAATTATTCCTATTATCATATAATTTTCGCAGCAAAAATACAACCATTACTAACATTACGATCTGTGCTAACATCGCTTTGTCCCATATTGGAATACTAACTTCCAACACATCAACCACCTGCATATGTGTTACCCTTTTCTGTTCTCGAAGCTCCCGAAGATTGAATGAGCGAAATAACTACACAGTTTTTGTATAGTTAAAGAAACAGCGAAGGTTCCAAAGATCACCCCATTCTATTATGTCATAAAGACTGATAAAACTCCATCGCTGCCGCCAGGTCCTTCTCATTCGGATGTCCCTTGGCAATCCCACCAACCAACTTAAAAGGTCCGAAGCATTGCTGCTTTTCGTGGTGAATCACTTTTTCTTCTTGCCATAATAAAAACCTCCAAACTGAGTAATGTCATCTTACATCAGTTTGAAGATTTACACAAACTTTGGGACACTCCTTTGAAATGCTTCTGTGTTTTCTCCTAATATTTATTCGTCCCTATTATTCTTATATTTTTGCACAGTCCATTATAATTTTCTGACACATATCATATCCTAATACAGAGCTGTTCAAAGACAATGTATAATTGCCTGCCATTCCCCACTTCTGTTCCGTATAAAAATTATAGTTTGTTCTGCGTCTTTTATCTGTATCATTTATCATATTTATAGCATCAGCTTCTGTAACATTATACAATTTACATATGCGCTGTGCTTTTTCCGGCATATCCCCATGAATAAACACATTTAACACATCATCCCTGTCTTTCAAAATGTAATCAGCATTTCTTCCAACAATTACACAAGGCTCCTTTCCAGCCAACTCCAAAATAACTTTTCTCTGTGCCTCATATACCATATCTTCTATGGACTTTCCTGTAATGTCACGTCCGGCAAAGGCATATGCAAATAAACCTTTCTTTGGAGATAACTCTGCATTTTCCTTAATGTACTCTGGTGACAATCCTGACTGTTCTGCAATCTGTCCAATAATATCTTTGTCATAATATGCAATGCCAAGTTTCTTTGCCACTTCTTCACCGATAAATCGACCACCGCTTCCAAATTCCCTGCTGATTGTAATAATCCTTTTTTCCATTTCCGGTTCCTCCTTAATTCAAAACATCTACTTTATTCTTTCTAATTCTCTTTAAAAATACATATCCTACCAGACATGAAATAACCTCAGTTATTGGAAATGCCCACCAGATAAGTGAAACTCCTATCTGACCATTTCTGACAAACGTAGAAAAAATTCCAGCCAGTGGCAGGATAATGATAAGCTGTCTCAGAAGAGAGATAACCAAAGATTCAACGCCGCCATCCAGTGCCTGATAAATTCCCTGGTAAGCAACATTTATTCCAGCAAACAGAAAGCTTATTGAGATTATCCTCATTGCTCCGATAAAATATTCCCTTGACTGTCCTGCATTGAACAAAGTTGCAAAAGCTCCAGGAAAAATTTCAGTAATTGCAATTCCAAGAATCATTAATACAACTGTATAGATCAGTCCATACCTGATCCCATCCCGAATTCTCTTTTTACTTCTCATTCCATAAGCAAATGCAATAATCGGAGTGATTGCATCTCTAAGCCCAAAGGCAAGGAATAATACAAACTGCTGTACTTTATAGAACAATCCATATGCAGTCTGTGCGGAAGGGCTGAATTTCAAAATCAGATTCATCACATATACCATGATAGACATAAGTGCCTGTGCAATAATTGCAGGAAGTCCAATAGCATATATTTCCTTGATTATTCCGCTATCCGGTTTCATATACTTTACATCATGTTCAAATTCCTTATTCAGTTTCATATGAAATACAAACAATACTATTGCAGACGCAACCTGTCCAATAACAGTTGCATATGCAGCTCCCTTCACTCCCATTTCAGGAACCGGTCCAATACCATAAATCAAAATCGGATCAAGAACAATATTCACCACCGCACCCACAACCTGACCGATTGTAGAATATAGTGAACGTCCTGTTGCCTGTAAGAGTTTTTCAAATAATGAAAAGAAAATAATTCCAAATGAAATTACGCAGCATATTCTTATGTAATCTGTTCCCATTGATGTAACTTCAGGGTCAATTGTCTGTGATGAAATATATGCCCTTACTCCAAAAATCCCAAACAACAGGCACACCACATAAATAATCACTCCAAGAAACAAACTGTTTCCCGCAACTTTTGCTGCTTTTTTACCATTTTCCTGTCCAAGTGTTCTTGCAAGAAGTGCATTTGTTCCCACACCTGTTCCAATTCCAACTGCTACCATGAGCATCTGAACCGGAAACACCAGTGTAAGTGCATTAAGTGCCGCCTCACTTCCTGATCTCATGTTTCCAACAAAGGCACTGTCTACAATGTTGTAAACCGCCTGCAATGCCATAGATAAGATCATCGGTATTCCCATCTGAACCATGAGCTTATTTACCGGCATCTCTCTCATCTTGTTACTTTCTGCCATCTTAATAATCCTCCTTTTCTGCATAAAAAAAATGTGTACTTACCTCATAAGCTGGACTTACGCTGATAAGCTACACA
>OMGJ01000691.1_pt1 | contig 18473 bp, 17 predicted proteins | sample 1645811 | NCBI WGS metagenome assembly OMGJ01 (sample SAMN05578589, study PRJEB25193) | human gut metagenome | biome: Human Microbiome; feature: human-associated habitat; material: feces | host: Homo sapiens | place: USA:Birmingham | reverse complement strand
CCTTCAGGCATGTATTCATCAGAGACTTAACAAAATAAGAAATCACGTAAAAACTAATTGCGGCAAGGCAATTGCTATAGTTTCCTGATGGCAGAATCCACTAGGTAGTGGCTGCAAAATATGATATGGCTATCGACATAATAAGCAATATGTGGTCAGGCGGCAACCTTCAATGTGCGAAGGTTGAGTGTATGATTATTATAACAGAGGAAGAATGGAGAAACAACTAATGAAGCAATGGGTAACAACGCGCTGCAGGGCTGATCTTTCAAAGGTTGCAGCAAGATATAATATATCGGAGACTTTTGCCGAGGTTCTTGTAAAACGAGGACTGTATGATTGGGCATCGATGGACGGATATTTGTTTGATGATATGGTATCGATTCCTAAGGCGTCAGAAATGCTTGGACTGTGTGAAGCGGCTGATCTTATAGAACAGAAGTTGTCACAGGGTAAAAAAATACATATTGTCGGAGATTATGACGTAGATGGTGTGATGTCCACATATATATTATGTCATGGATTGCGCAGTTTAGGGGGAGATGTCAGCTTTCGGCTTCCACATCGCCAAAAAGATGGTTATGGGATCCGCGATTATATGGTCACTGAGGCGAAAGAGCAGGGAGTTGATACGATCATCACCTGCGACAACGGAATCTCGGCAGGACAGCCGATCCAAACAGCCAAAGAACTTGGGATGACGGTTGTATTGACGGATCATCACGAAGTGCCGATGAAAGACGGCGAAGAGCTGCTGCCATCGGCAGATGTTATCGTTGATCCAAAACAGAGCGTAGACAATTACCCATATTCGCAATTGTGCGGGGCAGGCATTGCCTATAAATTGATTTATGAATTATACCACAGAGCCGGTAAAAAAGGATGTGACCGTGAACTGCTTCCTTTTGCGGCGATGGCAACGGTGTGTGATGTTGTTCCGCTTTATGGCGAAAATCGCAGCATTGTTCGAAGGGGGCTGGCGGGGATTCATCAGACGGGCAATATAGGCCTAAATGCACTGATAAAACATTTGGATTTTCACAAAGAGATTCGAGCAATGGATCTGGGATTTCGGATCGGCCCATGCATCAATGCTCCGGGGCGGTTACGAGATGCAACAGAGAGTTTGGAACTTTTTATGGAGACAGATGCGGAATGCGCAGCACAAAGAGCGGCAAGGATCGTAGAGACAAATGAAGAGCGCAAGGAGAGAACGCGCTCAATGACCAAACAGGCGGCAGAAGAAGTGCAGAAGCAGCCATTGCCGCCGGTGCTGGTTGTATATTTGCAGGAATGTCATGAAAGTGTTGCAGGAATCGTAGCCGGAAATCTTCGAGAACAATTTTACCGACCGGTGTATGTTATTACAGATTCGGGTGATCACCTGAAAGGGTCTGGCAGATCCATTCCGGGATATCATATGCAGCAAGAGCTGCAGGCATGTCAGAAATATTTGACGGAGTTTGGTGGTCATGCAGCCGCAGCGGGTTTTTCACTTCGCAGAGAGCAGTTGGAGGAGCTTAAGTCTGCTTTGTTAGCACATTGCAGCTTGACACAGGAGCAATTGATCGAAAAGGTGACATATGATAGAGAGGTCGCTTTAGCGGAAATGGATACGACACTTGTTACGCAGCTTTCTTGGATGGAACCGACCGGAGAGCAAAATGCGCCTGCAGTGTTTGCAAAACGTGATGCACAGATTGCCCAGATCCGAATGTGTGGAGCGGATATGCATATTGCACAGGTGCGTTTTGTGGAAAATGGAAAAATATATCAGGCAGTGGATTTTAGCGGGGAAGAATGCATTGGAAATGCGGTGCGTGATCGTTATGGTGAACAGGTGTGGGAACGGTTAAAGCAGGGAGAGCGGGGAGAATATACGGTTGATATTTTGTTCTCTGTCAGTATCAATGAACGATATGGTTCGCTGCAATTGCAACTTATTGACTGCCAATAAAATATGCGATAAACTATATAACGAAGCTTGATTTTTCATAGGGGGATCATGGCTGAATATCGGAATATGTTACGATGAAACATGGAGGATAGATATGGCAAATGTATCATTAGATAAAGACCTTTTTTATCAATATATGATCAATAATAATTCAACCAGTACAATGTTGAACGCATTGTCCGGTAATACTAATACCGGAGTACAGTCGGCTAATGATCTGTCGGGTGTATTAGGTGCTTTGCAGAATTCGGCATCTTTTGGTACAGGAAGTATTTCGGATGTGAGTACGCTGTTGAGCGGATTGGAAGGTATCAGCACGACAAGAACTGGCAATTCGTTTTCTGATATATTGCAGTCCTATTTGCAGCCCACATCGGATTCGGCACAGACGACAGATAGTGTGCAGTATATTAATGGTGTGGAGTCTTCTGACAATATGCAGGCAGCACAGCGGACAAAGACTTCCGGTACGAGTGTTTCGGCAGCGCAGCAGGCATACGCTGACAGTGTACAGTATGATTTCGACCAGATCGAAGAACAGTCAGATCAAATGGTGGAACAGGCGCTGGGAGAAATTATTTATTGATAGGCAACTTCCCATACCGGAAGTTACTGTTCGAACCACATATTGCTTATTATGTCGATGGTTTAATCATATTTTGCAGCTACTATATAGTGAGTCCTGCCATCAAGAAACTATAGCAATTGCTTTGCCACAATTAGTATTCATCAGAGACTTAACAAAAAAAGCAGTCAGTCTGTCATTCATCAACAAACTGGCTGCTAATTTTGTTTATAGTTGTCTCAACCATAAATTAAGCCTCAGAAATTGCTCCGGATGGGCATGTTCCTGCACAAGCTCCACAAGAAATGCAGCTATCTGCATCAATTTCATAATGAGCCTCACCCTCAGAAATTGCTCCTACAGGGCATCCACCTGCACAAGCTCCACAGCTTACGCAATCATCACTAATAACATATGCCATTATAAAGTACCTCCTTTTGATTTAAGTATGGCTTAATTTTAATACAATTCATCTAAAATGGCAACCCCCAAAATTCTCCAAACGCCCTGTTTTACTGGGTTAGGCGCAACTTACCAAACGTACGTTTACGCTCAATATCTTATTTAAACTTTTAAGAAAGTGCGTGTTTTCGACAGTGCTCGGCAAGTAGTTATAACTAACTTCGTTGATTTGTCAAGGTAATTTATTGATATTTTTTATCATTAACTCAAACTTTACACATTCGAAGCTGCTGCTTGTTTTTCCGGAAAGAACATTATATGATAATAACCACATATACCATAAATAGAAACGAGGACTTCAATGAACAATTATAAATTAACAATACAATATGATGGCACACGCTATAGCGGTTGGCAAAAGCAGGGCAATACTGCTGATACGATCCAAGGTAAAATTGAAACCGTATTGCAAAAATGGCTGAAAGAAGACATTGAGATCCATGGATCCGGCCGCACGGATGCCGGCGTCCATGCCCTATGTCAGGTGGCCAATTTCAAAACATCTGCTGCCTTATCGTGTCCACAGATCATGACAGCGCTTAACCAATATTTACCGCAAGACGTTCGGATCACGAGCGTGACACAGGTAGATCCACGATTTCACGCACGCCTCAATGCTAAGCAGAAACACTACCGTTACCAAATTGACAACGGCTCTGCCGCTGAAGTGTTTGAGCGAAAATACATGACTCGCTTTGCAGATACGGACTATTTCTATAAATTATGCAGACAAACCGGTCACTTATCCGCCACATTTGGCGATAGTTCTGTCAACACGGATATTTCAAGACCTTCTGAAAGAAACAATGTGGCATCCAACAACACAATGCCGCCTCAAAGAAACAATGTAGCATCCAACAACACAATGCCGCCTCAAATAATATACGATTTGGAAGCGATGCAGAAAGCCGCTGCCCTGCTGTGCGGCGAACACGATTTCAAAAGTTTTTGCGATAATAAGCGTATGAAGAAGTCAACCGTCCGTACAATTACGAATCTGACCATTCGAAATGAAAATAACAAGATGATACTTGATTTTTATGGGAATGGCTTTTTGTATCATATGGTACGCATTCTGACCGGCACTTTGTTAGAAGTTGGCATTGGGCTAAAAAGTCCTGAAGATATCCCTGCCATTCTACAGGCACAAAAAAGAGAGGCAGCCGGTTTCACTGCCCCTCCACAAGGATTATTTCTTATGAATGTTACTTATTAGCTGTTCTCAGCAAATGCATCCAAGATAGTATCTGCTGACACTACTCAACTAATGCATCTAAGACAGGCCTTGCTGACGCTACTCAACTAATGTATCTAAAACAGGCCTTGCTGACACTACTCGACTAATGTATCTAAGATAATATCTGCTGACACTACTCAACTATTTCATCTAAGATGGCGCCTGCGACTTCCTCTTTTGTCATTTTCGGCAGCTCGCGGGCTCCTTCTCTTGTGATCAAGGTCACCACATTTGTATCAACGCCAAACCCGGCTCCTTCTACTTTCAAGTTGTTCGCAACAACCAGGTCCAAATGCTTTTTATCCAATTTTTTGCGGGAATTTTCCAACATATTCTCTGTTTCCATAGAAAATCCGCATAAGATCTGTTTCTCTGTGCGATGTTCTCCCAAATAGCCCAAAATGTCTTTCGTGCGTGTAAGTGCGATCGCTGCTTCCCCATCTGTCTTTTTGATCTTATTGTCTGCTACAGTAACAGGTGTATAATCGGCCACTGCAGCGGCTTTGATAATAATATCCTGCTCTGCCATGCGGGAAGTAACTGCCTGAAACATGTCTTCTGCGCTTTCTACCGGAACAACATCTACAAAGAGCGGCGGTTCTAAAGAAACCGGTCCGGACACAAGTGTCACCTGCGCACCTCGCTGCATAGCAACTCTCGCAAGCGCATATCCCATTTTACCTGTGGAACGATTAGAAATAAAGCGTACCGGATCAATTGCTTCGACGGTCGGACCGGCAGTGACAAGTACTTTTTTGCCTTCCAGATCCTTTTCGAAGCGAATCTCACGTAAAATATATTCCAATAAAACTTCTTCCGATGGGAGCTTACCCGCTCCAACATCTTTACAAGCCAGATATCCAACTGCCGGAGCAATAATTTCATAACCATAATGACGAAGTTTCTCCAAATTATCTTGAACGATTGGATTTTCGTACATGTTGGTATTCATCGCCGGAGCAATGATCTTTTTACATTTGCATGCCATGATAGTTGTTGTCAACATGTCATCCGCAATGCCGCCTGCAATCTTTCCAATAACATTCGCAGACGCCGGAGCGATCAACACCACATCCGCCTGTTTTGCCAGCGCGACATGCTCTACACTATATTGAAAATTGCGGTCAAATGTATCAACCAGACATTTGGTACTTGTCAATGTCTCAAATGTGATCGGATTAATAAAATTGGTCGCATTCTTCGTCATTAATACGTGTACCTGCGCATGCATCTTCACAAGCATACTTGCCAGATTTGCGATCTTATATGCTGCAATACTCCCTGTCACACCGAGTACCACCGTTTTTCCCTTAAGCATCTTTCTTTCCTCCATGCGATATCTGTCTACCACATCGTTTCAAACTAATTCGTTATTCCACCTTACTGCACCGGGCCAAGCTAATTCGTTATTCTGCCTTACTGCACCGTTTCAAACTAATTCGTTATTCCGCCTTACTGCACCGTTTCAAACTAATTCGTTATCCCGCCTTACTGCACCGGGCCAAGCTCTCCGTGCTTCTCATAACGCGACACTTGATGAATCTTATTTTCTTCATCCACAAAGACCACCTTTGGCCGATGCGTTTTGGCTTCTTCCGGGGTCATTGATGCATAACACATAATGATCACATGGTCACCCACCTGAACCTGTCGTGCTGCTGCACCATTTAAGCAGATCATTCCACTGCCGGCTTCACCACAGATCGTATATGTCTCAAAACGATTGCCATTCTCTACATCAACAATCTGTACCATCTCATATTCTAAGATCCCAGCCGCATCCATCAGCTCCGGATCGATCGTTATACTGCCAACGTAATTCAGTTCCGCCTGCTTTACAACCGCACGGTGAATCTTTCCTTTTAGCATCGTAAGTTCCATAAGAATCCTCCATTCTTTTGCTTTGCAAAGTTTTTCTCAAAATCTCCGCATAATTTTTTTACTGTCGTATCCTGCACCTCAATGCTACTTTTCCGTAATAAAATTATCGATCAGACGTGTCTTTCCAATATATACAGCCATTGCCACAAGAACCGGCTCCTTAACCGTCTCTACCGGCTCTAATGTATTCCAGTCAACAACTTCTACATAATCAACCTTTGCAAGAGGTTCCGTTGCAATCTCATCCAAAATGATCTGACGGATCTTCGCTGCATCTGCCTCACCCGCCTTCAAGGCTTCCTTACCCTTTGCCAAAGACTTGCTGAGGATCAGCGCTGCTTCACGCTCCTGTGCACTTAAGTACGTATTGCGGGAACTCTTAGCCAATCCATCCTCTTCTCGAATGATCGGGCAGCCGACAATCTCAATACCAAAGTTCAGATCACTTACCATATGACGGATCACTGCAAGCTGCTGTGCATCCTTCTGCCCAAAATATGCTTTGTCCGGTACAACAATGTTAAACAATTTGGACACAACCGTGCACACACCGCGGAAATGAATCGGTCTTGTTTTTCCACAAAGACCACCCGTCAGCGTTGTCATATCAACAAAAGAAGAAAAATCCTTGTGGTACATTTCGCTTGGATCCGGATGGAAAATAAGGCTTGCACCTGCTTTTTCACAAAGTGCTGCATCACGATCCATATCACGTGGATAGCTTTCCAAATCCTCTGATGGGCCAAACTGCATTGGATTTACAAATACACTGACAACGACACGATCATTTTCTGCAACCGCACGGTCGATCAAACTCTTGTGTCCTTCATGGAGATATCCCATTGTTGGGACAAGTCCCACTGTCAGTCCCTCCTTACGCCATTGTTTTACCTGCTCTCTGACTTCCGCTATTGTCTCTACTATTTTCATGATCCCATGTCCTTTCTGCTCTCAATTAATACAATTTATCTAAAACATCATCGCTGATCTGGAACGTATGCTCCTGTGCCGGATAACTTCCTGCTCTCACTTCATCGCCATACGCCTGAAATGCTTCTTTCATAACGCTTCCGACATCTGCAAAACGCTTTACGAACTTCGGCACATAATCCGAAAACATACCTAACATATCCTGATAAACCAAAATCTGTCCGTCACATCCTGCACCCGCACCAATACCGATCGTCGGGATTGTCAATTTCTTCGTAATAATAGAAGCTAATTTCGCCGGAATGCATTCCAATACAACCGCAAAAGCACCTGCTTCCTGTACAGCCAAAGCATCCTCGATCAGCTTTTTAGCTGCCTCTTCGCTCTTGCCCTGCACTTTATTACCGCCAAATGCATTAATAGACTGCGGTGTCAGTCCCAAGTGTCCCATAACCGGGATACCCGCTGCCGTAATTGCCTTTATCTGTTCTACAACAGCAGCTCCACCTTCCAGTTTTACAGCGTTTGCACGACCCTCTTTCATTAATCTGCCGGCATTCATAACCGCATCGTAAACCGATGTCTGGTATGACATAAATGGCATGTCAACCACAACCATAGTATCTTTGGTTCCTCTTGCAACGGCTGCTCCATGATGGATCATGTCTTCCATCGTCACAGAAATCGTATCCTCATAACCAAGAATAACATTCCCTAAGGAGTCACCCACCAAAATACCGTTAATACCTGCTTCATCCATTAATTTTGCGGTGGAATAATCATATGCGGTGAGCATCGTTAATTTCTCACCTTTTTCTTTTGCTGCCTGAAATGTACTTACTGTGTTTTTCATGTTTCGTCCTTTCCGGATATCCGCTGCTCTTCAGTCGGATTCCTATCACTTAACTCAAAAAGCTGTCGCATGGCGGTATCATCTCGTCCCTTATATTTTTGTTCTGCGATCTTAACTAATACTTTGCCAAGCACTCGGTACACTTCCCCCGCCTCGCTGTCTGCCAAGGCGTCTAAGTGTTTATGAACCGTTTCTGTATCACCACGATCTACCGGTCCTGTCAGAGCCGCTACCGGTCCCTTGTCCAACATATTGGACACATTACCCATAACAAGCGGACGAAGCAATCCAACGCTGTCCTCTCGTGCAAAACCACACTGTTCCAACAGATCCAACACAGTTTGAAACAATGCAATCATATCATTGCTCACCATCGCTGCCGCTGCATGATATTTTACCTTGTTCTCTGCCCGCAGATAAAGCACGGTATGTCCTAATTCACGAAACATCTGTGCCAGTGGTTCATATGCTGCCGGCATTCCCTCTGCCACCAAATAAGCAGTTGAAAAATTTTGATAGGAAGTAAATCGATCGCTGAACGCGTACATCGGATGAATCGAACAACCAACAGCTCCGGTCTGCTCGATTCCAGAAAATACATTAGATGACAAAGAGCCACTACAGTGGCACAAAATTTTACCTGTTAAATCGTATCCTGCAATGCAATCCCATACTTCACTGATCACGCCATCCGGCGTTGTGATCATCAGGGTGTCGCTCGCTTCTACAATGTCCTGCAATGTTTTATAAACCGTTGTATCGGTAAATTCTGCTGCTTGCACAGCACTCTGCGTAGTTTTACTATAGAAGCCTGTCACTTCTACACCGGCGTCACCGAGGTATTTTCCCATCGTTACGCCTACACGGCCTGCTCCAATAATACCAATTCGCATATTATCAAACCTTTCTATGCTCTACGCACTTGTCTCTGATGCAGTTTCTCTCGAATACCGCTCATTCCTTGTACAATTGTAATTGCCATAAAGATCACTTAACGTCTTTCCTCATTATACAACCGCACAATCAGACAAATAATAGCACAGTCTCTTTTTTTTGTAAAGAAGCTAACTGCCTCCGGTATGTTTTGCTCTGCATCCCTCTACGTTACGAGCATTTTCCTATACCATAAAAAAAAGTAAGAAGCAGGGCTTACGCCCTGCCTCTTACATTACGTAATAATGCTTTAAGTACATGTAAAACCAGCCTCATAGAAGAGACCAATTCCTTTTTCTACAATTACGAAACAGTTCTAAAACAGTTCCGTTGGCCTGTATTATAGAAAAATATCTGCACAGAAAGGAGCAAAATTATTTCTGAGGACCTGCAGCAACAAGTGCCTTACCAGCCTCATTACCCTCGTACTTGGCGAAGTTCTTCACGAATCTGCCTGCAAGATCCTGAGCCTTAGCTTCCCAATCAGCAACATCTGCATATGTGTCACGAGGATCTAAGATTCCGCTGTCAACACCCGGAAGCTCTGTAGGAACTTCGAAGTTGAAGTGTGGAATTGTCTTTGTTGGAGCCTTGTTGATGTCTCCGCTAAGGATTGCATCAATGATTCCACGAGTATCCTTGATAGAGATACGCTTACCAGTACCATTCCATCCTGTATTAACAAGATATGCCTTAGCACCACTCTTCTCCATCTTCTTAACAAGCTCTTCAGCATACTTTGTAGGATGCAGCTCCAAGAATGCCTGTCCGAAGCAAGCGGAGAATGTAGGAGTTGGCTCTGTGATTCCACGCTCTGTACCTGCAAGCTTAGCTGTAAATCCAGACAAGAAATAGTACTGTGTCTGCTCAGGTGTCAAAATAGATACCGGAGGAAGTACACCGAACGCATCTGCAGAAAGGAAGATAACGTTCTTAGCTGCTGGTGCAGAAGAAACAGGACGAACGATGTTCTGGATATGATCAATCGGATAAGATACACGAGTATTCTCTGTTACGCTCTTATCTGCGAAATCAATCTTACCATTCTCATCCAAAGTAACGTTCTCAAGAAGAGCGTCACGCTTAATTGCATTGTAAATATCCGGCTCGGACTCTTTGTCAAGGTCAATAACCTTAGCATAGCAGCCACCCTCGAAGTTGAATACACCGTTGTCATCCCAACCATGCTCATCGTCACCGATCAAGAGACGCTTAGGATCTGTAGAAAGTGTAGTCTTACCTGTTCCGGACAAACCGAAGAAGATTGCTGTGTTCTTGCCGTCCATGTCTGTATTAGCAGAGCAGTGCATAGAAGCCATACCCTTAAGTGGGAGATAGTAGTTCATCATAGAGAACATACCCTTCTTCATCTCACCGCCGTACCATGTATTGATGATAACCTGCTCACGGCTTGTGATGTTAAATGCTACTGCTGTCTCAGAGTTTAATCCAAGCTCTTTGTAGTTAGATACTTTTGCCTTAGAAGCGTTGTAAACAACGAAATCCGGCTCGAAGTTCTCAAGCTCTTCTGCAGAAGGCTTAATGAACATGTTTGTTACGAAATGAGCCTGCCAAGCAACCTCAACGATGAAACGGATAGCCATGCGAGTGTCTTTGTTAGCACCACAAAATGCATCTACTACATAAAGTTTCTTATTAGAAAGCTCTTTCTTAGCAAGATCTTTCAAAACTGCCCAATTCTCCTCAGAAAGTGGATGATTGTCATTAGCATACTCATCAGAAGTCCACCATACAGTGTCTTTAGAGTTCTCATCCATAACGATGTACTTATCTTTAGGAGAACGACCTGTATATACACCTGTCTTTACGTTAACTGCACCAAGCTCACTCTCCTGACCCTTCTCATAGCCTGTGAGATCTGCCTTAGTCTCCTCCTCGTATAACAACTCATAAGAAGGATTGTGCACAATTTCAGTTGTTCCAGTGATTCCATACTGTGTTAAATTAATTTCTGCCATCTTGAATCTAACTCCTTTTCTTATAATATAGTGTGATAACATTGCGGCTGTCATGCCTCTTTCCCGCATAGATCAAGCATTTGCACGCTGTCCCTGCAGTGGACCTTTTTCAGCCATCGCAACCATTATACATGATTTGTCAAGAAAAAGCACTAAAAAAATAAATTTTATCCAAAAAAAAGGCAAATTGACGAGAAACTTTATCGACAATCTGCCTTTTTTATGAATTATTTGGCAACGGTTCGATCTGTTGGATCGTAGTAGCCGCGCTTTGACTTCTTGATCTTCTTTGCCTTTGGTTTCTGAAATGGTCCTTTGGAAAATTTATCTCGAATCGTCGTTGTCGACTGATGTGCATGATCGTAAATCCATTTGGCATCCTCCACCTGCAGACGAATACAACCATGCGATGCCGCCTTGCCAAGCTTGCGGTATTCTGCCGCTTGCAAAGAATAGTGATTGCCCAAACGATCATAGGTTACTGAATGGAACATGTAAGGGCCCGAATATCTGGTCGCATACTGGCCGTTCGAATTGTAACGCAGCACATGCCACCGTCCGGAACGACTCAAAGAATATGTCCCCTTACGCGTTGTGTGCCCGCTCATGCCCACCGAACAAACCATTGCTTTGACCGGAATGATGAACCCCTTTGCACCATCTTTTGCGTAGATCGTAACCATATTATCCCGCAGGCTGACTCTGATCTGATAACGTGCTTTACTGCCGAGCTTTTTGGTTGGATCAGACCGACGGCCTTTCTTATCAAAATACAACTTATATTTTTTGCCTTTGATACGCACATATTTCCAGCCATTACATACAGCATAACCGCTCTTTTGGCTAAAGAAATAATAGTCTTTTTTGATCTTGCGGTAGCCCTTCAAACGATTTCCTGCACTGTTATTATAGTATTTATAAGTTTTGCTGCCTTGCGTCTCCGTATGCCAGCCCGGTGAATTATCAGATTCCTGTTCCTCCTCAAGAATATCAAAATCCTGCTCAGCTGCGGCCGCAAGGCGAGTTAATGGATCGGCCTTCTGACTTTCTGCTGCCACACTGCCGGCACTATCGGAAATCATATAATGATTTGTTCCTATGCAGACACCTGCTGCCAGTAAAACGCTGCACAATCCCACTATAATTCGATTATTTTTAAATACTTTTTTCAAATCAGTTCTCCTTATACTTTTCTCTCATCATTGTATCAATAGTGTTTATATCATATCATCTCTAATCTTTTCATACAACACAAATGTCATATAATTTCATCCGGTCAACCGCCAAACCTGTATTATATATTTACGATGCAGCCAGACGATCTCTTGCCACCACAAAAGGCACCTCCCCCAACGATAGGAAAAATGTGTGAAATCTCTTGTCGCTGTATTGTTTGCCCCATTTCGCCTTCGCTTGTTTCTGCAAATCAATAATCTCCAAATATCCGAGCGTATACTGCATATATCCCGCCGGTTCGGCAACAACTGCATCAAATATCGTCCGACAGGCCGTCTTGTCATAGCCAAAATCCGTCAGATAATCTCGCACTTCCGCCTCTGTCCAGCCATTATAATTAACCTCCAGATCAACCTTTGCATAAATCGCTAACGTAAGCAGCGTATTTGTTTTCAAAAAACTTGCCACATTTTTCGTCAAACCTGCCAGAGAATAACTGTACAATTCCGCATAAGTCCCCCATCCTTCTGTGTAACCGCCGATGTTCACGACGCTCCGCACCGGCAAAGGATTCTGCGACTGGTAAAAACAATTTTGATATAAATGCCCCGGATAGCCTTCATGTGCAATCGTTGTAAACGCTTTCGTAAGGTCATACTTTGCATTCCCGTTCAAATAAATCACATTGTCCTGATATGCATCTAATGGTGTTGTCAAATAAAACGCCGGACTAATATGTTCTTCTAACGATTTGTCAACATACTTCATTTGACAAGACACTTCCGACGGCAGATCAGGAAATGATTTCTTGATCTGTTTCTTTAGATACTGCAATGTTTTGTCCGGCTCCTCTTCCGGGTATTTTACAGATAACGCTTTCTCATAAATAGAACCGTCCTTGACCAACAAATCGGACATTATATTTTTATTATCTTCAATCGTTTGATCCAATAATTTTAAAATATTTTTCATACTTCGATCAGTTCCCACCATTGAACGAACCAGATGCTGATAATATGCTTTTCCCTTCGGCAAATTGCAAAGACCTTCCTGATTTTTGCCGGTATCTGCCAATTCTTCCAAAGCTTTGATCAGCTTTTGATAAGCAGGGATCACGTTCTGCAGCACCGCGGAACGATTGCGTTTTGCATAATCTGCTTTCTGCTCCGCCGTAAGCGTCAGACCGCTCAGTCTCTCCGGAAAAGTCGTGATCATAAAATTCTTCTCCGGCAGTGCAACAAATTCCTTGCACTGCGTTATAATATCTTGCGCCGTGCGCTTGCTCATAAATAAACCTTCTTTGGATCTTTGTTGCTCAAATGTAATAATTTCATCAAAATAATCCGGAATTTTCTGCAACAGCTGAAGATAAGTATCAACACTCTCTTTGTCCCAAAAGTGGTACTCTGTGAGTATGACCGGAAGCTGTGTCTGTGTCCCTGTTGTTGGACTCAACGGTTCCTGATATTCGTCTACATTATCCCCTGACAGATCTTGTTTCCACACCGTATGTAAAACGTCATACGCCAACTGCTGCTCTTCATTTAACTTGTCATAATCATAACGCTCTAAAACTGCCAGTTCGTTTTCTGTCAGCATCCGTGCATTTTGCATTGCCTCCTTCGTATAATGCCCTAACGTAGGTTTCACATTTTTTATCCCATAATCCGTAGGATTTTTTAATGTATAATTTAATGTGATTCCATCACTGGTCACATTTTCCCGAAACACCTCTTGCAAAAACTGTTCAAAATCTGCACGAACCTCCTTTTTGCTTCGCGAATCATGAACGCTCGGATGCGACAATACATTGTCATCCTCCATCGAATAAATCGATGTTTTCCATCCCTTTTGCTGCCTGCCATAACACAACAATGTGCCACATGCTACAATGACAAGAAAACAGCTTACCATAATCTTTGCCGCTGTTTTTTTTGCATAAAACCGCTGTTTGCTTCTTCCTACATATTTTGCCATCTACTGAATGCCCCCACATTTATATTGCTATTTATAAAATTCTGACACTTTCCATCTCAGGAATACTTTCACAACCACATATCCATTTTGCAGCCAACAAACTAAATTGTTCTGCCATCAGGGGGCTAAGACAATTGCCGCAGAACGCAAAGTTTTTGTGTGATTTCTTATTTTGTTTAGTCTCTGATGAATACATGCCTGAAGGAATGTCTGAGATGTCCCGGTTTAGCAAGGTATCATCCATTTTTGGACGGGACGCTTTCGCTACGATGCGCTACGTCACGTTACTTAATGTCTCTGAAATACGAGACATAAGTAACGACGAGCGCAAAGTCCCTTTCAAAAATGATGATTTCCTTGCTTCCGGGACGGTTAAGTTTACGTAAGGCATGTAAATCAATCATCAGAGACAACAAAATTTAGAAATCATGCGCAATTATTATGAGATGATCAGTTTGAGATTCTAAATTTGTATTTTACGGAAAATGTTGTATACTAAAGGGTGGATGATTGGGTGATATGGGGGTTGACAGAGTAAAAAACGGAAAGGCAGGAGAGTTTAGATGGAAAGAAAGAATGCATGGAAAGCGTATAGTGATGAGCAGATTACAGAATTAGAAGAAGTGAATAAATCCTATCGAGAGTTTTTGACGGTGGGCAAGACCGAACGTGAATGTGTGAAAGAGATTATCAAACAGGCAGAAGCGACAGGTTATCAGTCTCTGCAGTCCTTTATGGAACAGGGACGTGCTCTGCAAAAAGGTGATAAAGTTTATGCAGTATGCATGAACAAAAGTGTTGCAATGTTTCAGATCGGTGAGCAGCCATTGGAACAGGGCATGAATATTTTAGGAGCGCATATCGATTCACCGCGTTTGGATGTAAAGCAGAATCCATTGTATGAAGACAGCGACATGGCTTATCTGGATACACATTATTATGGTGGGATCAAGAAATATCAGTGGGTGACGCTTCCGTTAGCGATCCACGGTGTGGTTGTAAAGAAAAATGGCGAGACGGTGGATATCTGCATCGGCGAGAAAGAGGATGATCCGGTATTTTGTGTAACAGATCTGTTGATCCACTTGGCCGGAACGCAGATGGAGAAAAAGGCAGCTAAAGTTATCGAGGGAGAGAAATTAGATCTTTTGATCGGAAGTATGCCTTTGAAAGACGAAGAAAAAGATGCCGTCAAAGCAAATGTGCTGAAATTGCTGCAAGATCAGTATGGTATGGAAGAAGAAGATTTTATCTCTGCAGAATTAGAGATCGTACCGGCAGGTGCGGCAAGAGAACTCGGTGTAGACAGAAGCATGATCATGTCTTATGGACAAGATGACAGAGTATGTGCTTATACTTCTTTGGCAGCTATGTTAGAGGCCAAAGATCTGGTTAAGACAGCTTGCTGCCTGCTGGTTGATAAAGAGGAGATCGGCAGTGTTGGAGCAACAGGAATGCAGTCACATTTCTTTGAAAATGTAGTGGCAGAGCTGATCAATCTCGAGGGCACTTATTCAGAGCTTACCTTGAAACGCTGTCTGGCAAACTGCCGCATGCTTTCTTCAGATGTAAATGCAGCTTACGACCCATTATTTGCCGATGCATTTGAAAAGAAAAATGCATCTTATCTTGGCAGAGGCGTTGTATTTAGTAAATTTACCGGAAGCCGTGGCAAGTCCGGTTCCAACGATGCGAACGCAGAATATTTGGCCGAACTTCGCAACATTATGGATAATGCAAATGTTGCTTATCAGACAGCAGAACTTGGTAAAGTAGATATTGGCGGTGGTGGAACGATCGCATATATTTTGTCTCTGTATGGCATGCAGGTTATCGACAGCGGTGTTGCGGTGTTAAATATGCATGCACCTTGGGAGATTACCAGCAAAGCCGATGTGTATGAGGCAAAGAAATGTTATGCAGCATTTTTGAAAGCGAAATAAAGCGAATACAATTTGTGGTGCTGAATCTGTGCCTGTGGCAAAATGCGAAAGCTCACTTAAAGCAACAGGTGCGGAAAGGCATGAGTGATCAGTATGAAAAAAACATTTAGAATGCGTTTGCTTGCGTTATGCCTGGTGGCAAGTATGTCAGTGAATCTTTGCGCTTGTCAAACGAAGAAACAGACGAACAAAAAGGATACAAAAACACAGCTTACGATGGTACTGGATTGGACGCCGAATACGAATCATACCGGGCTGTATGTTGCCGAGCAAAAGGGATATTTTGCGGACGAAGGGCTGGAAGTGGAGATCGTACTGCCGCCGGATGACGGTGCAACCGACATGGTAGTATCCGGTAATGCTGAATTTGGCATTGATGCACAGGACAATCTGGCGGAAGAGTTTTCCGGAGATCAAAATATTAATGTGACGGCTGTAGCGGCAATTTTGCAGCACAATACGGCAGGATTGATCTCATCGACCGATCAGGGAATCGATTCTCCAGGCAAATTGCAGGATCACACGCTGGCGACCAATGATACGCTGTTTCGCCAAAAAGTCATACAGACCTTAGTGGAATCGGACGGCGGTGATTTTGGGCGTGTGACATTATTATCCAGTTATATTGACGATGTGGTATCGGCACTCCGTTCGGACATTCAATGTGCGTGGATCAATTATGAGTGGGGTGGCATTCAATGTGAACAGGCCGGACTGGTTACGACATTCTTGCCGTTTCGACAGTTAGACGAACGGTTTGATTATTACAGTCCGGTTATCATTGCGAACAATAAATTCCTGACAAAGCATCCGGATGTCGCCAGAAAATTTTTGAAAGCTGTCAAAAAAGGCTATGAGTATGCCATCAAAAAACCGGAGAAGGCAGCAGAAATATTATGCAGCAGCGTGCCGGATCTTGATGAACGTCTGATAAAAGGCAGTCAGGAATATCTAAAGGATTGCTACATCGATGATGCGGCGCAGTTCGGAGTTTTTGATGCAGACCGTTGGAATATGTTTTATCAATGGGTCAATGAGCAGCATTTATACGATCAGGAAATTCCGGAAAATACAGGATTTACGAATGAGTATATTGCAGAATAATCCTTGGAAGTTAAAAAAATGTAAAAAAAGTTAAAAAAAAGTAAAAAAACTATGTGCATTTTTCACAAAATGTATTATACTTATTTTGAAGGATTATTTTAACGTGAAGGGAGACAGGTAGGGATGAACGAAATACAGCAGTTACTTGCTTCGTACAATGAACTTGAGGAGGAAATGATCCGGTTCAGTACGTTAGTGAAGGAAGTGATGGCAAGCATCACGATGCAGGAGTTTGTGCCTGAAAAAGCAAATACAGAAATGATGCAGTGCATCATGGAGTTAAATACCAAACAGAAAGAGTGCTTAAAGCTTTATAAGCAGGCAAATCTTGGTGATGCAGCTCCAAAGAAAATGCATATCATGCGCGATCAGATCGAGAAGCGTATGAATGAAGCACGTAAATTAGAATATCTTGAGGCAGTCAAGAAGAGTTTCCTTAGCTTGCACACAGAGGATGCCGATGTGGAAGAGAAGTTACAGGCATTTAAGGATAAAGTGGTTACGATCAAAGTGGAAAAATATCCATTGGAACAGTGCTTGGTTTATATTAGACCGTTCGCTGTATTTTTGACAATGATCAAGTCCGACGATCCGGTAAAAGCAATCGAGCAGGTTCCGGTTCTGAACGAATACTTTGGTTCAGCACTGGTTGCACATATTACGATCAGTAAAGACATCTTTATTGGTGATGACGCTACGGAGTTCAACTTAGAAGGAGAAGAGGCGTCGGACCTACATAAGGATTCAGCGGTAAAGAAAAAGAATGAGACGGTACAGAACGCTGGGTCCAAAGAGAATGCTGATACCGCAAAGAACGTGGAGACGAAGCAGGAGCCTGAGGCACAGCCTGTAGAAGAGCAGGCAGCACCACAGGAAGAGGAGCAGATCGCAGAAGAAGAGACTGTACAGGAAGAGACTGCACAGGAAGAAGCTCCGGCAGTGGAAGAGACTTCGGAAGAAGCAGAAGCTGCAGTAACGGAAGAGGCGGAAGAAGAGGCAGCTGCCACGGACTCAGCAGAGGATGTTTCTGCAGAGACGGCAGAGGAGGACATACAGGAAGCTGACGAGCCTGCCGAGGCAGAGCAGAAGGAGGCACCTGTCGCAAAGAGCAAAAGAGTGCATCCGGATCCGAAGAAGCCTTCTAAGCCTAGAAAAGCAAAGAAAGTTGATCTGAAAGCATTGTTGGAGGAGGACAACTTCAAAGAGTCCAAGTTCGATGATGAAGAGCTTCATAGAATGCAGCAGGCAGAGCGAGGCGGAAGAAAAGATAAGGGAGATTCGAAAGCATCTTTCTTGAAAGGTTTTCAGTAGAGTGAATGAACGGGCATCCGGTGATTTGATCACCGGATGTTTTTTTTCGTTCCTTGTGCAGAGGGTAAGGAATATGGTATTCTAATAGCGGTGGGGTTATCACATAATATGCCGGATAAAGAAAGCTCGGAAGAAACCGAGAGAAAGGATACCATATTCCTTACA
>OMGJ01000669.1_pt1 | contig 18806 bp, 11 predicted proteins | sample 1645811 | NCBI WGS metagenome assembly OMGJ01 (sample SAMN05578589, study PRJEB25193) | human gut metagenome | biome: Human Microbiome; feature: human-associated habitat; material: feces | host: Homo sapiens | place: USA:Birmingham | reverse complement strand
CTTGTGTCTTGCCTTTTTTAATTAATAGGAAACTGCTGTTGTGTAGCGTGACATCGCCAAGAATTGCCACCCTGTACAATTTATTCTTCAGCGAGATAAGCTTCATATTTGGCGATCACTTCTTTCATAGCCTGTGGTCCCGGAGCACCGATCGTATTACGCTTAGCAACACAGGTTTCCATGCTGATCGCATCATAAATATCTTCTTCGAATACCGGGCTGATCGCCTTATACTCTTCCAAAGACATCTGACCCAGTGAAATATTCTTGTCGATGCAGTACAAAACGAGCTGTCCGACAATGCCATGTGCATCGCGGAATGGAACACCATGATTTACCAAATAATCCGCTGCGTCAGTCGCATTTGTAAATCCACCCTCAGCGCTTGCACGCATACGGTCTTTGCGGAAGGTGATCGTGTCTAGCATACCGTTAAATAATACGATACATCCTTTCGTGGTATCAATGGCATCAAAGACAAATTCCTTATCTTCCTGCATATCTTTGTTGTAGGCCAAAGACAGTCCCTTCATCGTAGTCAACAGAGAGATAAGAGAACCGTATACACGACCAGTCTTACCGCGGACAAGCTCTGCAATGTCCGGATTCTTCTTCTGTGGCATGATACTGCTTCCGGTAGAATAGGAGTCATCAATATCAATGAACTGATATTCGTTCGTGTTCCAAATGATGATCTCTTCGCAGAAACGGCTCAAATGCATCATAATGATGGACATTGCTGCACTAAATTCGATCAGATAATCACGGTCAGATACAGAATCCATACTGTTTAACGTTGGACCGGTAAATCCAAGCAATTCTGCGGTGCGTTCACGATTGAGCGGATAGGTTGTTCCGGCAAGTGCACCGGAGCCGAGAGGGCAGTAATTCATGCGCTTATGAATATCCTGCAGACGGGAACGGTCACGGTAGAACATTTCGAAATAAGCACCCATATGATGTGCTAAGGTGATCGGCTGTGCTTTCTGCAAATGGGTAAAGCCCGGCATGATCGTATCAATATTTTCCTTCATGATCTTTAACAGGCTTTGCAATAAACCGAACAACAGGTGCTCCATTTCCTTGATCTCTTTGCGGGTATATAATTTCATATCCAAAGCAACCTGATCGTTACGGCTGCGTCCGGTGTGCAGGCGTTTGCCGGCATCGCCAATGCGCTCGATCAAATGTGCCTCCACAAAACTATGAATATCTTCGTGCTCTTCGGTAAAAACAAGTTTGCCATCACGAATATCATCGCGGATCGACTGTAGACCTCCGATGATCGCTTCTTTGTCTTCGTTGGTCAAAATTCCCTGCTCAGCTAACATTGTGACGTGTGCAATGCTGCCTTCAATATCTTCCTCATAAAACTTCTGGTCAAAAGAAAGAGAAGCATTAAAGTTATGTACTAATTGATTGGTTTCTTTCGTGAAGCGTCCGCCCCAAAGTTTCATAGTGGTAATCCTCCATTTTATGTAGTAAATTATGCTTTACGGTGAAATGTGCTTTACATAGTTAAATCTGCAGAAACAATGGAAGAAAAACATTCTGCCATCCGGTTACTGCAGATTTAACGGTAATTTTTACGCTTAGTTGTTAAAATTAGTCCTCTGCTTCTGGTGTTGTATCTGAGAACTTAATAAAGTCATCATCAAAATTGTCACCAAAATCATCCGCATCAAAGTCGTCCAGATAATCGCGTTCCAGATGGCGGAAAACAGCATAAGCAATAGCTGCAACTGCTGCAACTGCACCTATGATAGCGAGTGCAATGATGATGCCGTTTTTGTTTTTCTCCTCTAACTCTTTCTTGTGGAGAAGTTCGTTAATCTTTGCTGTATTCATTAATTCTTCGAGCTTATTTGACATAGCGCCACATCCTTTCCCTGATTGGTCAATTGTTATACGAATAGTATAACACATCACACGTGCAATATCTATATTTTTTTAAGTTTCGCAAAGGAAGCCATCATGCGCCTGGTTGAGCCATTATCGAAGTCGACAGTCACTTCGTGATCCCCATTTTTTTCCTTGAGAGCAATTACGGTTCCCTCACCAAATTTTTTGTGTTTGATGCGGTCACCCTCACCGTAGGACAGTGTGCCGGATGTGGTCTTGCCGCTATTTCCTTTGTCAAATATCGAGCTGTCCCGCAGAGAGGATCCTTTGGAACGATAAATATCTCCAGCCTGGGAAGAGCTTCCGATCCCTTTGCGGATCAATGGATTCCCGGCAAAGGGATCGGAAGCTCCGGAACTACGTCTGACTGCCTGTTTGGCACTTCGTTCTGCCATAGGATCCCAAGTAGATGAAGCATTTGTGCGTACATTTGGAAGTTCGTTCATGCGAACCTGATAATACGACTGCCTGCGGCTTTCAGTAAAGGAATTGCCGCTAAAAGGAGAGGAAGCAGTTCGGGAACTATCCTGAAAAGCATCTCCATTTTGCTTGAGCAGATACCGTGGGATCTCATTCAGGAATGAAGATGGACGGTTGTATTGCTGCTCACCATTGCGAAAACGGCTTCGTGCACAGCTTAGCGATAATTTCTGTTTGGCACGGGTAATACCGACATAACATAAGCGGCGTTCTTCCTCCATTTCCTCCGGGTCATCGCCCATGACAGCAGCATATCCCGGGAAAATACCGTCTTCCATGCCGACCAGATATACATAAGGAAATTCCAATCCTTTCGCGCTATGTAATGTCATAAGTAACACCATGTTGTTGTCATCGTCTACCGTGTCAATATCTGCAACAAGAGCAACTTCCTCCAAAAATCCGCTGAGCGTTGGCTCCTCTTCACAGTTTTCCTCATAAGTGACCACTTTATTAATGAACTCTTCGATATTTTCAATACGTCCGTTGGCTTCCTCGGTATCCTCTTCCTCCAGCAGGCGGACATAACCGGTTTCTTCAATGATCTCACGGATCAGATCTTCCAAGCTATACTCGGGAGATGCTAAATGCCGCTTGAACGATTCGATCAGACTGACAAAACTGCCCAGCTTGCCGGCGCTGCGTTTGATGCCGTCAATGTATTCGTAGTTTTGCAAAGCACCGTAAAAACTGGTCTCGTGCGCGAGTGCATAGTCGGCTACCCGGTCGATCGTTGTAAGACCAATGCCGCGTTTTGGCACATTGATGATTCGTTTTACGGAAATATCATCTAAACCGTTTTCCACCGTGCGCAAATATGCCAACAGATCCTTGATCTCACGGCGTTGGTAGAAGTTTACCGCACCGACAATACGATATGGGATATTGGCCGTCACCAGTTTTTCCTCCAATACACGAGACTGTGCATTCGTACGATACAAAATGGCAAAGTCCTTGTAGTCTGCTTCGCCGGTCTGTACAGCGTAAGAGATACCGTCGGTAACAGCCTCCGCTTCTTCGTATTCATTACCATATTGCGCAAAATAGATCGGATCACCTTTTTCCTGGTCTGTCCAAAGCGCTTTATCCTTACGCATGGAGTTATGACTGATCACAGCGTTTGCCGCATCCAAAATATTTTGGGTGCTTCGATAGTTTTTCTCCAGCTTGATCACTTTAGCGTCAGGATATTCGGTCTCAAAGTTCAGGATATTATATATATTGGCACCACGGAATTTGTAGATAGACTGGTCATCGTCACCGACAACGCACAGATTCTGCTCGCGTCTGCCATCTTCTCCGATAGAGTCAGCCAACAGGCGTACAAGCTCAAATTGAGCTGTGTTAGTATCCTGATACTCATCGACCATAATATAGCGGAAACGGTTTTGGTAATAGTCCAGGATTTCCGGGTTATCCTGCAATAGCTGAATAGTCTTCACGATGAGATCATCGAAATCCAATGCATTTGAGTCGCGAAGGCGTTTTTCGTATTCCCGATAAGCTCTGGCATATATTTCTTTGAGATAGTCACCGGCAGCACGGCGTTCATATTCTTCCGGAGAGATCATCTCATCTTTGGCAGATGAGATAGCACCGAGTACACTACGTTCTTTGAACTTTTTGGGGTCTAACTGCAGATATTTCAAAATATCCCGCATTAATGTCCGTTGGTCGTCTGCGTCATAGATCGTGAAACTTCTCGAATAACCGAGAGCTTCAATATGGCGGCGCAGTATGCGCACACATGCGGAGTGGAAGGTGCTGACCCATATGTATTCTGCACCGGAAGTAACAATATTATCAACTCGCTCACGCATTTCTCCGGCAGCTTTATTGGTAAAGGTAATGGCAAGGATGTTCCAAGGGTTGACGCCATATTCCTCGATCAAATAGGCGATACGGTGTGTCAATACACGGGTTTTGCCGGACCCTGCACCTGCTAAGATCAGAAGTGGTCCCTTAAAATGTTTAACTGCTTGCTCCTGCTCAGGATTTAATCCTTCTAATACGTTCATTCGTCACCAAGCCTTTCTTTAGAATCGAATATGATCGCGGTAATTCTTTGCCGCTTCAAAAAAATGCATTAGTCCATCTTTGTCGCCGTCAGCGATCTGTTGTTTGGCAGCGGTCAAAGTTTCTATATATTTGTCTAAAAAACTGCATATTTTGTCGGAGTTGGTCAGACAGATATTCTGCCACATTTCCGGAGAAGAGGAAGAGATTCGCGTCGTTGTGTGAAATCCTCCTGCCGCCAGTGTGCCGTAGGTACCGTCTTCATCAAGGGCAGCAACCGCATTGACCAGTGCCGCAGATATTACATGTGGACCGTGGCTGATACCGGCTACTACGGCATCGTGATAATCCGGGTCGAGCAAAATACAGTGTGATCCGATGTCGTGAATGAATTGTTCCATCCATGCAACATATTCCGGTCTGCTCTCTGCAAACGGTGTTAAAATATAGTATTTATCACGGAAAAATGCAGATTCAGAATGTTCATAACCGGTCTTTTCAGAGCCGGTCATTGGGTGCCCGCCTACAAACTGCTCACAGAGACCATGTTCTTTGACTGCAGCAAGAATATCGCTTTTGACACTGCCAACGTCTGTCAGCAGACAGTCTTTGGAAAGATAGGGAAGCAACTTATCCAAATAGGCGATATTTTTGATGACAGGTGCGCATAGAAAAATACAGTCACAGTCAGCAAAATCAGCGAGATCTGTTGTGATCTTGTCTAAAATCCCATCCATTGCAGCCAATTCGAGGCGCGGGTGTGGTTTGGTAATATAGTAATTGTATGCCATAAGTTCACTGTCCGGATACTGTTCGCGCAGTGCATGTGCTACGGAGCCGCCAATTAATCCGAAACCAATAAATCCAAAATGGTGCATCGTTGTCATAATAATTTTTACATTCCTTTCAATAGAAACATATGTTTGCGTTCTGTTCTATTTTATATGACGATAGTGAGCGTGTCAACTTGAATTATTGCATAAAAGCAAGTATAATGTTTCTTGTCATGCTCTGTCCTAAAATTCGGATAGCATAGGATGGACTGTCTTGTGATCTGAATGGAAAGACGATACTGCAGACTGAGACAGCAGAGTAAAGAATATACTTGGAAAGGCAAGGAAATTTATGAAGCAACTAAAGAAATATATCGGTGGAGCCGGCGATGTGTTGGACATAATCGGAAAGACTTTAGGAAGTTATTTAGGAGTTGTTTCCAATATAGCGGGGACGATCATCGACATTTTTGCGACGGTATTGGTAATTGCGAGTATTGTGGGATTATGCCTGTATGTGAAGTTTTTGCCGATGTTTACCGAAGCCAGAGAGACGGTATTCGACAAGTTAGTCAATATGAGCGAAGATGACTTCGTGATGAAAGAAGATACCGTTGTTTACGACAAAGATGGTAAACTGGTCGGTTCTGTAAACGCAGGAAGATATAAATATACGGAGATCAAAAGTATTTCTCCATATTTGTATAATGGTTATATCGCTGTGGAAGATAAGCGTTTTAAGACACACGGCGGTGTGGATCTGCTTGCAACGATGCGTGCCGGCGTTGCGTTAGTCAAAAATGGCGGAGACATCAAGCAGGGCGGTAGTACGATCACACAGCAGGTGATCAAAAACAATTTATTGACACAGGAAAAGAGTTATACACGTAAAATGATCGAAATTATGCTGGCACCAACGGTGGAACAAAAGTTCACCAAAGACAAGATCATGGAATTTTACTGTAATAGTAATTATTACGGGAACCGCTGTTATGGTGTAGGGGCAGCGAGTGAATATTATTTTGGGAAATCAGCAGCAGATCTCGAGCCGTATGAGGCAGCAATTCTGATCGGTCTGTCCAATAATCCATCTGCCTATGATCCGGTGAATAAGCCGGAAGCAGCATTAAAGAAACGGAACGAAGTACTCAAAAAGATGTATGATGAACAGGTGATCACACAGAAACAGTATGACAGTTCTGTCAAAAAGAAGATCAAGATCCAGCAGTTGACCAAAGACGGTACGAATGAAAGTTATGTGGTGAGTTATGCGATCCATTGTGCTGCACTGGCATTGATGGAAAAGGAAGATTTCAAATTCCAGTATACCTTTAATGACAAAGAGGACTACGAAAGTTACAACGAGAAATACAGCAATCTGTACAGCCAGAAGACCAACGACATCCGTGAGGGTGGATACAAACTTTATACGTCAATTGATATGAAAAAGCAGAAAAAGCTGCAAAAAGCCGTTGATAAGGGACTTGCCTACAGCAAAGAGAAAAACTCGGACAAGACAAAGTATGCACTGCAGGGAGCAGCGGTCTGTGTAGATAACTCCACCAATTATGTTGTGGCGATCGTCGGTGGTCGTGGCACGAAGGATTCCTATAACCGTGCTTATTTATCAGCACGACAGTCCGGTAGTTCGATCAAACCATTGATCGATTATACGCCTGCCTTTGAAACAGGAGCCTATTCTCCTTCTACTGTTGTAAATGACCAGCCGATCGGGAACGGACCGAAGAATGCCGGCGGCGGTTATCGTGGCAGTCTGCATTTGCGTGAGGCGGTACAGCGTTCGATCAATACGATTGCATGGCAGGTATTAGAAAAGATCACACCGAAATATGGTATGTCTTTCTTAGATAAAATGCATTTTCATAATTTGAGTTATGTGGATAATGACAATTTATCATTATCGCTCGGCGGATTTACCGAAGGTGTCCGCGTAGTTGATATGGCAAAGGGATTTTCAACACTTGCCAACAACGGAAGCTATAGTGAAAAAACCTGTATTCAAAAAATAGAACATGTATCAGACGGAACGGTATATAAGAGCTCTAATGATACGACACAGGTATATACTGAAGATGCGGCTTGGATGATGACAGATGTATTGAAAGGTGTTTTGAATGAGCCGTATGGTACCGGACGTTCTCTCAAATTAGACAATGGTCAGATCGCAGCCGGTAAGACCGGAACGACCAACTCCAGCAAAGATGTATGGTTCTGTGGATATACCAAATATTATACAACTGTAGTATGGGCCGGCTATGACACGCCGAGAGCTATGCCGGGCGTATATGGCGCATCTGTTCCGGGAGGTATTTGGAAGAACTTCATGAATCAGATTCATAAAAATAAGAAGCCACAGGATTTTGCGGCACCATCGGGTATTTGTCTTGCCAAGTATGACGGCAAGGGAAATATGATCAAAGGAACAGAAAGCACGGATCTGAAGCGTACATCGGGCAGAGACTTCTTCTCGATAACGATCCTGAAAGCAAAGGCAGCGTATGCGGACAACTTGGAAGAGGCATCCTATGAGAAAAAAGTTCGTCGTAAGCTGGAAACATTTGAAAAGCTGACAATTCAGAGTATGGCAGATTACTATACGTTAGAAACCAGTTATCAGGAGCTTCGTGATATGATCTCTTCAATTGAGGATGATGATATCCGCAAATCATATGCGACGCGTGCGAAGAACAAATATGATTCGCTGAAAGACGAGACTGTAAAGTGGAAAGATGTTGTGAAAGCATATGAAGAGCAGCAGAAGGAGTCTAATGCAGAACTGGCCCGTGAAAAGAAAACGGCGTCAAAGAATGCAAGAAATAAACAGCTTCGCAAAACCAGGGTTGCGCTTGCTAATACAAGATTGAAGGCATTACGTGGCTATGATTATCAGCCGGACAACATGGCGACTCTGTTAGAAAAAGCCAAGAGTGCGGTAGAGGCATGCAGGGGATATTCAGAATATGCAAGCTTAAACAGCAAATACCAGACTTACCGTACCGAATTATATATGTTGCCAACGAAAGCGGAATATGATGCACAGAATAATCACCATACTCCGGGAACCACAAGTATACCACAAGCGACAGCAACACCAATGCCGACAGTAACGGCTCAGGCTGGTGCACAGTAGAAATTGGAAATCGGAAGAAAAGAGGACATATATGGCAGAAGATAGAAGAGAGCAGGAATTGCGTGCGGCGGCAAAACAGCTTGCCGGGGTACAGAGACAACATCGGCCGGATCAGACAGCAGCCGCACGATCACAGGCGGGCCAGAAAGCACAGCCACAGAGAGCAGCGCAGCAGGCGACAGCTCAGACAGCAGTCGCACGATCACAGGCGGGTCAGCAAGCACAGCCACAGAGAGCAGCGCAGCAGGCGACAACTCAGACAGCAAATTCTAACGGTAGTGGAAAGGCTCTGTCCGGGCAGCAGATACAGCAGATGCGGACGACAAATACACCTGCGAAAGAATCCATGTCACAGACAAAGCAGATCCAACATCAGTTGGAACAAGAAGTCGCAGATATTATGGATGCAGAATCCTTTGCGGATCTCGTCTTTGTCGATCCGGATCCGTTGCCGGAAACGACCAAGAAGGAAGAAGGTCGTACCGGTTTCTTTGCAAAGAGAAACAAAGACAAAGAGACAGATGCAGCCACAAAAGCACAGACACCACAGGAAAATGATAAGGAGACAGTCGTTTCTGCAGGGCATACCGGATATAAGGAGACAGCTGTAGACAAGACGACGGAACAGGTGCAAGAATCGGATAAACAGGAAGAACAGATCGAGAAACTTCAGAAATGGGGCAGGATCGGTCAGTGGTTTCAGACTTTTTGCTGGATGCATATTCCGATTTTTGGATTCTGGTATATGGTTGTACTGGCTGTTCGTAAGCGGACACCGGAAGAAAAGAAAACCTTCGCTCGAGCCTATGTATTGTACCGAGTGCTTGTGATGCTGTTGGCGCTTACCATTTTGTATGTGTTCTATCGAATGGGACTGAGTTTCGTAGAACAGATCCTTGCCTACATTGATATGCATTCCTAAAAAGGTAAGGGAAGTTTGAGTCAATATATTTTAAGCAGCAGACGCTTATTGAGAAAAAACATCAATAAGCGTCTGTACTTTTTTTAGGAAAACCGTTATTCTATAGTATGGTTAGTGAAAACTAACCGACTTGAGTCTTACCGGTCAAACAATATGAAGAGGTCATAAGCAATATATGATCTCGGTATATCAGGGAGGTTTTGCGTGACTGGTGCTGTATAGAAGAAAGGTATGGTAAACGAATATGTTTTTGGAAATTCATGATCTGAGAAAGGGATTTGGCGAGGGAGAAAATCGAACAGAGGTATTAAAAGGGATTTCTTTTGAAGTAGAGCGTGGAGAAATCTGTGTATTGCTCGGACCTTCCGGATCCGGAAAGTCCACTTTGCTCAATATTATAGGCGGGATCGATAATGCGGATGCAGGATATGTTGCTATTGACGGAGAGCGAACTGCAGACATGTCCGAGAAAGTATTGACATCATATCGGCGTAAACACTTGGGTTATGTGTTCCAAATGTATAATCTGATCCCGAATCTGAATGTCAAGGAAAATATAGAAGTGGGAGCTTATTTGAGTGACTCGCCGTTAGATATTGATGATCTTTTAAGGACATTGGGGTTGTATGAGCATCGTCATAAAGTGCCAAATCAGCTTTCCGGTGGTCAGCAGCAGAGAACGGCAATTGGCCGAGCGATTGTGAAAAACCCGGATATCCTTCTTTGTGATGAGCCGACAGGTGCCCTTGATTATAAAACGTCTAAGGAAATCCTCAAATTATTAGAGGATGTCAATCAGAAATACGGCAATACGATCATTATGGTTACTCATAACGATGCGATCAAGCAGATGGCAGACCGTGTGATCCGTTTTAAAGATGGGCAGATCCGCAAGGATTATCATAACGAAATAAAGATTCCGGCAGAAGAGCTTGATTGGTAAGAGAGGTGGGACGAGATGAAAAATCCATTAAACAGGCGTTTGCCAAGAGAGCTTAAAGGAGAAATGGGAAAATACATGGTGATTTTCCTGTTTATGATGTTGACGATCGGATTTACATCCGGATATTTTGTAGCAAACAGCAGTATGCTGCAGGCAAGTGAAGAAAGTTATGACAAATATAATATTGAAGATGGACATTTTGTTGTAAAGGATGAGATCTCAGCATCTTTGCAGCGCAAATTGGAACAGGAAGATGTCAAAATATACAAGGATTTCTATAAGGAAGAAGCTGTCGATACGGATAATGATGGGAAGAGTGACGGATCGATCCGCGTGTTTGCAGAGCGGGAGAAGGTCAATCTTATCTGCGTGATGAAGGGAAGTATGCCAAAGGGTAAGGCTGAGATCGCTGTAGACCGCATGTATGCAGATAATAATGATATTGCCGTTGGAGACACGATCTGCATTGGTAACAGTAAAAAGAAAGTAAGCGGCTATGTTGCCTTGTCGGATTATAGTGCTCTTTTTTCGGATAACAGTGATATGATGTTTGACGCGACCAAGTTTGGTGTGGCGGTTATGACAAAGCAAGGCTATGATTCTCTCGCTAAAGAGCATGAAAATTATCAGTATGACTGGAAATATAATACGGCACCAAAAGATAAGAAACAGGAGCAGAAACAGTCGGAAGATTTTATTAATGCACTGGCCGAAAAAACATTTCAGGCAGGTGTTACGATTTCCTTAGCATTACCGGCATACGCTAATCAGGCGATTCATTTTGCAAGTGATGATATCGGTGGTGATATGGGAATGATGATCGCGTTATTGTATATACTGATCGCTATTATGGCGTTCGTCTTTTCGGTAACGATCCGTCATACGATCACACGGGAGTCCGCAGTCATCGGTACATTACGCGCCTCCGGATACACCAAAGGAGAACTGATGCGTCATTACTTAGCGGTTCCGATGACTGTCACGTTTCTTGCCTGTGCACTTGGAAATGTACTTGGATACACGTATTTTAAGGGCATAGTAGCAGATATGTATTACGGCAGTTACAGTCTGCCGACTTATGTGACGATTTGGAATGCAAAGGCGTTCGTTATCACGACAGTGGTTCCGCTGATCATTATGCTGATCGTGAACGTGCTGTCACTGCAGAGTAAATTGCAATTATCTCCGTTGCGTTTCCTGCGCCGAGACCTTGACCGCAAAAAGAAAAAGAAAGCGATGCGTTTGCCGAAGTGGTCGTTTTTTAACCGTTTCCGTATTCGTGTGATCACACAAAACCGTTCCAGTTACATTACGTTGTTTGCCGGAATGTTATTTGCCAGTCTTCTGCTGTTGTTTGGTATGATGATGATTCCGCTATTGTCTCATTATAAAAATGAAGTGGTAAACGGAATGCTTGCGGATTATCAATATGTTTTGAAAGCGCCCGTACGGACTTCAGATGATCAAGCAGAAAAATATTGCATGACCTCTCTGATATATAAAGGTTCCAAAGATGAGTCGATCAGCATTATGGGATTAGAACAAAACAGCAAATACTTTAAGCATAGACTGCCCGAAGATGGAGTTATGATCTCGGATAGTTTTGCGGAAAAATACGGTGTGAAAAAGGGAGATACCTTACAATTGCAGGATGAATATTCCGGTAAAAAGTATCGTTTCCGTGTAAAGGAAACCGTTGCCTATGCAGCGGGTCTGTCCGTATTTATGGACATTGACAAGTACCGTGATACGTTTGATGAAGAAGTGGATATGATGCAGCTTGCGATGAGTTATCCGGAAGTGCTGTTGGCACAGCTTTCCACACCGGAAGAAGGTAAATATTTTACCGGGTATTTGTCGGATCGCAAATTGACCGATATTGATGAAAAATATGTGGATAGCTGTATTACCGTTGACGATATGACAAAGTTATCCAGACAGTTGGATGTTTCCATGGGAGCTATGTTTCAAATGATCAATGTATTTGCGGTACTGTTGGCGGTACTCCTGATCTATCTGCTCACCAAATTGATCTTGGAACGGAATACTACGTCCATTTCGATGGTTAAAATTCTCGGTTATGAAAATAAGGAGATCGCAAGGCTGTACCTGTTAGCGACCAGCTGGGTCGTAGCTCTCAGTGCTCTGGTTGGTTTTGCCATAGCAACGTTATTTATGACCGTGATCTATAAAGCAATCATGATGGAATTTAACGGCTGGCTTACCTTATATTATTCACCGGATATTTATCCGAAAATGTTTGTTATGATTATGGTTTCTTATGCAGTTGTTGCAGCGACACAATATCATAAGATACAGAAGATCCCAATGGACGAAGCGTTGAAAAATGTCGAATAAAATGGATTATTTGCAACGGGTTGTTGACTTTATCCTTGTCACAGAGTATTCTAATGAAATAGATGATCATTAATACATGGATCAATAAAGGAGGACACTCAGTGCAAGAATTTGATATTAATATTTTTGCCAACAGCAGTCAGGCTTTCTGTATTGTCCGTGTTGATCTGGATGAAGGTGGAAAGGCTTTCTCATATACTCCGGTATTTTTCAATCAAGCTTTGATGAATCTGGTTCGTGTTGAAGAGGGACGAACAATAGAAGAACAGTGTCCTATGCTATTTCAAAATATGAATCCGCGGTGGTTGCGTATATTTTATAATGCAGCGTATGAAAATCATAAAAGTGAGATAGAGGATATTTCAGAAGAATATGGCAGATACATTCGTGTACAATGTTTTTCTGCAGGTCCTGGATACTGTGCCTGCATCGTCAATGATATTTCCAAGCAGATGTTGACAGAACGTTTCAAAAGTGAATTATATGCGAATATTTCCCACGAAATCAGGACGCCTATGAATGCAATAGCGGGGATGTTATCTCTTATGTATATTCATTTGGAGGAACCGGATAAACTGGAACAATATTTGGAAAAGATTGCAGACTACGGCGATGAATTATTGAATATATTGGACAAAGTATTGGATATGAGCCAGATCGAACTCGGCAAAGTAACATTGGCAGATCAATTGTTTGATATGACAGAAATGATAGAATATGTTGCTGCACAATTACAGCCGGAAAGTACGGCGAAACGACAGCAGGTCAAGATCATAAGTGACGGACTGGTACATAAAAGAGTTGTTGGTGACAGGGGAAGAATACAGCAGATATTGCAGTATCTGATGGAGAATAGCGTGAAATTCACCCCGGAGCAGGGAATGATCACTGTTACCCTGACAGAACGTGCGGCACAGGAGGGGAAATCCTGTTACGTTATGGAAGTAAAGGATAACGGAATGGGGATAGAGCCTGAATTTATGGAATATCTGTACGAACCGTTCTGCCGCTCGGAACGTGTGAAAAAGGCGCATATTCCGGGATGTGGTCTAGGATTAAAAATCGTGAATAGTATAGTAAAAATGATGCGGGGCAGTATTGATGTAGAAACGGATATTCAGCATGGTACGAGTGTAACCGTCATGATCGAGCTGCCGTATATGGATGAATAGAGATGGAAAATTTGGATGCAGGAGACAGACAGATTGCGATGTATTTGCGCATTTCTAAACAGGATCGAACCGGTTCCAAAGAAGGCAGTATTGAGCATCAGAAAAAAATGATCTTAAATTGGCTGCATGACCAACAATTTCTACAGGAAGAGGAAAATGTTACACAAAAAAATTATCTGACAGATAATAAAAATAATCCAACAAATAAATATACGATAATCGAATATAAAGACGAAGGGTACAGTGGCATGACTCAACGACGGCCGGCATATGAAAGATTGTTGGCGGCAGTGTTGATGGGACGTGTGAAAGTGCTTGTGGTTAAGGATTTTTCTCGTTTGTCCAGAGAATATTTAGTATTGGCAAGACTGCGTGAACAGGTAATGCCGGAATGTCAGGTACGGTTGGTTTCATTAGGAGACGGATATGATAGTGATGATTATAAGTCCGCCGGATTTTGTGGAGGACTGGACATTTCCTTTCGAGAACTGTTTTATGAATATTATTGTCATGATATTTCCAGGAAAGTAAAAGGTGCACTTTGGGCTAAAAACGAGAGAGGGGATTATGTGTCCGCTAAAGTGCCATATGGATATCGAAAAGTAAACGGAAGCTTAAAAATACAACCGGAGGAAGCAAAAGTCCTTCGGTTTTTATTTGAGCAGATCGCGGAGGGAATGACTTACAAAAATGCGGGGAAAATAGTAGGTATGGAGGCTGCAAGAGTATGGTATCTTGTGCATAATCCGGTTTACACCGGTTGTCATGTATGGCATCGTTATGAAAATCATATTGACCAGATCCGACGCACGGTCGTTGTGCCAAAAGAACAGTATTGTGTCCGTAAAAACGGACATGAGCCGATCGTATCCGAAGAATTGTTTCATGCAGTTGCCGGGCGTCAGTATTCCACAACGTCAAAGAAACGTCATATCTTCCATGGAATTACGAAATGCGGTCATTGTCAACGGGCTCTAGTGCGCAGACGGAGACATCCTGAAATGCTTTGCTGTCGTCATTGCGGTGAGGGAGAAAGCGAGCGGATCGATATTCAAACCCTATTACAACTATGTGGAGAGCAGTTATGTAAAGAATATAAAGATGATCCGGATTTTTGCGGTTGGGCTCGTATGATCTTGGGGATCGGAACGGAGGCAGACGCGTTATCACACGCACCGGGGACCGATGGGACTATGTGGGAGAGGGAAGACCTGCGGAGAATTCTCTTAGAGGAGATGATCCAGAAGATTGAAGTGTGGCAGGACAAAAAAGTGTGCATTTATTGGAATTTCTGCTACAATAAACAAGAATGAGAAATGGAACGGAGGTGCTTGGTATGGCGGCAAATCGAACGTATATTGCAATAGATCTTAAGTCCTTTTATGCATCTGTGGAATGTGTCGAGAGAGGACTAAATCCATTGACTACCAATCTTGTTGTGGCTGACAAGAGCCGTACAGAGAAGACAATCTGTCTTGCGGTGTCACCGCCATTAAAAGCACATGGCATTTCCGGCAGAGCCAGATTATTTGAAGTGGTGCAGCGCGTCAAAGAGGTGAATGCCTTGCGCAGAAGGCAGGCACCGGGTCATAAGTTTACCGGGAAATCTGCACAGGCAGAGGAACTTCGTGAGTCACCGGAATTAGAACTGGATTACATTGTGGCGCCTCCGCGAATGGCATATTATTTAGAATACAGTACCAAAATTTATCAGATATATTTAAAATATGTAGCCCCGGAAGATATACATGTATATTCCATTGATGAAGTTTTTATGGATGTAACACATTATTTGAAAACGTATCAAAAGACACCGAGACAGCTCGCACAGCAAATGATCCAAGATGTATTGGAGAACACCGGGATCACAGCAACGGCGGGGATTGGAACGAATATGTATCTGTGCAAGATCGCAATGGATATTTTGGCAAAACATATCATTCCGGATGAGAATGGGGTGCGGATCGCCAGTCTGGATGAGATCTCGTATCGTAAGTTGTTGTGGTCGCATCAGCCGATCACGGATTTTTGGCGCGTTGGCGCCGGTTATGCGAAGAAACTGGCTGCGGAAGGCCTGTATACAATGGGAGATATTGCGAGGTGTTCATTAGGCAAGGGGACAGACTATTATAACGAAGATTTATTATACAAAATGTTTGGAGTCAATGCAGAGCTGTTGATCGATCATGCGTGGGGATATGAACCGTGTACGATCGCACAGGTAAAGGCGTATAAGCCATCGACGAACAGTATCAGTTCGGGACAGGTTTTGCAGGAACCGTATGATTTTGACAAGGCAAAGCTAGTGGTGCGGGAGATGACGGATCTGCTCGTGCTGGAGCTTGTAGATAAGCGTCTGGTGACCGATCAGATGGTATTAACGATAGGATATGATATTGATAATCTGCGTGATCAGAAGATAAAGTACGGCGGTAGTGTGACAACAGATCGATATGGCCGCAAAGTGCCCAAACATGCTCATGGCACTGTTAATCTGCCGCAGAAGACTTCTTCAACCCGGGAGATCATGGAGGCTGTGAGCGGTCTGTATGACCGGATCGTAGATCCGAAGCTGCTAGTTCGTCGTATTACGGTCGTTGCAGCAAAGGTAATTGATGAGGCAGATATCCCCAAACAGGAATGCATACAGATGAGTTTGTTTGAGGATTATGAGGCGCAGGAAGTCAAACAGCAGCAGGACTCAGAAGCCAAACAAAAAGAGCGTAATATGCAGGAAGCATTGCTTAAGATCAAGAAGAAATATGGCAAGAATGCAGTATTGCGTGGAATGAATTTTGAGGAGGGGGCAACGGCAAAGGACCGAAACCGCCAGATTGGAGGACATCGTGCTTGACCTTTTAGCACAAAATGAATTTTCGCAGGAATTTGCATCGATGATCGAAGAGCAGGTTATGAAAAAATATGGCGATATTTTGTATCAGGAGCATCCGGTATCTGCCAATCATCTGCCAATGTCGGTCGACAACCGTGCTGCACAGTTTTCGCCGTTTGCCGCATTGACCGGACATGAAGAGGCGATACAGGAAACAGCGCGGCTGACAGACAGACGGCACGAAATGGATGAGGAGAGCACCAGATTGCTCAATGAGCGGTATCACGAGCTGTTAGAACGCTTTGCAGAGCAGCCGTGGATCTCGCTAACGTATTTTGTCCCGGATGACAGGAAAGAAGGCGGCAAATATGTAACCGTACAGAGCACCGTAAAAAAGATAAAAGAATATGAACGACAGCTTGTGCTAGCGGATGAACGCATTATATCGATGTCTGATATTGTTTCAATGCAGTTTTTAGATCGTCCCTAGCGATGCCGACGCACATAAGGTAAGGTAAAAGGAGGAATGGGTTATGCAGACTGTTATCGTACGTTATGAAGGGGCATTGGCGCAAAGCGTAGAACGGGAGATCCCGGGGGCTACAACTGTAGAACTATTTAATGAATATGGCGTGGTTACGATTCCGGATGGACAGCTTGAGACATTACGTGCCCTTCCTGAGGTAGAATATATCGAGCTGCCAAAACGTCTTTATTTTGATCTGGAGCAGGGACGGCGTGTTTCCTGTCTGTCATCGGCGACATTACCGGATCAAAATGTGGAGGGATTGCAGGGAAAAGGTGTGCTGGTCGGTATTATTGATTCAGGAATTGATTATAGCCATCCGGATTTTATCCGCGACGATGGAACGAGCCGGATCGCATTTTGCTGGGATCAATCCGAGGAGCAGGAAGGGCGCGCCCCGGAAGGGTTTTCAATCGGAGTAGAATATACAGCGGAAGACTTTGATAAGGCATTGCGGATGCCGAAAGAGAGCCGGTGGGAGATCGTGGCTGTTGATGATCGTGTCCTGGGACATGGAACAGCAGTTGCAGGTGTGGCGGCGGGGAATGGACGAGGCTCTGTCAGTCGGCGGAATCGCGGCATAGCTTCAGAAAGTGATCTGATCATCGTAAAACTGGCCGGAAGGGACGATGGATTTCCGAGAACGACAGAAGTGATGGAGGGCTTAGATTATGTTTTGCGTAAGGCGATCAGACTGCAGCAGCCGATCGCAGTCAACTTAAGTTTTGGCAATAATTATGGTCCTCACGACGGCCGGTCTTTGTTTGAAAACTATATTTCTGAATTGAATGGTGTTTGGAAAAACATGATCGTTGTGGCAGCAGGTAATGAGGGAAATGCAAGGCACCACACACAGGTGGCACTGCCCAAGGGGGACTTCCGGATATACGGAAATGGCGGGTTCGATGGTTCAAGAATAAATTCAGATAATTCTACAGAAGTAGAATTTGCTTTAGCAGAAGGAGAGAGGGCACTTACGATTCAATTGTGGAAATCCTATGTCGATCGTTTGGAATTATATGTGGTTTCACCATCCGGGGAGCGGTTACGGATGCCGGAGGAAGGTACCGGTGTGCGGTATATGTTAGGTGGTGGCAGTACATTATCTATTGTACATGGCACGCCGACACCGTATACGATTTCACAGGAAATATATATGGAATGGACTGCCGGGGAGGGAGTTGCCCTGCCTGCCGGTATATGGAGCATTGTTCTGTATCCGAGAGAGATTCGAGAAGGAGTATGTAATTTGTGGATGTCCGGGATAGAGGCAAGCGGCAGTCAGACCGGATTTTTAATGCCAGTCACGAATACCACGTTGACAATTCCTGCAACAGCAGATCGTATTGTTTCTGTGGGGGCGTATCAGGCAGATACGATGGCAGTTGCCCCATTTTCGGGGAGAGGATTTACAGCTTCCGGGCAGGTCGCACCGACACTTGTAGCCCCGGGTGTAGATATCCTGACGGCTGCTCCCGGCGGGGGATATGCGAGACGCACGGGTACGTCGATTGCCGCTCCATTTGTGACAGGCGTAGCGGCATTATTAATGGAGTGGGGAATTGTTCGTGGCAATGATGTGGAATTGTATGGCGAAAAGGGAAAGGCTTATCTGATGCGCGGTGCCAAACCGCTGCCGGGGATCACGGATTATCCGGATGTGGCAGCAGGATATGGCAGATCGGAAGAGCACACGTCTGAACTCCAGTCACGATCAGATCTCGTATGCC
>OMGJ01000659.1_pt1 | contig 19025 bp, 10 predicted proteins | sample 1645811 | NCBI WGS metagenome assembly OMGJ01 (sample SAMN05578589, study PRJEB25193) | human gut metagenome | biome: Human Microbiome; feature: human-associated habitat; material: feces | host: Homo sapiens | place: USA:Birmingham | reverse complement strand
AACAAAATAAGAAATCACACAAAAACTCTGCGTTCTGCGGCAATTATCTTAGTTCGCTGACGGCAGAACAAGTTAGCTTGTCGGCTGCAAAATATCATATTTATTACTGACATAACAAGCAATATGTGATCGGACAGCAGCTTTGGATGTGCAAAGTTTGAGTTTCTTATTAGAGTCTTTCTATCATGTATCTATTAGTTACCAAACAAATCTCCAAATCCGAACCAATCGTTGCCGGATCCGCTGTCGCTGCCGGAATTTCCGTTGTTACCATTGTTGCCATTCTGGCTGTTGTTGCCGTTGTTGCCGATGTTACCATTGCTGCCATTCTGACCGCTGTTGCCATTGCTGCCGTTCTGACCGTTGTTACCATTCTGGCTGTTGTTGCCGGAATTGCCGCTCTGACCGTCATTGTTGGACGATTTGCCGGAACTTAAACCGTTTAATGAACTGGAACCTTGCAGTGTAACTTTCACTTTCTTTTCTTTATACGTTCCGGAATCACTTCTCTGCAAGATGATCTCTACCTGAGTTCCCTTTTTGTAGCTATTGGCTTTTTCCTGCAGACTTTCGATAGAACGGACTTCCATATTATTAATGGATGTAATGATGTCGCCTTTCTGGATGCCTGCTTTGTCTGCCGCACCATTCTTAGATACTTCTGCAACATAAACACCATTTGGCATATTGTAGGCTGCCATCTCGTCAGAAACCGTTCTTCCGCTGATTCCTAAATAGCCTTTTTCACTATCTTTGAGGTTTTCTTTATTCATCAGATCCTCAATGATCGGTTTTGCGACGGAAATCGGGATCGCATATCCAACACCTTCTACTTCAGAAGCTGCGATCTTAGCAGAGTTAATACCGATAACCTGCCCCTGCATATTGATCAAAGCACCACCACTGTTACCAGGATTGATAGCTGCATCGGTCTGAATTGCCTTGATCGTATTAGAGGAGGAAGAACTGGAGCTGCCACTCTCAGATTCTGAAATTTCACGATCTTTTGCACTAATATAACCAACCGTTACCGACTGACCATAACCAAGTGCGTTACCGATAGCAACTGCCATCTCACCAACTTTAATCTTGCTCGAATCGCCAAGATCAGCTACGCGGATCTTGTTCATCGTGCTCTCTTTGATCTTAGATGTCTGTACTGCGATAACAGCCAGATCATTGCTGCTGTCTGTTCCTTTTACCGTTGCCTCGTAAATCTGCTCATCAATAAACTGTACAGAAATTGTCTTTGCACCGTCTATAACATGATTGTTGGTTGCGATCAGCAATTCTTTATCATTCTGTCCTACAATAAATCCGGAACCGGCACTGGTCGTATCCTGTCCCTGATACTGCTGTCCAAACAAGTCATAATAGTTCGCACCCTGTGAAGTGCTTGTGATAGCAACGATTGCCGGCATAGTCTGCTCCGCGATACCGGAAACGTCTGTGGTTCCTGTCTGCGTAGTCGAAGGAGAAGAGGTGCTCTGTGCTGTGCTCGCACTCTTACCGTCTGTTGTTGACTGCAATTTCGTGGTAGATGATGTTGTCGTAGGCAGGAAGCGATTCGTTACATAGCGAACGCCTTGGAAACATATTCCGGAAACAACACCAAAGATAACGGCACATGCAATGCAAAATGCAATTTTCTTTCCGGTACTTACGCTGCCCGGCTGTTTTGATTTCTTTGCTTTCGGTGGTTTTTGGTTCGGCTGTCTGAAATTCATCTGTGGACCGCCGTTCATCTGCTGTGGGCCACCGTTCATCTGTGAACCGTAACCATTCATTTGCTGTGGACCGGCTCCGCTTTGCTGCGCAGATTCATTATTTGGCTGTGCAGCTCCACCGCCATAATAATCTCCGGAGTGTGTGCTTGTGCCCTCTCCATTCTTGTAAGAGTAGCTGTAAGTACTGCTCTGCTCTGCCTGTGCGCTTGCGCCCTGCTCAGAAGCAGACTGCGCTGTCTCACTGTAAGCCGCCGCATTTTCTGTTTCTACCTGTGGTGCATCGTTGTGCTCCACCGGATTACCGTACTCACCTGTGTATCCTGAATCTGTTCTTTTGTTCTCTTCCATATCTAACCCTCCATTTCTATTTTACGTCCTCTCGGTATCTTCTCAAAACGAGTCACTCCGAGTGTACATTTTTCGTCGGTCAGATTGTCGAATGTATCTCATACGCTCTAACCATTTACAACTAAGAATCTCATGTGCTGTTCTTAGTTTCTGACTGTAAGTCTACCAGTGATTTGTGTTCTTATTGTGAAAACTTCTTTAAGAAAAAGTTAAATCCCAGTTGGATATTGCGAATAATGGAAGAAAATACTATAATACTGTGGTAGCTGATAGATTAATAAAAGCGGGAGGTTTATATTACATTGATACGAGAAAATCAACGATTATTGAATTTATTTCATATTATAATAGATGCCCTTATTATTGCAGCAGCATTCCTGCTGTCTTACGAACTGCGTTTTAACGAGCTTTGGAGTCCGTTGATCCGTCACCACATTATCAGTCCGCCCATCGGATATTATTTACGGCTGGATCAATATCTCAACACATTGGTATTTTTGATCCCATGTTTTATCATTATATACCGTTTCTGCGGCTTATATGATCCAAAGCGAACCAACAGCAAACGTCATGAGCTTTACTGCCTGATCAAGGCAAACCTGTTTGGTATCGTATATGGTACAGCAATTTTGTACTTTATCAAACAGACTGATTACGCCCGTCTGTTTTTGACTATGTTTATTATGATCAACCTGACTGCAGATTACATTTTCCGTCTGATCGTAATGAGCATATTGAAGCTGTTGCGCAAACGCGGCAAAAACCTAAAACACATCCTATTAGTTGGATACAGCCGTATGGCAGAGGGCTATATCGACCGTCTTCGTGCTCACCCGGAATGGGGCTATTATGTACACGGTATTTTGGACGATAACAAACCGGTCGGGGAATCTTACCGAAATGTGGACGTGATTGGCAACACCAGACAACTTGCCGATCTGCTTGCTACCAACAAGTACGATGAGATTGCTATCACACTTCGCATCCAGGAGTTTTTCAAATTGGAAAAGATTGTGGCAACCTGTGAAAAATCGGGAATCCATACAAAATTTATCCCGGATTATAATCATATCATCCCGACAAAACCATATACAGAGGATCTGGATGGCATCCCTGTCATTCATGTGCGCCATGTGCCGCTTAGTTCCTCCTTTAACAATGCGATCAAGCGTATCGTTGATCTGTTTGGCGGCATTGTGGCTCTGATCATATTTGCCATTCCAATGTTACTGTTGTCTCTTATCATCAAGATCACCTCACCGGGACCGCTTATTTTTAAGCAGGTACGTGTCGGACTGCACAACCGTGAATTTGCCATGTACAAGTTCCGTTCTATGCGTGTGCAGGAAGAGTCTGCTGAGAAAAAGGCTTGGACAACAGCCAATGATCCTCGTGTTACCAGCATTGGTAAATTTATGCGTAAGACCAATTTGGATGAGCTTCCACAGATCTTTAACGTGCTGAAGGGTGATATGAGTCTCGTTGGTCCTCGACCGGAAAGACCATATTTTGTCAATAAATTTAAGGAAGAGATCCCGCGTTATATGATCAAGCATCAGGTTCGCCCGGGTATGACCGGCTGGGCACAGGTAAACGGATACCGCGGGGACACATCCATTACCAAACGTATTGAATGCGATTTATATTATGTAGAAAACTGGACACTTTTGTTGGATTTTAAAATACTGTTTTTAACATTCTTTGGACGCAACACCAACAAAAATGCCTATTAATAACAAGAGGAAGGGTTTGATAGAGGTATGGCAAAGGATTATGAAGATTACCGTCGCCGCAATGAGCGTACGCAGGAGGCAGTGCGCCGCAGACGCAACGCTGACTATGCAACACGCCGCAGCGCGGGATATTATGAGGATGAAGATTACAGCGAGCCGGTCAGACGAGCTCGTCAGACTGGTTCGACAAAAAGATCAGGTACCAACGCAAAGCGCAGACAAACTACGAGATCGGGCAACTCAACCGGCAGCCGAAGTCATAGCGCACGGTCCGGCAGTTTCATTGGCAGCCGCAGTCATAACGCACGCTCCGGCAATGTAACAGACAGCCGCAGACGAGATATGCGCTCTGTTGGTGCAGCAGGTAGACGTAATAAGAAACGCCGCCATCCGATCCGCCGTTTTTTACTATACCTTTTACTGATCGTTGCTTTATGTGTCGGCGGCATATTTGTTTATTTGGTAAAATCACTGAATACGATTGAAAATCATCCGCTATCAGATGTGACACTTTGCGGGGAACAGGATGCAAATATCAAGAATTACACCAATATTGCCCTGTTCGGCGTGGATTCCCGTGCCAACGACCTAAGAAAGAATACACGAAGTGATTCCATTATCGTAGCAAGCATTAATAATAAAACACACGACGTCAAGTTAGTGTCTATTTACAGGGACACTTATGTAAAGATCCATGATCATGGCTGCACTAAGGTCAACCACGCTTATGCGTATGGCGGTCCTGATCTTGCCGTCAATACACTCAACAAAAACTTTGATCTGAATATTAAAGATTTTGTCACGGTAAACTTTAGTGCTTTAACAAATGTTATTGACGAATTGGGCGGTGTTGAACTCACGATCAAAAAAGAAGAGTTAAAATGGGTAAACGCCTATGGTCACGACGTTGCGAAGATCAATGGTCAAAAATATACCAAGATCAAGCATCCCGGCAAACAGACAGTGACCGGCGTACAGGCTACCGGCTACTGCCGCGTACGCTATACAAAGGGTGGCGATTTCACCCGTGCAGAACGACAGCGAACCGTCCTTCAGGCTATTTTTGCCAAGGCAAAAAAATCGAGTCCTACTGCGCTGATCTCTGCCATGAATAAGATCTTTCCGCAGATATACACCAGCCTATCGACATCGGACATCCTGTCACTCATGAAGTACCTGCCTTTTTATGAGATTGGCGATCAACAGGGATTTCCGTACAAATTAAGCTGTCACCGCGGGCGGGACGGTATATATTATGACTTCCCAACGACACTCGTATCCAATGTAAAGAAACTGCACAAAGAACTGTTTGGAACCGACAATTACGAGCCAAGCAAACTTGTACACACGATCAGCAAAGAAACCAGCAATTAACTTTACGATAGTGGTTTCATGACCACTGTGGGGGATTGACTATGAAGATTCGTACCAAACTTATTATTGCCTTTTTGATCATGATCTTATTTCCATTTGGCATGAGCGTACTTTGCGTACACTTCGTGATGGAACGACAGACAACATTTCTCAAAAGCAACTACGATATTGAATCTTCGGACTACGAATTATCTCTCAATCCGATCACGATCATCTTTAATGTAACGATGAACGACTATGTTGCCCTAGTGCAGACGGCAGACCAGAATCCGGATCGCTTTTACGATACTGATTATCTCCAGAAAGCAAATGACCATTTGGCAAGCCGCGACTCGTTCCTTATTTTGAAAATAGACGGTAAAGTAACATTCACCGGCAATTCTAAGCAGCACAAAAGAATGGAAACACTCCCAGGCTTTATTAAATATGAAAAAGGTACCGACAACATTGTATATATGGATCAAGGTGCTTCAATGGTAACTAAGAAAAAAGACTTTTACTTCTCCAACGGAACACAGGGACAGCTCTTTTTGGTGACCAATTTAGCATCTCTGGCACCTCATTGGAAAAAAGCGATATTTGATCTGATCTACTCTTTCTTAGCGATCATTTTGATCACCGCGCTGCTCCTCGTGATCTGGCTCTATCGAAGTATCGCATATCCGATCAGCATACTACGCATTGCCACGATTCAAATTGGTGCCGGTAATCTGGATTACCCGATCCATCCGATATCGTCGGATGAAATTGGTGAATTATGTCAGGAATTCGAGGAAATGCGTATCCGCTTAAAATCTATGATGGATGAACGTATTCATTACGAAGACGCCACCCGAGAAATGCTAAACAACGTATCTCATGATCTAAAGACGCCATTAACAGCGATCAAAGGGTATTCCGAAGGACTGTTGGACGGCATAGCGGGCACCGAGGAAATGCAGCACAAATATCTGCATACCATTTATGCCAAAGCAAACGATATGACCTATTTGGTCGAAGAACTTTCTCTATTTGCCAAAATGGAACAGAGCAGACTTCACTATGATCTCATTCCAATCAATCTGTCCGATTACTTTACGGATTGTATGGAAGATCTTTCCCTTGATCTGCAGAGTTACGGCATGACATTGTCCATGTTTAACTCTACGCCGCCAGACACCAAGGTGATGGCAGATCCCGAGAAATTAAAACGAGTGATCTTTAACATCGTGAATAATGCTGAAAAATATATGGATCATTCACCGTCTACCCTGCACGTTATTATCACCGAAGAACCCTCTAAACCGGAGCAGCCGCCATTGTATCGACAGCTCAACAAGGACGGTTCCGAGATTGAGCCTGCATTGCCACCAGACGAATTTATACGAATCCACATTGAGGATGAAGGCCCCGGCATTGCCGCAGCCAGTTTACCATATATATTCCAACAATTTTACCGCGCCGATGCCTCTAGAACTTCATCAACAGGTGGAAGCGGTCTGGGACTCTCCATCGTCGAGCAGATCATTTCTGCACACGGCGGTAAAGTGTGGGCTGAAAGTGTAGAAGGCGTTGGAACGAGCATTATATTTACCCTGAAAAAAGCAAAAAACACTGATTTATCCTAAGGAGGTACATTCATGAGCAATATTTTGATCATTGAAGATGACACTGCCATTGCAGAATTAGAAAAAGATTATTTAGAATTAAGCGAATTTCATGTAGAGATCGAACATGAGGGCAGTGAGGGTGCTGCCAGAGCTATCGATGAAGATTTCGACCTGATCTTACTGGATCTGATGTTACCCGGCATGGATGGTTTCGAGATCTGTAAGCTGATCCGTGAAAAGAAAAACACACCGATCATTATGGTTTCCGCCAAAAAGGAAGACATTGATAAGATTCGCGGTTTAGGTCTGGGGGCTGATGATTACATGACCAAACCGTTCAGTCCAAGCGAACTGGTAGCTCGCGTCAAAGCGCACCTGTCCCGCTACAAACGGCTCACCTCTGCCGGGCAGGAGACAAATGAAGTCATTGAGATCCGCGATCTGGTTATTGATAAAACAGCCCGCCGCGTCATTCTTGCCGGTGAAGAGAAAACATTTACCACCAAAGAGTTTGATCTCCTCACCTTTTTGGCAGAACATCCAAACCATGTTTACTCCAAAGAAGAACTCTTTAAGAAGATTTGGGAAATGGAATCTGTCGGTGACATTGCAACCGTTACCGTACACATCAAAAAAATACGCGAAAAGATCGAAGAAAACACCTCAAAGCCAAAATATATTGAAACGATCTGGGGCGTCGGATATCGTTTCCGCCTCTGATCCCTTTCGTATATTAGATATTATTTGCATCTCTAATTGCATTTCGGGGATTGGATCGCAGTTGCGTCTCTAATTTCATTTAAGGTATTGGATCGCAGTTGCGTCTCTATGCCATTGTTTTATTTATGATGCAGTTTTTCTTCCAGCCGGCGCAGCCGTTTTGCGGCCTCCGGCTGTTGTTTTTCCAGACGCTTTTCCAACTTCACACGGCTAGCCTTCAATTTCTCTAAAATCTCAGGATTGTCCTGTTGCAGCTGTCTGGCAATATGACGACGACGTTTTTCGATCAATTCCAGCACAACTCTGCGATTATGTTCTTCTGTCATATGCTCCGGTAATTCGTCCATATGAAGTTCCATACGACGCAGGAATTCATCCTCATCGATCGCACCAAGCGTATGCCATGTTTCCATCAACTCCTCGATTCCCTGCTCAGCCAACTGCTCGAGATCCGGCATCTGATGGATATGTTCCAACACAATATGCACACGCCGCTCAATCTCATTAACCGTATCTTCTCCAAATGCCCACGCAAATTCTTCCAAAGTATTTTCTGCTTCTGCCGGAATATTCATAATAAACTGTCGTTTCTGCTCCGGCATTGAAGTTACCGGATAAGGCTCCCTAATACCTGCATCATGTAAAGCAGCCGTAATTGTTCTGCGCACATATCCTTTTTGGATCATCTGCCCTTTGCCAAGCTTTCGCAACTTAGCGTTGATCCCCTCGTGATGCTCTGTCATATAAAATGCAATGCCTCTGCCCTGCAGACTGTCTGCAAGCTGTTCCAACCGATCCGCCGCTGTAATATCAATATTTGTGACAGCTCCGGCATCGACAATGACCACCTTTGTGTCATCCGTAATACTTTGCTCAATATCATCCACAAAAATTTTGACATTTGCAAAAAATAAACTCTCACTGAACTGATACATAACAACATGATCGATCGGATACGCAAAACGATTTTTGGCGCGGTCATAAAATCCATCCCGCCCCGGAATAATCCCCAAAAAGCAGCGTGGAGGATCTGTTTCACGCAGAATAACTTCTACAAAAGATAAGATAATACCAATGATAACGCCGTAAATTGTTCCAAGCATCAGTACACCAAAGAAAGCTGCCATATAAATATAAAATTCAATCCGACTCACGCGGAATAATCTCACCGCCAGATCAAATTCCACCACTTTCATCAAGGCTGATATCACGATAGCGGTAAGCACCGGCACCGGCAAATACCCTATAAATCCGGTACCAAACAGCAACACACATACCATTGTCAAACTCGCTGTGATCGAAACTAACTGCGTTTTGCCGCCATACTGGTCATTCATGGAAGTACGTGAAATACTCCCGTTGACCGGACAGCATCCAACAACGGCTGCACCAAAATTTCCGACAGCACATGCCAAGATTTCACGATTGTCTTTGATCTTATATCCATTTTGAAAAGCAAAGTTATTTTCAGAAAGCAGTGTTTCTGCCATCACCACCACTGCCACGATAAGTCCTCTTCCGACGGCCTGCGTCATGTTTACTCCGCCCAGATCCGGCAGACGAAATGACGGGAGACCGTTTTTTACATCTGCAAGCATACGCACGCCATATTGCCCTAAGGAAGCATATTTCGTCAAAAGCACACCCGCCACCATCACAACAACGACCATCGGAAACTTCGGCGCTATTTTACGGCTTATTACAATGATCAGCAAAGAAACACACCCCAATACTACTGACATCCCATTCACGTGATGCATAGTTTTCCATAAATGGTGCAATAGTTCCGGAAGCTCCCCTGTTCCGGAGGAAGCACCAAGTACCTTTGGTATTTGCATCAAAATGATCGTCACAGCAATGCCGCTGACAAAACCCCCCATAACCGGTGTCGATATAAAATCTACCATCTTTCCGGCTTTCAATACATAAAACAGCAACAACCACAATCCGGTGCATAAGGCGATCATGGAAATATAATCGATTGCTTCCGCAGATCCAAATGCAATTCCAAGGGAGCTCACACTGGCGCCAACAATTGCTGCCGGTGCGGCATCCACGCCAAAGATAAACTGTGGCGATGTCGAAAAGCAGGCAAATAAAAGAATCGGAAGTACCGAACCATACAGCCCATAAACGGCCGGAAGGCCCGATACTTCCGCATATCCCATGGCGATCGGAATAGACACTGCCGCCATTACAACGCCCGCGATCAAATCCTTTGCCAAATAATTCTTTTTATAATTATGTAATGTAGTAAATAAACGCATAAACAATCCTCCCATCTCAGACGTCTTTGCCAGCAACCGCATCAAGGCAGCAGCAAAAGGTATCCGTTGTCTGACATGCTCACTTGTCTATCATTTTACCACATTTTTTGACGATCTGCAGGCAAAATCTATTTCTACGGATTTACTACATCGCATGACCTGCCGTCAAAACCTATTTCTACGGATTTACTACATCGCATGACCTGCCGTCAAAACCTGTTCCTGCGCCTTATTTACCGCATCACATAATTCGCCAAAATAAAACATCTCATCTTCCTGATAGCAGGCTGCCAGCAATGCATCCAACTCATACATTGGATTCCATTTACGCATACCACATGCTGCAAATGTGCTGTTGACCATGTCACGAAAAACATCTAGAGCTTCTCCCTGCTCATATCTGCTCTCTTTTTGCTCGATCGAACTTTGATATTGCTTTTGTGCAACATACAGTATCATCGGCAGAAAATCCTCGCGCTGAATGAGCTGGCATCTTCGATGATGTTCTTTGCTGAATTTCTCGACCCAGACCTTAGCCTCCAAGACCGTCTCCGCATAATAACTATCCTTCGTGTAATCTGCAATAAATCGACCGATCCATTCCGGGCAAGCCTCCTTTGACTCCATATCGGAAAGTACATTCAGCGCAATATTGGTGCGTATTTCCCGCTCTTTCTGTAAAGGAGTATTTAGCATATCCGACAAATGTTTGGACGTTAATTCCGGCAGGGGTGATTGCTTTACCTCATTTGAAAACAGTTCAATGATCGTAGAATTATACGCCTTCTTAGAATTGACCATATGATTCAATTCGTGAAGCATTTCCAATACATCATTATTTACATCTTTTTTCTTGCGTCTGGCTCCGGCGATATATTTCTCGATCAACTGATACTCCTTTTCAGATTCCGCAGAACATTTCATCCTGATCCATGTTGCAAAATCTGTCTCGCGGATCAGATTATCCAGGCTGCGTTTTGCATCCTCTCTGATCACGTCTATTATCATATATTTGTAAGTATTCAGATAGTCTAGAGTTGTCAGACTATATCCCTTGAAAAATTGGCTGTTTTCCCGCATCCACTTCATGAATGCCTCTTTGCTGCTGTTTTTATGATAGGCAAACTCCTGCATGAGCTGATTCGTACTATGCGTATGTATTAATTGCGTCTGCGTTTGGAACGATTTCTCATAGCCATCGATCATCTTAAGTGCCTGTTCATAAGAATAATGATGATCCAAACAATATAAAAAGATAACTTCTCTGTAATCATTATACTGTGCCGCCGGCTGACCAATTCCTTCCTGCAGAAAATGATTCAACCGCTGCACACTAAATCCCAAACAAAAGCTGATCATGTATGCCTGAGCTCGATTTGGCGTAGCCATACCATTGATCCCAAACCACCGGCGCATTGTTGGTCTGGAAGCCGGATATGGTTCGGTCAGCTTATTCATCATAATGCGGAATGCCTTTTTACGGTCTGCTTCTTCCTTCCCCTCCACACCCATGAGTTCCATCATATACCAACTACTCTCCCGGTGCTTTTTCTTCAGGATATCTTTTACTTCCGCATAAAATTTCTTTTTTGATTCATCGCGTCTTGTTGTATTCATGCCGTACGTTCTCCATTTCTTCTTACTGTCTTTATTCATTAAGGAATGACACCAACAAACTTTTTCTTAGATTTGGAAGGTTTCTTCGTCGCTGTTACAGTTCTCTGTGGAGATACTGTTTCCTTGGATCTAGCAGTGCTTTTTGGCTTAACAGTCCGCTTCGGTTTCGCTGACTTTTTTGGTTTCGTGGTGCGCTTTAGCTTTGCCGTTTTCTTTGACGTCACTGTCTGCTTTGCATCCGCTGTCTGTTGCGGATCCCCCACTGTCGATGTTGCGGGATCGTTCTTCTGTACCCCTGCGGAATCTTTCGCATTCGTCTCATCCGCATGATCGGTACGAATCGCCTGTCCGGAAGCAGTCTTTGATTCTGTCATGCCTGGTCTGCCTGACGCCACCGGTGATCCAATGGCTGACAATTTGCCGCCCATTGTCAAAAGCGCACAGACAGCTAACACTCCTGCCAACACCACTGCGCCCCCTGCCAACAGTACACGTTTGCTCTTGTGCTGAAAATACAATACCACTCGCTGCACCCAGCCTCTCGATTCATACAGTGCCGCTTCTAATGATTCCATGCTTTGAAATCTGCGATTTGCTTTGACCGCCATACCTCGCATGATCGCATCCTCTTCTGTCGCAGACAACCGAATATGTGGCATATCCCGCAACAGCTTGATGTCATCATGGATCATTCGCTCAATCGACTCGTTTGGCACAATCCCTGTCAACATAAAATACATTGTCGCACACAAAGAATACACGTCAGACCAAGCTCCCCAATTACCTCTGCCGCGATACTGCTCCTCCGGCGTATATCCGCGCTTAAATAACACCGTCATGCTCTGTGTCATAGTCTGACGTTCTGCTCTGGCTGACCCAAAATCAATTAAGACTAACTCTTCCTTTTGATTGACTAATATATTATCCGGGCTGATATCTCTATGAATGATCCCTGTCTTATGGATCGCAGATAATGCTTTGATCACCGGATGTATCATTTGGAGTACACGCTCTCCGGCAATCGGACCGTGCTCTTTGATATATTCTTTTAGCGTGATCCCGTCTACATATTCCATAACCAAATAAGCTGTTCCATTCGCATAAAAGAAATTAATAACAGAAACCACGCCGGCGATGCCGTGAAACTTTGCTAAGATCTTTGCCTCATTATAAAATTTTTCCAGACCATTCTTGTAACTTTCGTCCTCGTCCCCGGCATACACATATACCGTGTTTCCCGTATCACTTTCCTCTTCCAACATATCTCTGCTCACATGATTGATCGGAAAATATTCTTTAATCGCTACAATCTGGTCGAGAAGCATATCCCTGCCAATATATGTAATTCCAAAGCTCCCCTCACCGAGAACTCTGCCTATCAAATATCGTTCTTTTAATATACTCCCCAGACGAATGCAACGTGGTGCTCTATCATAACTTTCCAGAGAAAACCCACACAGTGGACAAGTTGATCTTTTGTCTTTTCCCTTGGGAAAGGCTTTCATGCACCCCATGCAGTATGTCATTCGTTCTGTCGTCATACGCTGTCCATCCTTGTTATTCATTACTTATGCTTACACATTTAAGAATAGTATATCACAAATTCGCAACGCAAGGGAGCTTGTTCACTTGCGCAGAATTTGTGAACGACAAAATCATAAAGTGCAATGCACGACAGATGCGAAGCATCTGGATTTTGGAGTTATTATATCACAAACTTGATACCCATTAAAATTTTTCCGTTTTTTTCATTCTTCATCGTATCGACACTTTCGCAACATTAGAATACACACTTTTTACTTTTTTTCCTCGCACTTTTCGATAGGTCTTCACCCGAAAATAATATGTTTGTCTGCGGCTGCTGCAGCGTATACGAAAACGACGGCGATTTTTTCGGATCGAACTGGATGTTAACGGCAGTCTCTTCCAACCTCTTTTTTTCATGCGATAATAAATTATAACATTTGTGCCCTTGTATTTACACAATCGCAGCGAAATATAGCGGATCGCGCCGACCCGTCCTGCACCTGCTTTGATCTTTGGACGTATCATATTATTGGCAGCCTTTTGTCTGGATGTCGTCATCTTTTTGGATACTGCATTTTTCTTTGGTTTTGATTTCGCTGTCGCACGTGGTTTCACGGTTGGTCTGATCGTTGGTTTGACCGTTGCAATCGGAATTATCCCCGTTGAAGCATCAATGTCCTCTTGCGTGATCGTATCATTGGCTACCTTTTTACCCGTCATCGGATCCCGATATGTTCCGTTTTTCAGATCATTGAGCGCCGCCTTGAGACCGGTGATCGTAAACGTGATCTCTATGCTGTCCATCGGTACCGCAATATTGCCATATCTGGCAGCCGCATATAACGGTCCGCAAGTTTCCCAGCAACATGTCAATGCATAACAGGCAGCGTCCTCGTTTTCCAATAAAACCGGAGTAAGTCCTTGTTCTACCGTCACACCATCTACTTTCAGAGAGACATTAGAAATGTTAACTCCGGAATAGATTCCTGTCCCATTTTTCTCTGTCTTCACAGACAGATCCGTTGCGATCTGCAGTATATTATACTTTTGAGACGCGCTTAAATTAATTCCACTAATGCCAACCGTATACTCACCATCCCGGTTAATAAACACATCTTTCACGGTTGTCGTTGCCGCATCCACTTCCTTACCATTTGCTCGAATATATGAATAACTGGATAGGTAGGTGTCTTTGGTAAAACTACTGCGATAATCCCAAGTCGAATCCATCTGGTAGGATACATAGGCGTGTATGCCTTTCTGCGCCCAAAGCTCGTGATCGATATACGTTGCCGGCGTTGCCGTTGGCTTCTCGTGCGCGTTCCCATTCGCATTTCCATTTCCATTCGTATTGGTATTCTTTGAAACGTCGGATACCGTAAACGCCACCTCGATGACAGAGCCGGCGCCTAACGTCAGTATCTTTTCGCTGAACAGATCGATCATATCCCATTCATTAAAACCATATGACGTATACTCTTCTCGATAATTGTTGCAATAATCAGCAACATAATAATGATATGCCAAATACGGATTTAGAATCGTTGCTGCGTAATTTTTTTCTTCATCCGAATCACGATATCCCCATAAACTTCCCGGGTGCAACAGTTTTCCATTAGAAAAAGAATACTCGTTCTTCTGTGTACCGTCCGCAGATGTGATCGTCATACCGGTAACGTCTACTTTCATCTTGCTTCCCGAATACAGATTGGTATCCAGCCAGATCATCTTCATTCCATCATCCAATGCTGTCGTGTAAGAAATGGTATAATCTCCCTCTTTTGTGATCTGCATCACATCTGTAGTTGTAAAATCTGCAAAGATCACCTCATCCCAATTCTCTGACACATAACTGATCCCTACACGAAAGTCATCGTCTTTCCCCTGGAACTGCTTTGTCGCTTCATAATTTGGCGTACCACACACTGTCTCATTTTCCTCAGCCGCCGCTTTTTGGATCATGCTATTTGAAAAACCTGGCATCGAACACAATAATGCCAGTACCACAATACACGCAATTCGCCTTTGTCTTATTTTCATAATGCTCCCCTTACCATAATTCTACTCATTCACCATAAAAATCTACAGGATATTTCCATCCGTTCAGATTAAACTCCTTTTATTATACCGATAATCGCCAGCCGATACAAGAAGCAAAAAAGCAAAGCCAGCGCTTTTATCACACTACACAACAGCAATTTCCTATTAAAGCAAAAAAGCATAGTCTTTTCGATCTCTCGAATTGACTATGCTTTTTAGAAAGAGGGTTTATAAGTATTGTCCGCACAGGATCATTGTTCCTGTGCGGAACACAGGACAAACAAGATAACTCTCTTATTTCTTGATCTTTATCTTCTTCGTTTTACTGTATGGACCAAATATCTTCTTTCCCTTTTCATCTAATCGGTAAGCGCGTACACGAATATAATAGGTCTTCTTTTTCTTCAGCTTCTTGATCGTCAGTTTTCTCTTCTTCGTCAGTTTCGTTTTAGCCTTTTTGAACTTTTTGTTCGTGCTATACTGCACGCAGTATCCATTCGCTCTGGCAACTACTTTCATGGAAATGACTAACTTCTTGGAAGCCTTGTTCTTAACCGATAAGAATCTCGCTTTGCCAACGACAATCTTTGGTGCCGCCTTTTTCGGCTTATCACTTGGTTTTACAGTCGGTCTCACCAGCGGCGTATGTGTTGGTTTGACAGTCTGTGTTGGCACCGGTCTCTTCGTCGGCTTAACAACCGGTCTCTTCGTCGGCTTAACAGTTGCAACCGGATTCTGTGTCGGCTCGCCACTAGGAGATGGGGTCACATTTGGATCATCTTCCGGCTCCGGTGTCGGAATGACAACCGGATCATCACCTTCCATCTCATAGGAAACATCAGGCGTTGCATCCATTCCAACATCATACGTCTTGCCCTCCTCTGCTCCCAACGTGACATTGATCTTCTTCGTCTCGATACCATTGGATACGATAATGGTTCTTGCAACCTTCTTCTCGTAACGATTATATACATCCAATGCTTTAAGCTTTCCATCTTCAATGACTGAAGTAAACGTCAATGGTCTGTCATACTGCTTCGAAGGTTTTACAATACTAAAGGCTGCCGTATTATCGATCAGATTCAGTTCCTCTGCTGCAGTACTGCCATTGTATGCTGTTGCCTGCAACGATATTGATACATTCTTGGCTTCACTGGTAAATTTCGGTGTGTAGTTAAACTGTAACACATATTCACCACGGTTGATCGCTTCCATAGCATCTTTACCACTAATAACGATCAACTTCTTATCCTCATCAAATGATGCACCGGCAGTTGTCGGCTTCACAGTCACTGCTTTCTTATCGACAGATGTCAAGGCAACACGGATCGTATCATCCTCTGTCAACGCCTTTGTACCGGCATTGCTGATAACGACCTGTACCATACGCTCTCCACCTTGCAGATTCTCTACCACTTCCGGATTACCAAGTACCATATCCGTACCAAGCAGTGTTAACTGTGCCTTCGCAGTTGCTCCATTGTCTGCTGTAACCTCAAAAGTCTCATTTTGCAAGGTATTGCCAAGTGTGTAACTAAAGCTCACCTGACCACGCTCTCCACTCTCCAAATGAATTGGAAGCGCATCCGCAACCGTTGTACCTGACTGTTTCACTGTGACAGAATCCATAGCCTTCCGTCCGGCATTTGCAAAGGACAGTGTCACATTGATCGTACTATTCTGCTCCACATTCTGTCCAAAAGTATCTGCCGATACCTCTGATAACTCATTCTGAATGGTCTTCGTACCGGTGATCAGTCTTGCCGGCTGCTCCTCGTCCTTTGTCTGCGTCAGATCGGTATCTTTCGTCGTCTCAGACTGTGTTGATGTCTGCGCACATGAAACTGTTGTAAAACGGTCACCATCTACTACCACACTGCCTCCTACCAACATCTCATTAGCAGACGCCGTACCGGTAATCTCATACTGCATCGACAGTGTCCCCGTCTTTGCATTCATGTATTTCACATACGTATGCATCTTAGAGTCATCGCCTGCCGACTGCCAATACACAGCAGTGTCACTGATCGTATCTCCACCTTTGGCAAAATCAAAATTCTCCGTAACTTCTCCGGAGTCTTTCATAGAAACTGCATTAGCACTGCCGTCTTTTTGATAACCCTGTAATGCCAAATACGAATCTGTAAGTTCACCTTTTTTGTATTCCGACTGCTTCCATGCTGCTAAGAACATACCACCGTCGTTCGTTACATATTTCACACGTGGCTGCGTCTCTCCCGCATCATTACAGGTGATTCGGTTTACACTCTTCTGGGCTCCATCCTTCACAATATATGAATAAAGCTCTCTCTCCTGCACCTCTTCACTGCTGCCCATGGTTGCCAATACCATCGCCGTACCATCGTCAGACAGTGCTACATCATACGCCTGGGCTCCCTTAATCTCGCCACGTTCCAAATAAGCCGGTGCACTCCAATCTGTTCCATCATAGTAACTATAACAGATCTTCTTTTCTCCCATCATATCTTTTTGAAGTGTTTCTGCATCCGTATCCGCAAGATTATAGGTGTCACTCTGCCATACTACAATTGCTTTTCCGTTGTTTACTGCTACTTCCGGTGCCATATCGGCCACATTATTTGCAGTAAGCGTCGTATGCTTTCCATTAACATATACATGAATCTCGGAGGAGTTAAACGTAGCGTTTAATTCTTTGCTGTCAACATTTCCATCCGAATCAATGTCAGAATCGGGTAGGAGGTAGATAATTATCTTATCTACCGTCCTCCCACACCACCGTACGTACCGTTCGGTATACGGCGGTTCTTTAGTTTTCACATATTTTCAGGTAAAACTCTGTGAATGTTGGATATCCCCATTCACGGAGTTTTTCATTACTCAAGGCAAACTGTACCAGTCTATTATTGCTACAGTTCCAAATGCCCTGGCGCATATTTGCGTGCCATTGAATAAAGTCTTCATTCATTCCGAGTTCTTTCAACTTTCGGTATTTCGTTTTAGGTTTCTTCCATTGTTTCCAATAGATTGCCCTTATTCTATGGCGTAACCACTTGTCATTACTCTGCAACAGACCTTTCATATCTGCCATTCCAAAGTAATTTACCCATCCTCTAATAAACTGTGTCAGCTTTAATGCTCGATATTCATTTCCCCATCCGTTATGTCTGTCAGTAAGCTCTCTGATTTTATTCTTCATCTTTGTTACTGATTTAGGATGTACCCGAAATCTGCATATTCCCTTGTATCTATAGAAGCTATAGCCAAGGTATTTGACTTTGCTGATATGTGCCACGCACGTCTTGGTGCGATTTACTTTAAGGAATAGTTTTCCCTCAATATATGGCACTATGTTGTTTAAGGTTCTTTCTGCACTTTTCCTGCTTTTACAGAAAATCATACAGTCATCTGCGTATCGGACAAATCTATGCCCTCTCCGTGTAAGTTCCTTATCCAATTCATTCAACATGATGTTACTTAAGAGTGGGCTTAATGGTCCACCTTGTGGCATTCCGACCTCTGTCTTTTCGAACATTCCTCTGCTGATAACTCCAGCATTAAGATATTTGTGAATGAGTGATATTACCCGCCCATCCTTGATGGTTCGTGATAGTACTTCAATTAGTTTGCTCTGACATACTGTGTCAAAGAACTTCTCTAAATCCATATCTACCACATATACATATCCATCATTGACATTTGTCTGGCATTGTTTCAGTGCGTCATGCGCACCTCTGTTCGGTCGAAATCCAAAACTATCCTCCGAGAACTGTTTCTCGTAAATCGGCGTTAATACCTGTGTGATTGCCTGTTGAAACACTCTGTCAACTACTGTTGGCACTCCCAGTTTTCTGACCTCGCCTTTTGTTTCTTTGGGTATTTCTACCCTACGGACTGGATTAGGTTTATATTTCCCATCCTTTATCTGTTGGATTAGTTGCTCTTGGTTGTCTTTCAGAAAGCCTAGAAGTTCATCTACGCTCATTCCGTCAACGCCGCCTGCTCCTTTGTTAGATTTCACTTTCTTATAAGCCTTGTTAAGGTTATCCTTGTGTAAAATCTGTTCCATTAGATTGTCCGTCTGAAAATCTGTGATGATGTCGT
>OMGJ01000651.1_pt1 | contig 19252 bp, 19 predicted proteins | sample 1645811 | NCBI WGS metagenome assembly OMGJ01 (sample SAMN05578589, study PRJEB25193) | human gut metagenome | biome: Human Microbiome; feature: human-associated habitat; material: feces | host: Homo sapiens | place: USA:Birmingham | reverse complement strand
AATATCCGGGGTGGATTAAAAAAGACTGATCCTATTTTGATATGTTTAGATTCAATAAAGAAAATAAATTCCAAGGCAGGCATAGATTTCTCTTAGCGGGTACTCTATGCCTGCTTGCTGTATGTTTTCTGATGGCTCAGGACAAGAAACCTCAGCATGACAAGAAAGCGCAGCCGGAGCAGAAAGTTGAACCGGAAAAGGCACAGGGTAAAAAGAAAACACGTGTCGACTTGCTTCATGCCGATCAGGGACAGGCCGATAAGTTGGCCCGCCCCGATGTTCAGGTGCTGATCGGTTCGGTCAAGTTGCGTCATGACAGCATGTACATGTATTGTGACAGTGCCTTGATTTACGAGAAAACCAATTCTTTCGAAGCATTCAGTAATGTACGTATGGAGCAGGGGGATACCCTTTTCATCTATGGTGATTATCTGTTTTATGACGGCATGACCCAGATAGCGCAGCTTCGTGAGAATGTAAAAATGATCAACCGGAATACTACCCTGTTGACAGATAGTCTGAATTATGACCGTTTGTACAATTTGGGCTATTATTTTGATGGAGGCACCTTGATGGATGAAGAAAACGTGCTGACTTCTGATTGGGGCGAATACAGTCCCGCCACCAAACTGTCCGTTTTCAATCACGACGTCAAGCTTGTTAATCCCCGTTTTGTACTGACTTCCGATACCCTGAAGTATAGCACGGATACGAAGATTGCCACCATCTTGGGACCCTCTGATATTGTCAGTGAACAAAATCACATCTACTCCGAACGTGGCATTTACAATACGGTTTCCGGACAAGCCGAGCTGCTGGATCGCTCAGTACTGACCAATGATGGCAAGCGATTGATCGGAGACAGCCTTTTCTATGACCGTAAAGCCGGCTATGGCGAAGCGTTCGATAATGTGCAGATGAATGATACGGTGAATAAGAACATGCTTACCGGCGATTATTGTTATTATGACGAGCTGAAGCAGAATGCCCTCGCCACCAAGCGTGCCGTGGCTGTGGATTATTCGCGTGGCGACAGTCTTTTCATGCATGCCGATACATTACTGATGAATAGCTATAATCTTGACACAGATTCTCTTTTCCGTGAGATGCGTGCTTTCCACAAAGTGCGTATGTACAGCATCGATTTGCAGGGTGTTTGCGATTCTTTGGTTTTCAATACGAAAGATTCCTGCCTTACTATGTATCGCGATCCTATTCTTTGGAACGAAGGGCAACAACTGTTGGGTGAAGAGATTAAGGTCTATATGAATGACAGTACGATTGATTGGGCCCATATCATCAATCAGGCACTTACGGTAGAACAGAAAGACTCCATTCATTTTAATCAGATTTCGGGAAAAGAGATCAAGGCTTACTTTGCCGAAGGTGAAGCTCGCAAGGTAGATGTGATAGGAAATGTCCTGGTAGTTTATTATCCTCAGGAGCAAGATAGTACGATGATTGGCATGAACACATCCGAAACCAGTTTGCTAAATATGTATCTCAAGGATCGGAAAATGGAGAGAATGGTAATGAGTCCAAAGTCGAATGGTACACTTTATCCGATGAATCAGATTCCGCCCGACAAAATGAAACTGCCCACCTTTAGTTGGTTTGATTATGTCCGTCCTTTAAGCAAAGAAGACATTTTCAACTGGAGAGGGAAAAAGGCCGGTGAGGCTTTGCGTAAAACCGAACGTAAAGCTATTAGTGGTCCGAAACGTGAAATAATTAATATGAAATAGCTATGGGAATGTTCAATGTACGAAAGCCGCGTGGATTTAATCATCAATATATCTATGTGGACGAGAGGAAAGAAAAACTGGCAAAAATGGAAGAAGATGCCAAGCGTGATCTGGGAATATTGCCCGAGAAAGAATTTTCTCCCGAAGATATTCGCGGGAAGTTTATCGAAGGTACCACACACCTGAAGCGTCGTAAAGAGAGCGGACGTAAACCCGCCCATTTGGGAGTAATTCTGGCTATCATTGCCCTGCTTATTTTTCTGTGGCATTATTTGCAGACCGGCAGTTGGTCTTTCTAAGTCCTATAAACTAAAACAGTCAAAGCTAAATCTATTATGAGCGATATCATTCATTTATTACCCGATTCGGTTGCCAACCAGATAGCTGCCGGAGAGGTGATACAACGTCCGGCATCTGTCATCAAAGAGTTAGTCGAAAATGCCATCGATGCTGAGGCGCAGAATATTCATGTGTTGGTCACCGATGCAGGTAAAACCTGTATACAGGTGATTGATGACGGTAAGGGAATGTCCGAAACCGATGCACGCCTCTCTTTCGAGCGGCATGCCACTTCAAAGATCCGTGAAGCATCCGATCTGTTTGCCCTTCGCACGATGGGGTTTCGCGGTGAAGCATTGGCTTCCATTGCCGCCGTTGCTCAGGTCGAGCTGAAGACACGTCCCGAATCCGAAGAGCTGGGAACCAAGATTATCATTGCGGGTTCCAAAGTGGAGAGTCAGGAAGCGGTGTCTTGTCCCAAAGGAAGCAATTTTTCTATTAAGAATCTCTTTTTCAATATTCCTGCCCGGCGTAAGTTTCTGAAGGCTAACTCCACCGAGCTCAGTAATATTCTGGCCGAATTTGAACGTATTGCCCTGGTACATCCTGAGGTTGCTTTTTCACTGTATAGCAATGACTCCGAACTGTTCAATCTTCCCGCTTGCCATTTGCGGCAACGTATTCTTTCTGTTTTTGGCAAGAAACTTAACCAACAACTGCTCAGTGTAGAAGTCAACACTACAATGGTGAAAGTTTCGGGTTATGTAGCCAAACCCGAAACAGCCCGTAAGAAAGGCGCCCATCAGTATTTCTTTGTGAACGGGCGCTATATGCGTCATCCTTATTTCCATAAGGCAGTGATGGATGCTTACGAACAGTTGATTCCCGCAGGCGAACAGATTTCTTATTTCATTTACTTTGAAGTCGATCCTGCCAACATCGATGTGAATATCCATCCTACCAAAACAGAGATCAAATTTGAAAACGAGCAGGCTATCTGGCAGATTCTTTCTGCTTCGATCAAGGAGTCATTGGGCAAGTTCAATGCTGTACCTTCTATCGATTTCGATACGGAGGACATGCCCGATATTCCTGCTTTTGAACAGAATCTGCCTCCCGCGCCGCCTAAGGTACATTTCAATTCCGATTTCAACCCGTTCAAGCCCTCCTCTTCTTCCGGTGGAGGCAACTACTCCCGTCCGAAAGTGGACTGGGAAGATTTGTATGGCGGTCTTGAGAAAGCCAGTAAGATGAATCAGCCTTTCTCCGACTCCGATCCTGAATCGGAAGAGTTTGCGGTGATCGAAGAAGAGAGCATTGCTACAGCGGCTCCCGAAACTCTTTATGCCGGTGAGCTGGCCGTGATTGAAAAAGGTACGCAGCATTTGCAGTTCAAAGGGCGCTTCATCCTTACGTCCGTGAAGTCCGGATTGATGTTGATCGATCAGCATCGCGCACATATCCGTGTGCTCTTTGACCGTTATCGTGCCCAGATTCAGCAGAAGCAGGGATTCTCACAAGGTGTTCTTTTCCCGGAAATCCTGCAACTTCCGGCTTCCGAGGCGGCTGTGTTGCAAAGTATCATGGACGATTTATCCGCAGTGGGCTTTGATCTCAGTGATCTTGGTGGCGGCAGCTATGCCATTAACGGAGTACCTTCAGGCATCGACGGGCTGAATCCGGTCGATTTGGTACGTAGCATGCTGCACACCGCTATGGAGAAAGGCAATGATGTCAAAGAAGAAATTCAGGATATCCTTGCGTTGACTCTTGCCCGTGCGGCTGCCATTGTCTATGGGCAGGTGCTGAGCAACGAAGAGATGGTCAGTTTGGTCGATAATCTGTTTGCCTGTCCTTCACCCAACTATACGCCGGACGGACGCGTGGTGCTGACTACCATAAAAGAAGAAGAGATCGATAAGCTTTTCCGGTAATTATCATTCTTCTGTACTTATCAGAATAAGTATTACGTCAGTTCCATTCTGTCTCACACGATCGACAGATTTATGTCCGTTTATTGCATCTCCTTTCTAATAGGTTAATAACCAGTAGAATATGTTACTAATATCCTTTCTGTACGAAGTTAACTTTAACATTGTGTTAAAGTTAACTTCGTACAGAAAGGATATTAACTTCGTACATCCGGGAAGTTAAGAACCTGTTCATCCCTTGTTTATCCCTTGAAAATATGGTTAATAGTGTTAATAAACATATTCCTAAAAAATGATATTCTACGAATTATTACCTGAGTTCGGGATAAGTAATTAGAAAAACAGTTCCAATTTGTTGATTTAGAACACCATAAAAATACAAATTAATCATATGATTACCAATTTTATACACTAATTTCTTATCCCGAACTCAGGTAGATAGGTGATACACGACAATGAAGCGATTGTCGTAAAATGACATAAAAAAGGCGTGAAACCTAAAAATGGAATCACGCCTAAAATATATCACGACAAAAACTTACACTTATACCCCCAACACTATATTAGCATCAATATTTAGCTTCCGGCTTATTTCACGAGCAACTTTCAAGGTTGGTTCACACTTTCCTGAAAGGTATTCGCTAATCCGGGAAGGACTTACATTTAACAATTCTGACAGTTTTGTTTGGGTAAGCCCCATTTCATACATACGAAGCTTAATAACATCCACCAAAGAAGGAGCTTCTATAGGGAAATGCTCCTCTTCATAGTCTGCGACCAAATCGGAAATCAAGTCCAATTCGAGGAAGTTTTTATCATCGGTTGGAGTATCATTACTAACCACCTTAAGCAGTTCTTCAATTCTTGAACAAGCTGCCTTGTACTGTTTTTCTGTTTTTATCTTTGCCATACCAAACAAATTTAAGCATTTGAACAATCTTTGTTATCATATTCTTTATGAGTACCTATCCAACGGATAAACACTTTTTTAGCAGCAAACAAAATCATAGCAACCAGCCTGTAATCATTGCCTTTGATGTTAAAGACAAATCTATCATTACCTGCATAGTCAACACTATTGAATGTTTGCTTTATATCAGCCAAACACGACCAATCTGCCTTTTCTGTTTTTTTATACCAATCACGCAAAGGTACATCAGCATCAGCGTGCTTTTTGGCGTAATTTCTTATGGCTGCAAATGATATTATTCTCATAACACATTAATTTGACACAAAGATATTATTTATTTTCCGAAAAACAAAATATTCTTCTATTATTTAGAAAATAATCAAGTAGGAGGTTAATACTTCTGAAGAACCATTTGCTTTTTGGTAATTTTGTTAATAGTGTTAATAAACATATTCCTAAAAAATGATATTCTACGAATTATTCGTATATTTCGGCATGCTTTTAGGACTGTATGCTTTTGTTTTAAACTAAAACCTATTTTATATGAAGGCAAGACACTTTTTCTACCCGTTTCTATCTCTTTTTTCGGTTGCAATGTTTGCTTCCTGCTCTTCATATGTACCCAAAGAGGGGGATATAATAGAAGATTCCGCCTTTCGTTCTGTTGATTTGCGTATAATAGAGAAGATAAAAGGGACAGTGATGTCTTTGGGTGATTTAATGGAGACATACGAAATTATTAAGTTGGAGAATAGGGATGAGGCTCTTGTTAAAACTTATCCATTTGGGATCTTTGTGACAGATAATTATATCTTGCTGAATCCAGACGCTATATCTCCTATTAAGTTGTTTACGCGTAAAGGTCAATACGTGGCGGATATTGGTGGTATAGGACAGGGCCCTGGAGAGTACAAAACGATACATTTCTGTATGATAGATGAAAAACAAAAACGTATTTACTTAGGTCCGGGAAGAGCAAATAAAATACTTACTTATGACCTGAAGGGGAATTATCTGTCAGATGAAGCTATCCATTTCAAGGAAATAGTACATAAGCCTTGTATTTGGATGGACCATGATAAAAAGCATGTAACTGTAGTGGGGTTGCCATTTTCTGAGAATGAGAACTCCAATTTTGAAATTAGTAATAATGTGTGCTGGGTGCAAAATAGGGAGGGTGATATCGTGCATCGGATTTCTGCAAATCATTACGGTTTAATTGGAGATTACAGTAATGGCTTAGTGGCATGTCGGAATGTGGATGCGATTTCTTTTTCTATTTTTGAAGACCCCATGTTGCGTACTCGCCCTGATACTTTGTATCACTATGATGCAGTAAAGAATATAATAACTCCACGCTTTACAATAGATCATGTTGTTTCTGAAAATCAAAGTGCTTGTACTGTTTTATATGAAACTTCAAGGAGTTATTGGGCGCAAGTCACTTTATATCCTAATGATCTTTCCTCAAGTGTTTCTTCTGTTCGTTTACCAGCCTTTAATGTTTGCGTTTCGAAAAAGGATGGCAATGTACGGCGCATTGATCGTTTTACTGATCCTCTTTTAGGTTTATCTTATCTTTTTTTAGCTATGAAGAATGGTTATGTCTGTATCTCTTATGATCCTCTTGAACTGATGGATGCTTTAGATAAAGTTCTTACCCAAACAGATTTGGAGCCTGACGTACGTAAACGGGCCACCGATTTACGAAATAGTCTGCACGAGAATGATAATGACATTCTTATCATTGGGAAATTGAAACAATAACTATAAGTAATCTATAAATTTCGGTTGTATCTCTAAATGCTATCAGGCGAATCACTGAAGGTTCTCAAGTATATGTGATATTGATAGATCGTGCAAAATGTCCACGAGGATGATAATCCAATTATTGCCATTTACAAATTGAAAGACTGAAGAATTTTGAGTGAGATGCTTTTTAACATATCCCTAAAAGAATAACATTCTACGAATAATTCGTATCTTGCGGTATGCTTTATGAAAAGTAGTTTTTTACTTTCAGCCAAAATCTATTTTTATATGAAGACAAGATACCTTTTATATCCGCTTCTCTTTCTTTTATCAGTTGCAATGTCTGCTTCCTCATGTTCTTTGTTTATACCCCAAGAGAGGGATATAAAAGAAGGTTCCGCCTTTTACGCTGTCGATTTACTGGAAATAGAGAAATTAAAGGGTGAGGAAATGTTGTTTTCTGATTTGATAGAATCATTGGAAATTATTAAGTTGGATGGTAGAGAAGAGGCATTGGTTGCCACTTATCCTTCTGGTATTGATGTTTCAAGCAATTATATTTTAATAGAGCCGGATGGCGTTTCTGCTTTGAAATTATTTACTCGTAAAGGACGATATGTGGCTGATATAGGTGGAGTTGGTCAAGGCCCCGGAGAGTATAAATATGCTGTGAATAGATTTCTTGATGAAAAGCAGGGACGTGTAGCTATTGCTGAGAATCAAAAAATGTTATTTTTTGATCTTAAAGGCCGATTTTTATCGAAAGAGAGTATTTCATTGCCGGAAACGATAACGAAGAGTTCCATTTGGATAGATTTGGAAAATGAAAAAGCTGTAGTGGTCGTTCTTCCCTTTGCTGATATAGGAAATCCAAAAGCACCGATTGGTAAGAATCTATGCTGGGTACAAGATTTTAAGGGGAATATCTTGCAAAAAATATTTGCTGTAAATTATGCGATTGTGCCGGATTATAGTAATGAAGTATTGGCTCCCCGGAATGTTGATGGCTATTCTTTTTCCCTTTGTCAGGTTGTCGGGCGTACACGCCCTGATACTCTATATCACTATGATATTGCTAATAATGTATTGAAACCTTGTTTTACTTTGGATAATGTAATGCAGGAGGATAAATATATTGTAACGTCATTGTATGAGACTCCGGAATATTATTGGAGTAGAGTAACTATTGGACCGGCTAAAGTGCCATCAGATGGTTCTCCCGTTCGTATGACTGTATTTAATGTTCGTGTTTCTAAAAAAGATGGTAGTGTGAAGCGCATTGATCGTTTTACAAATGACTTTTTAGGACTTTCTTATCCTTTCTTGACTATGCGCAACGGTTATGTCTGTATCTCTTACGATCCTCTTGAACTGATGGATGCTTTAGATAAAGTTCTTGCCCAAACTGATTTAAAGCCTGAAATACGTAAGCGAGCCACTGGTTTGAGAAATAGTTTGCACGAAAATGATAATGACATTCTTATGATTGGGAAACTTAAATCCAACTATTAGTAATAACCTATAAATTATCGTCCTATGAAGTTAGATTATATCGCATTGTTTTTGGTATTGTTTTTTCTTGCTGCTTGTGGCAGCAAGTCTTCTTCTCCGGATATGGTGGATGATAACGCTTTACCGACCGAGGAAACCTTTAAAGAAATTGATCTTGCTAACAACCTGAAAGATTGCGGCAAGCCTTTACTGCTGAGTGACATCGTGAAAGATGTGGAGTATGTGAAGCTGGAAACGCAGGATAATATATTAGTCGGTGATATAAAGCAGCTAAAGCGGACGGAGAAGTTTGTCTTTATTTATTCAAGAAATCAGAGGCATGTCATGATGTTTGATACTTCGGGAAAGTTTATCCGTAAAATCGGTCATGTAGGTCAGGGTCCTGGAGAGATAGCTAATATTCACTGTTTCACAGTCAGTGATAGTTTGGTATTTATTTATCCGTTCAGCCGTAATGGTAGCCTGACAGTCTATGATATGCGGGATAACAGCTTTGTCAAAGAGTTTTCTTTAAAATGGCCTGTCTTTTTTAGTTGAACCATCGATGTAATGGGAGATTGTTTGGTTTATTATCCCGGTACTGTTTATTTGCCTGATAATAGTAAGACATTCATAAGCGCTTGTGTTGCGAATGGAAAAGGGGAGACATTGATGGAGCAAATCCCTTACTTATCTTCTGGTGATAAGGAAATAGTACAATTATCTTCTGATCCTTCTTGGCTCTATCGTGGAAGAAGTAACGTTTATTCGTTTATTAATGATACGATCTACGGCATAACTTGTGATTCTATCTTTCCTCGTTACCATCTTTCTCTTGGAAAATATAAATTGCCTTCCGGAAGATATGATCCTACTCATGATTATGGTTGGGGAGATTTTGTTCTGATGCAAAGTGTTTATGAAACTAAAGAGTTTCTTTTTTTAAAATTTTGGTTTGATAAAAAGTTATGGTTCAGCCGATACGATAAAAAAACGGAGAAGATCGACTCTTGGGAGCAAACTCCTTTTAAAGCTCATTATTGGATGATACTCGATGCACCGGGTATAACGAATGATATTGACGGCTCTCAATCGTTCAAAGACTTCGATAATGTAGGCGAAAACTGTTTTCACTTCGCAATCACTCCGGATAATTTGGATCAGGTGAGGCGCAACGTCACTGAAGCTAAGGTCAAGTTCCCTGAGAAGCAGGCCGAACTGCTGAAGCTTCTTGATGAAATGGGAGAGGATGATAATCCGATTATTGCTTTCTATAAATTGAAAGACTAAAGTTACTTACGGGAAAAAACTCTAATAAGAATACTGAATGTACTGTTTATGTTTTGAAGGATTAGATTACGATGTTGATTAGTGATTTTTCATAAACGATATGAATTAATGATATGTATAAGTCTTTGAGTTGTATATTAGGTCTGTTTTGTATCTTTATTGCTTGCCAGAGCAGGAAGAACAATGATCAATCATCTGTCGCCAGTAATACGCAGTTCCACGTAGAGGCCTTTCGTGAAATCAATTTAGCTGATCATCTTTCCGACTGTGGTGAAGAACTGTTGATGAGTCTGTTTATAGAGGATGTGGAATATATTAAACCTGAAACAACCGATCAGTCGTTGATAGGTTATATTTCTAAGATACAATTAACTCCTCACTTCCTTTTTGTCAAGAGTGATGGAGAGAATTCTTTAATAAAAATGTTTAGTAGAGATGGAGCTTATATTCGTTCACTCGGAAAATTGGGACAAGGGCCGGGAGAAACAAATACAATACTTGGTTTTTCAGCTACGGATAGTCTTGTATATGTAAAAGCTGCTTATCGTAGTGGCTTTTTTGTATATCGGGTACATGATAATCAATTTATTCAAAAGATAGTTCCGTCCAAAGATTTTGAAGCATTGATGAGTGCATCTGCTGATTTTGATCTTTTGAATAACAACATTGTTTGTTATCCTGGTTTTATACCGGAAGGTCAATTCTTTCCTCAATATGTTTCTACTGTTTGTATTGTAGGAACTGATGGTACTGTTGTGACAAATCAAAGCCCTTATCTCGGATCAAGTTTTTATGCGAATTGTCCTCAGTTTGTGATGATTGATAGACCACGCCATTGGTTTTATGATAACTCCTATAATGCTTATTCTGTAATTAACGATACAATCTATGGAGTAAGTCTGGATTCCATCTTTCCCCGTTATCATTTAAATCTGGGACGGTATAAGTTACCTGTTTCCGAGTATCAAATAAGTCGGCAAAGCAGGCGAGAAAACTATATCTTAATGATGTCTATCGCAGAGACCAAAGATTTTTTGTTGCTTACTTATGTTTATGGAAAAAGGTGGTGGTATAGTTTCTTCAATAAGCAAACGGGAGGTGTGAAGAGTTGGAGTCAATCTTCTGATAAGATAGGTGGTTGGTTTGCATTAGATACTCCCGGGATAACAAATGACATAGACGGTGGTGTTAATATAGGCGGATTCCGCTATATTGATGATCGACATGTTTATTCGATTATTGATGTAGTTCAGGCAGATAAACTGAAGGCAACGATAAAAGATGCCAAAGTTAAATTCCCGGAGAAGAAAGCCGAATTAATGCGTCTTCTTGATGAAATGGGAGAAGATGACAATCCGATTATTGCCATTTACAAGTTAAAGGATTGAAATGACTATGAAGCATTTATTCAGTACAATTTTTAATTCGCTAAAACATATTGAAAGTGATGGATGCACTTATTTTAGAAGAAATAGACCGGGTTATGATAGTCATGATGTATTTGTGGTGAATAACGAGGATTGATCTTGGGGGGGCACTTCTTGCTCCGATAAAACCTTGGTGATATTTTAAAAGAGATGTGATACAATAGTTTTTAACGTTATAATTTTGCTTTATGGTATTTAAAAATTTATATCTATTGATTCTGTTTATCTTACTGGGCTGTTCTTCCTCTCCTGAGTCTGTTGTCTCCTCTTTACCAGTGATTGACATTGATAAAGCCCGTGATTATCCTGTGAAACGTATTGAAATACGTGAAGTAGCTGATGTAGAGTATATACCACTGGAAACTACAAAAAAGTCATTGGTTGCGACTTATGTTATTCAAGGATACCACGTATCTGATAAATATATTGTTTTATTCCAAGATGGAAGAGATATCCTGCTTTTTGATCGTTCCGGCAAGTATCTTTGGACTGTAAATCGTAGAGGGGGAGGACCGGAAGAATATCACAGAATATCCAGTCTGGCTGTTGACTTTGCGGCAGAAGAGCACTATGTGTTTAGTTATAATAATCAAAAGATATTTGTCTATTCCTTTAAAGGTGATTTTAAGCGACTTTTGCGTCTCCCTTCGAAAAGGATGTATCGTTTTGAATACCTTTTTGATTACAATGACAAGTACTTGATAGGGTATAATGCCGATTCATTTCATGAAAAGCGAGATCAGGATTTGCATCCATACTATTTCATTCATAAGCAGAGTGGGCAACTGGTTCCGGTAGACTCTCGTTTGACAATGACTGATCGGGGGCGCAGAGTGTTTCGTAGAGAAATAGTGACCTTGCCCGGAATCGCTTATATGGACGCGGATAGTTATATCTTATTACCTGTTTTGAATAATGGTTCTGAGTTTCTGATAACAGATATAGGGTTAGATACTCTTTATAATTTGGCTGATGATAAACTTTCTCCTATTGCTGTTCGTTCACCTTCTGTCACCATGGGTGAACCCCAGATGAATATTGGTCCTATCCTATATACTGATTCCTATCTCTATTTCCGTCTTGTTTCGATGAAGTATGATCGGGCTACTTTTCGAGAGGTAGCGGAATGGGAGATGCCATGCTTTTCGCTAAATAGACATACGGGAGAGATTGTAAGACCATCTATTTATGATTCGAATATTATTGAATCTGAGACCCGGAGTATTTATTTGCCAAGTAATATGAATCAAACTTTTGTAGAGAGTAACTATGGCATGTGGACTTATTCCGCATCCAATCTGATACGGTGGAACGAGAATGGCGGCTTGAGAGGAGAGTTGAAAGAAATAGCTTCCAAGTTGAAAGAAGATGATAATAATGTTTTGGTTCTTTATAAATATAAGTAGCTATTCTGCTCTTAGAAAGTGCGAGATTCCTGTTTTATATCAACTCTCTTAGTTGAAAGAGGGGTTAATGCTGAGATAACTTTTTTGAAAATTGAAAGGAAGGCAAAAAGATTCATAAGGATGATAATCCCATTGTTGCTATCTATCAGTTAAATGATTGAGTTGAATTTAGTCTGTTTTTTGTTGCCTTGATTTAGGGCAAGGTGATATTCTACTTGTCAAAATAGTAATTATCTCTTTATAGAATATATAAATGAAATCCTCGGAGAATGAATTGATATGTCCTGTTATTCTTTTGTAAATTAGATGATTATAATAAACTATTGTTTGTCGGTAAAAGACTTGTTTTAACACACTGTTAAAGCAAGTCTTTTGATGATAAGAAACAAGTCTTTTAAATGCAAAAGACTTGTTATTTGCATCCAAGAATAGAATGCTCTGACTTATACTAAAAATGGTTGTCACTATTAGAGGTTAGTTACTAAATAAGATGTCACATTCTCTTGTTTCTTCCTAAAAAGGTTGTTAGTTTATCCTGGTTGTTCCTAATAGGGTTGTTCCTTGTAAAAACAATGGACAAGTCTGAGCTCACTCCCGTTCTTGGTAAAAGTCAATGGGTTTCGATAGCTTATTGGCTTTTGGGAGATAATGGTTTAAATCGCCATGCCTCTCGTTGTCGGTACAACAAATATAGCATTTATTTATCATTCCGTACCTCCACCCTCGCTTTTTCCACAAACATTTTCCTGGTACTTCTCCAGAATACACATCCATTGGCTTTTTCATGCCAATACTCATATGCGGTCGTTCATTATTATAAAAGTCTATCATTCCTGCAATCTGCATCCGTGCGTCCTCTTCATCTTTAAACAGTGACATTGCATAGATCCATTCATTCTTGAGTGTTCCATTCATTCTTTCAGCCACTGCATTGTCTGTCGGTTTAGAATCTTCAGTCATGCTGATACGTATGTGATGTTCCATTAAAATCCTGATATACGCATCACATGCGTACTGTACTCCTTGGTCAGAGTGATGGATCGTACCACAAAGATTTCCACTTCCTGCTTTAAGAATCGCCTGTTTCAATGCCTGCTCGGTATACATTGCATGAAGTCCGGGAGCAAGTATCTATAAAATACCGGTGGTTATTGATAGAAATGAGGTTCAAGGTGATTGAATGAAATAATAATATTAACGTGATTCGATACAATCTTAGAATAATCTAAACTGCCCGTCATTGATAAAGTCCACATCAATGGCGGGTTTCTTATTAAAGAAACAATATGCTGTAATAACCGACAAGGCATTTGCGATAAAATTATTAAATGATCCACCGGATAGATATATACTTTTCCGGAAAAAGAATAGGTCTGTTCTATTCTTTATTTTACTTATTGTTGATATTTAAAAATATAATTGTACTTTTGAGGAATGGGTTCATAGAACTTATTTTATTCTTTATTTTGGATTATATTTGAAGACAGATGAAATCATCTTATATCTGCTGCGTATTGTTATTTGTTTTGTTTTTGGTAAGTTGTACCGATGGGCGTTCTGAGGGGCAAGTAGTCCGTTTGTTACGTCAGGCCGAAATGTGTATGGAGGAATGTCCCGATAGTGCTTTAGTGTATCTTCATCAAATATCGGATCCTGAAAAGTTGACGGGAGAAAACCAAGCTGATTATTGCCTACTGTTGACCCAGGCAATGGATAAGAATGATTTACCGTTGAGCTCGGATTCGTTGATACAAATAGCTGTTGGCTATTATTCAAATAAAGGTGATGCGGAGTGTAAAGCTAAAGCTTTATTTTATAAGGGTAGGGTGTTTCAGCAACAAGGGAACTTAGAGGGTGCTACACTCCTGTATAAAAAAGCGGAATCTATGATTCCGGATTTGACTGATTATTATTTAGTAGGATTGATTTACAGCTATCTGGGACATTTGAATAGGGATGAAGAGCATTATAAGAAGGCATTATTATATTATGAAAAGGCTTTGCCTTGCTATCGAACCATACAAAATCCAACTTTGACGGCTTCCGGATTACAGGATATGGCTAAGATATCTGTCTATTTAGGAGAGACGCATCGGGCAGACTCTCTTTTTAGTGAGGTTTTGTCTTATGTGCCGGATATTGATGCTGCCTGGCAAGCTAATATTTATCATAATGTGGGTGTCTTTTATATGCTCACCAATCAATTTGGTAAAGCGGAACAAGTAGTGAACGCTTCTTTGAAATTACCAAGTACTCCGGAGGACAAACTCCGTTCATATGCCGTATTGGCTACAATCTATACAAGACAAAATCGTGGAGATTTAGTTGATTCTTTATGGCATAAAGCCCTGAATTCAGAGAATATTTATACCCGAAAGGCAGTATATGCCTCCTTGCTGAACGAAGCTGTCAGTAAACAGAATCTTCAAGATATAGAACACTATGTGCCTCTTTATATCCAGTCTGCGGATTCTGTTTATCGACTTTCACAAGCAAAGCGCATCGTAGAGGTTCAGGCTAAATACGATCAGGAGATATTAATTAAGAAAAATAAAATTAGCCGATTGTTATTATATTGCTTTATTCTCTGCTTACTTTTACTTGCGATATCTTTGGCTTACGTTTTTCATATATACAAACGTTATAAAAGGGCGAAGGAGCGCGAACTTATTACTCAGAGAGCAGAGTTGGATGAAGGGAAGCAGGTTATAAAAGAGATGAATGATCAGATTGAACGAATCCGTAAAGAGGCATCTACAATGAAAGAGGATTATAATAAAAGTCTGATTGATTTGACTGATGAAAAAAAGAGCATTGAGCAGCAATTCGCTCTAATTAAACAAAGAGCTGATGATGTGAGTCAAACTAATAACAAAATGGAACAAGACTTACTTGTTTTACAAAAACAGTTGCGGAAGGTTGATGACGCTCGTTCAGAACTATTGGCAGAATTGGACGTTTACCGTTACTTTGATGCTGAGGGAGTGATTTCGGAGGATTGTTATAAAGCTGTGGTTACTATCTATAAACTTTACAATGCTCCATTAGTTGCTTTCCTGCGTGATCCCCATTTGAAGCTTACCCCTTATGAATCGCTTCTTTGTGTACTCTCTTATGAACATCTTTCCACCCAACAAATGGAACAAAAATTAGGGAAAAGCAAGAATACCCTAAATAAAGCAATTTTCCGAATAAGAGAGAAATTGGACGCAAAAATGGATTTAAAAAAGAATATAAATTCTTTGGGAGATTTTTTGCGGACGAAGTTCTGACTTAAAATATTAATACCTTTTTTTATGTTAATTATACGTCTTCGTGGAAAGATGTATTTCTGCTTTATGGCATATTATATAGGCGATTTATATGTCTTATCGTGGTCTGGTAACCTCCAAAATAAGTCCTGAACTGTTTGTTTTTATGAAAACAAAAACTTATGTTTGCGATATTAACCAATCTCTAGTGATTATGAAAAGTATGCTATTTACATTATTACTTGTAGTCTTGTCGCTTCAAATGATGGCAAAGACAAACGGAAGCACGAGTCCAGTTGATTTAAAAGGTTTGTTTAATGATAAGCTCCAGAAATCGATCGTTGAAGATATTCCCATTAGAGCTGAAATTTCAGGCTCTGAATTCTTGGTTCTTAGTTTTGAAGCTCCTATAATGGATATGACCATTACACTCTATAAAGATGGAGTGATGGTGATACAGAAGTCATTGTCGGTATCTTCTGGAGATACAGAGACTTTTGATCTGACGCTTTGGGGCATGGGTGAGTATTCCTTAAAGTTTACTACTCCGCGTGGAACTGATGTTTATGGAGATTTCCGGTTGGAATAATAGAGTAGTTCATTATGTACAACTCTTTGGTTAGGGAGTTAGTTCAGGCAGGACGTAGAACGTCCTGCCTCGGACTTATTAACGGAAAAATGGGGATCGCCATTGCTCTTTTTCGCTATGCACGCCTTTCCGGTGAGTTGACATGTGAAGATGTTGGTTGTGAACTCCTTGATGAGATTTATGAACATCTTGATTCGTCTATACCTATTTCTTTTGGTAGTGGTTTATGGGGGATTGGTTGGGGGATTGAATATCTGATTCAAAATAGTTATATGGAAGGTGATGCTGATGAAGTCTTAAAGGATATAGATCAATGTGCTGCACGCTGTATACATGCCTATGGTATGTCGGGACTTTCATTAAATAACGGAATTGTAGGTTTAGGACGATATATTCTAATTAGGATTATTCCAACATTTTTGAAAGGTGATACGGTTTCAAGTGCTTTCCTGAAAGAGTATCTTATTTATTTGATTGATTGGTTGGAGGAAAGATTGGAATATACAAACGAATCTATTGATGATTTACTTGATTTTTTGTTTGACTTATACCCTACAGGTTTTTATCGGACAAAAGTATCAGTTTTAATTGAAAAATGTATGAATAGGTACAATCTATGAGTTATTTGGAGCAAATTACTATTGGAATTCCTGTGAGGATAGACAGTTGGGAGAGGAAGAGAAATCTTTTAGCCTTATTACACTATATATCCTCGTCTGGGATGAGGGTACATGTTTGGGATGCAGGAAGTGAAGAGTGTCAGTTCCCTGATGATATCTGTAGTAAAATTACTTATACTTATGAACGTGATGAAAATTTAGTTTATCACAAAACGAGGTATGTTAACTTATTATTAAGAGAAATTTCTACTCCTATAGTTGCTATTTGGGATGCTGATATTATATTTTCTTTGTCGCAGTTGGAGGCCTCAATACAAGCAATTATAGAACGAAAATATGTGATGAGTATACCATATAATGGAGTGGTAAAAATGCTTTCAAAAAAACAAAGTGAAGCATATATACTTTCTGGACAAAGGTATGATCATTTAGTTTCGCATGATGATATGTATGCTCGTTTGATGTGGCGTCCTTCCTGTGGGGGAGTTTTTGTTGTAGATCGTGAAAAGTATTTGAGATATGGGGGAGATAATGAACGTTTTATCAGTTGGGGACCTGAAGATGCTGAGCGTATTCGAAGGATGGAAATATTGGGAGAATCTGTACATTGGACAAATGGAGGACCATTATACCACTTATGGCATCCTAGGGGAGAGAACTCCAGATATTCTATAGAAAAGTTAGCTTTTATTAATCGAATGGAATTTATAAAAGTTTGTAGCATGGGTCAGAATGAATTACGTGCATATGTTAAATCCTGGTAAAAATATAGTTGAGATGAATGGACAATTATTGAGACAAATAGCTAATTATCAGATACTATATAGTGCCTGTTGTAAGGATTTAGGGCTATTGCGTGGCAAAATAGGCATTTCACTTTTCTTTTTTCATTATGCTCATTTTTGTGGAGATTCGCTTTATAGTGACTATGCAAATGAACTGATTGGGGATGTGTATGATGATATTAGAATAGATACTCCATGGGGGATTCGAAATGGCTTATTAGGAATTGGATGGGGATTAGAGTATTTTATGCAGAAAGGATTTGTTGAATGTGGTTCTAATGATATCTTAACAGAACTTGATAATAAAATAATGGAACGTGACTTACGACGTGTAAAAGACTATTCATTTGATACGGGGATAGAAGGGTTGGCGTGGTATGTGTTAATACGCTTATTGTCATCTGAGAGATATTTGCAGAAACCATTCGATAAGATGTATTTGGATGATTTAAGAGGTGTTTGTGAGAATGTTCCGAATAAAGTCTGCCATCCTGGAATTTCTTTATTGTTAGACTATTTAGTGGGTAAACAAATAGATGATTGGTATCTCGTTGTTCTGGGAAAGATAACGTCACAGAGAACTGGCGGAGAGAAGAAAGAAGCTTTGTTGTGGGTTGAAGGATTAAAATACTTATTGCGATGAGGCATATATATTTGATAAATAGTGATAGTCGTGCGGCACAATATGGTATTGGGACATATATAATTCAAGTTATAAACTGTCTTAGCAGTATTGATTCTTTGCGTTTGACTGTAGTTAGTATGAACTCAGAGGATGGGATACTGACTGAAAAAAAAGATAATAATGTTCGTTATCTAACTTTTCCTAAAGTGTATGATTGGAGGAGTGAGAAAGAAATTCAACGATATTATAGAAGTGTTGCTTTCTTGTTGGCATTGTATGTAGATTCAAGTGAAGATAATGTATTTCATTTTAATTATTTACATCATGAACCATTGGTTGACTTGTTGAAGAAAATATATCCTACCAGCCAATTTGTGTTGACTTTACATTATTTGAACTGGTGCTTCACTTTGAAAGGGAATATAAAGAGGTTACAAACCGTTTTGGATAAAGCTGAGAACGATAGAACTGAGGAAGAAAAATACATATATGACGAATATAAGCAAGAAGTATCTTTTTACAGAAAAGTAGATAGGATAATATGCTTGGCTCAATATACTAAGATGTTGCTGAATGAATTTTATGGAATTGAAGAATGTAAACTAACGTTGATATACAATGGTTTAATTGATCAGGCTATCTTCTTGGATGAAGTGGAGAGAATGCAAAGAAAAAGAGATTTATTTTTTGGAGAAGGAGAGAAATTAATTCTATTTGTAGGGCGTTTGGATGGTATAAAAGGGGTTGACTATTTGATAGAAGCTTTCGCAAAGGTGATAAAAAAGAGTTCGAACACTCGTTTGTTAATAGTGGGAGACGGGAATTATAGTAGGTATTTACAGATGTCTGCAGACATTTGGAGTAGGATTACTTTTATAGGGAAAATTAGTAAACAGAAATTATATGAATTTTATCAAATTGCAGATGTTGGAGTGATGCCGTCTTTTCATGAGCAATGCAGTTATGTAGCCATAGAAATGATGATGCATGGATTACCATTAATTATCACTAATACCACAGGATTGAGTGAAATGATTCATCATCAAAATGTAGAGTGCAGATTGATATTAAAGGAAGATCAAAATGAATTAAGGTTATCAGTTGAAGAACTGTCGAAATGTTTATTGAAAATAGTCAACCCCTTTTATACC
>OMGJ01000648.1_pt1 | contig 19378 bp, 10 predicted proteins | sample 1645811 | NCBI WGS metagenome assembly OMGJ01 (sample SAMN05578589, study PRJEB25193) | human gut metagenome | biome: Human Microbiome; feature: human-associated habitat; material: feces | host: Homo sapiens | place: USA:Birmingham | reverse complement strand
TACTTGAATTTACTCGGTCAGATTTTACAAATCGATAACATAGGGAAGTTTGCGGAATGTCGATATTAAATTGGCGTTTCGTTTCTCATGTTATGTTTTTTAGTTGCAACTATGGTTTAGCACTTTTTTTCGATTTTGTCAAATCTGACCGAGTAAATTCAAGTATAGTAGTCTGCGTTATTAAATAACTGCACCGCGTTTCCATTTGCCGCTCTTTAATCGCCATGCATTGCAGACGCATCTTGCAAACCAGTCGATCGTCATGGCGATCCAAACGCCCCAGACGCCAAGTCCCATTGGCTGCATCAATCCACCGATCACATAGGCCAAACCAATTCTAAATACCCACATAATGATAATGGAGCTGACCATGACAAACTTGACATCACCTGCCGCACGCAAAATTGATGGTAATGTCCACGCTGCCGGCCACATCACCATACAGCAGGCACTATGATACCAGATCAAAATACGAGCTAAGCGATCTGCCTCCGCAGACAGATTGTACCAGCTTGCAATCGTTGGCGTCATAAAGATAATGACGATGTTCAATCCCCATAACATCACATATGCCCATTTCATTAACTTCCAAGAATACTCTTTCACCGATTGATAGTCGCCTGCGCCAACACACTGGCCTACAACAGTTGTAAGCGCTAATCCCATTGCCGCAGCCGGAATTGTGGCTAACAGCTCGATCGTACTTCCGGTCGCATTGGCTGCGATCGCCGCCGTCCCGTAACTGGTGATCAAGCTCTGTGTAAACAGTTTGCCGATCTGGAACATACCATTATCAATACCACTCGGAATACCAATCCTTAGTATTTTGCCTATAATCTGACCGTCCCAGCCAAACCGAAAATACTTGTCGATATGAAGATCGTATTTTTCATTGCGCAGAATAAATACAACAACAATACCTGCTACCACGCGCGAGATCAGAGTACCGTATCCAACACCTGCGATCCCCATATTATAACCAAATACGAAGATTGCATTAAATAAAATATTCAAACCATTCATAATCGCAGATACAAACAAGGATATTGATGCCTTTCCCATTGACCGAAGCAAAGAAGATGCACCGTCATATACCGCAATAAAAGGAAAAGAGAAACCCGTAATAAAGAAATAAGTAACGGCCTGATCCATAACGGCCTGCTCAACCTTTCCATAAATTAATGTTAAGATCGCACGGTCAAATACGATACACACTGCCGATATGACAACGGATACGATCAGGCAGATCAGTACAAGCTGATTAGCAACAATCTGACCAGTCTTTTTCTTCTTGGCACCTAACGCCTGTGCCGCTACTACTGCGCCACCGGTTGCTAGTGCATTAAATATGTAGATCAACAAATTGCTGATCGTATTGACAAGGGATACACCGGATACTGCGGTATCCCCGGCACCCGACACCATGATCATGTCAGCCATGCCTACAGTAACTGCTAAAACTTGTTCAATAACTAATGGCAAAACTAATGCAATCAGATATTTTTTGTCAAACTGAACTCGTGCTGTCGTCTCTTGCATATTCATTCCTCCATTCTTAAGAAATGTACTCTCGGAGTCTTCTCAAAACGAGTTATTTCGGCTGCATTTTTATGAAACGATTCCGAAACTACATATATCTTGTGTTCTGATAATTGCTAATTGTAAGTAGGCACTCATAAAAAGTCAAACGTTTTGGAAAAAATGCCAAAAAAATGTAAATATTGAAAAAAAAATGGATTTTTTTTGTAATTTTTACATTGCTTTTCTATCTTAATCGTATTAGAATGCAGGGCATAGCAGTCATAAGCAAATCAAAGCATGACCTCACACAGAACACGTTGACCCAGAATTTATGACTAAAAAGGAGTGTTGATTATGCAGAAATATGTAGAATTACTTAGAGAGCCAATGCAGGTAAAACCGGAAAGTTTACGAGCAGCCCGCCAGAAGAGCAGCTCTACACCACCTCATGTGTACCGTCTCAATTATAACGAAAGTCCTTATGGTTTGGGACCGGCATCACAGGCCGCATTAGAGGAAGCAATAAAAACTCCTTATGTGTATCCGGATTGGTTCTCTGTAGAACTTAAAACGAATCTTGCCGAATTGTATGGCCTTAAATTTGAAAATATCGCCGTTGGTCCCGGATCCAGTGCAATGATCAATATGCTTGGAGAACTTTTCATTAATCCAGGTGATGAATTCGTATTTGGTGATCCAAGTTATGAGGCATTTCGTGATGTTGCCAATGATTATGGTGCCGTTCCGGTCGCTGTTCCTTTGGATGATGATATGAACTATGACTTAGACGCTATGTTGGCAGCTATTACTGACAAAACGAAGATCTTAGTTGTCGTAAATCCTAACAATCCAACCGGAACTTTCATCGACTCTGCTAAGCTGGAAGCATTCATCCGTAAGGTTCCAAAGCATGTCATTACTGTAATTGATGAAGCATATATGGAATTTGTCGATGACCCAAATAGTTACAGTATGATGAAGCTGATCAAAGAAGAAATCGACCAGCCACTCATTATCATGAGAACATTTTCTAAAATCTACGGTATGGCAGGACTTCGCGTCGGCTATGTGATCACAAGTCCGGATATGACGGATCATTTCGGTAAATCCAGCAATGCCTGGAATGTAAGCTTCATCGGTCAGAAAACTGCTGCTGCAGCTACGAAGGACCAGGAGCATATTTCTATGGTACACGACATCAATGCGAAGGAGCGTGAGAAAGTCACTAAGGCTCTCTGTGATCTTGGCTGCCGCGTTTATGATTCACAGGCTAATTTCATACTGTTTAAGGCTCCGATCGATACAATGGAAGTTTATACCAAATTGGAAGAGCAGGATGTGTTGATCGGTGTTCACGTAGGCATGAACCGTGTCAGCCTTGGCAAACCGGAAATGAACGAAAAATTCTTAAAAATCATGAAAGAAATTCTCAAATAAAACTTAAAAACAATTGACATTATAAAAGCAGCTTGCAAGATATGATTTTATACCTTGCAAGCTGCTTTTAATTCTTTCGTAAAAGAAGCTTTGCCGTTCAGCTTATCTTTGATGGTTATATAATCACACCGTTCGGCTAAGTCAATCGTTCAACGTCATTACATTATGCAGTAAATAACAGCGAATGATCAATGCCATCTCTTCTGCCGTAGCAAAATCCGGCAGTCCCAGTAACTGTTCTGCTTTGCGAATGCGATAGCGCACTGTATTACTATGCTGAAACAACTCCTCCGACGTCTTTGCAAAATCACCATTATTTTTGACATAAGAAATAACGGTTTCCAATAAATTGACATCATGAGATGCATCATACTTTTGCAAAATGGATACGCTTTCCTCTACCTCATGGTATAGCATCGGATTATTTACAAGCGACATAACATATTTGTAAATTCCGATCTGGGAATACGCTGTATCCGTCTGCTCGAAAAACTGTCCGACGATATTTGCATTTTTTGATTTAATGATAGCCTCATTCAAGCGATCTAATGGCAAAATTTCATCACAAATACCAATATGATACGACTCAGGTAAAAAACCCGCCTCTACCAATATATCATTAATATGATGCAGCATATTCTGATAATCCTCCGGTATATTATCTTCCTGATAAGAACAGATCAGCATAATGCCATGCCCCATCTTTACAAAAGAATAATCGTGTACTTTTGTGTCACGATACTGACGGTACATTAACTTGTCAAAATATGTATGGATCTTCAAGTTGTTCGACATATCCCTCGATGTAATATTGGCCGTAATAATACTCGGATGAAAGTGCGGATTGATCTCCAATGCAATTTTTTCTACGGTAGACGGTTTATGTTTTTCGTTCACAATAGAATTTAATTTTTCCTCTGCAATAACATACTGCGCACGCGTCTTCATCGACTCATTGATACATATGATCAGATCTTCCATAAATTGCTCATAAAAAGAAAACAACGGTACATGATACAATTTCGCTAACTTGATAATATCTTCCGGCAGTTCCCGATCCGGCGGAATCTTAATTGCAATACCGGATACCTGCTTTTGGATCAAGGTACGGAGTGTCCCATTGACCAATTCCGGATCAGAATCAGCAAAGAAATAGGATAACAGTACAAAATATCCATAACCATATCCTTCATAATCGATCCGGCTGCTCTCATACTCCAAAATAACCGTCGCATTCACTAAATTATTAAGGTATTTTTCCCCACATATTATCTTAAAGTCCTTAAATAGGGACAGTTCCAAAATCTCGCTAATCTGAATCATAACTATCCTCCACGCCTATACAATCTTATACTTCCAATCATTAGGCATATCTGTGCATTGCGAATCATATTCGCATTTTGTCCGCCTTGGTGTCATTTTGAAAATATTATACCTTGGGTTAATATGCTTTGCAATGCCGAAATACTAACATAGAGATGATCGCCGTCAATCCTTCTGCAATCCAAAACGCATGCCATACTCCCGTCGCTCCTATTGCGTAACTCAACAACATCGCTGCCGGAATAATGATCACAATATAACGGCACAACGAGATTACTAACGATTGCATTCCTTTCCCTAATCCTTCTAATGCCCCGGAGGCTGTCACAGAGATCGCAGATGTTAGAAATCCTGCACTGATCAATCGAAGTGCTGTTTCTCCAACACGGATCGTCTCCGGAGTATGCGTAAACAGTCCCATTAAAGTTGCCGGGATCGTCATGCAGATCACCGTTCCACCTAACATGATCAAACCATTCATTACAAGAACAAGTTCAAAGATCTTTTTCACACGCTTGTGTTCTCCCGCACCGTAATTATAACCGATCAGCGGACGCATCCCTTGGATAATGCCATTCGCCGGCAGATATAAAAATGTCTGCAGCTTATAATAGATCCCAAGTACTAAAATATAGGCTTCGGAATACACTGCCAAAATTGCATTCAGTGCAGAGATCAACACGGAAGACAACGCCATATTTAAAGTCGCAGGAATGCCGATCGCGTACAACTTTCCGACCATATGTTTATCCGGCCGTAAATAACTTCTTCTCACATGTACCGACAATGGCCGTATTTTACAGATTACGAAATAAACGCACAGCGTTAATACCTGTCCGATCCCCGTAGCAAGCGCAGCACCTCTGATCCCCATTTTCGGAAAAAATCCCAGTCCAAAAATCAGGACAGGATCTAATGCAATATTGGTGCAGCAGCCGATCAGCAAACTGATCATTGTCACTTTCATACGCCCCACTGCCTGAAAGATCTTCTCAAATGCCATGCTGAGCGAGACGACCAAAGCAAAAGAAAATGCAATATCGGAATACTGTATTCCTAAAGCTGCAACCGCTTCTGATCCGGTAAATAAACGCAGAAAAAACGGCATGATCTCAATACTAACTATGGTCAAAAGCACACCGTGCACTGCCGACAAAAGCAGTCCCTGCGTCGTTGCCATATCTGCTTTTTCATAATCCTTTGCACCCAAATAAAAACTGATAACCGCATTCATTCCAACGCCAAAACCAATACCGGCAGCATTGATAAAATTCTGTACCGGAAATACGAGTGATAGTGCCGTCATCGCGTCTTCACTGATCTTAGCGACAAAATAACTATCCACAATATTATATAAAGAATTGACAAGCATCGATATCACCATGGGAAATGCCATCGATACCAACAATGAAAATACCGGTTTTTCTTTCATAAATGTTTCATTCATAACAAAATGAGTCCTTTCTGTTATAAAGAGTAACGCTCACAGCGCCTGACTCATTATAACAGAAGGACTCCTAAAAATCATCTGTTTCTAAGGTATCTTCTCAAATTTTACCGTATCATGATACGAAATTCACAACATTATTTCGTCTTTGCTGAAATAACACCGGACCACTTGCCAATATTTTTTCCATTTTTACTGACAGCACAAATCTTAAGATAGTATTTCTTAGATTTTTTCAATTTCTTAATGGTCTTTTTGGCGCTTGTCACCTTGATAACCTTCGTTCCCTTTACGGCTTTGAGTTTTCCGTTCTTTATCTTGGACAGTTTCTTTTTGCTTGTACTGTACGCAATACGATAGGTCACATTTTTCTGACTCTTCCAGCGAAGTGATAATGCCTTTTTCAGCTTCTTCACTTTGATCTTTGTAACCTTCTTCGGAGCTTTAGCAGTCTGTTTTGTGCCCGGATTTTTCCCGGCATTATTTATGCTGCCACCGTTATTACCGGTATTATTGTTTCCAGTATTTCCAGTGTTATTTCCGGTATTGTTTCCTGTATTACTGCCACTATTATTTCCACCGTTGTTATCATCTTCTTTCGGCGGATTCAAAATTGCTTCATCCTCATCGACCGGATCAGCTGCAGGCTCTCCGTCTGTCACCACCGGATCAACTTTTTCATAAGAAACCTGATCCATATCAAATGTCTGATCCCTGTACTCCTTACCAGCAGTCATGCTGTCATCCGTATTGCTGACCGGTACCAATGTGTAACGATAGTCATACACTTTGTTGTTTTTCACCAAGTATGGATCTAACGTATCAAATCCACAAGACGCATTACCTGTTCCGCTGACTGCAGCATCGACAGTGACAAATGTTTTGGTAAGTGGCTTTAACTCGTTGACATGTTTTGCTTTGTCGAGCTGCTCTGTCATGAAATGTAAAGCAGATGCATTGATATCCTCATTGCCACAGATCAACATTCCGGTTCCATTTGTTTCATTGTCAAGACGGATCCATTTCACACCTGTCAGATTCCCACAATCTTGAGGTTTTGCAAATGGATAGAACATCTTATTAACTGTAGAAGTATATGCTCCTACCCTCGTATAAGTCTGTCTGTCACAGTAACTTTCATCATCACCATTTCCATACCAAGAGACATTTTCTGTCCCTTTCGCAAGCGACAATCGTGTTCCAACTTTAATAAACTTCTTGACTTTTGTTTTCGTAAAGTCGAGTTTCATACGTACCGTTACCGCCCCAGTATCTTCGATCAAATAACTCATTTCTATCGTTCCCGGAGTCTTTGTTTTGCTGTCCAACAGATAGGAAGAATTCCATTTCGTGGTGAGCATATAATTACCATCTGCACTCTTTCCCACCGTTGGTTCGCCATCTAATGTCAGATAACTCATTATATCCTTGAAATGAGAAGAATCATTGTCAAGCTTTGCTCTGGAAATATTAGGCTTCGGACCTTCCTTCATGAGCAATTGGTCTTTGTAATAATAGGACTCCAGTAATCCCGTATCCAAATTCAATTTGAACCGGAAGTCTTTGCCGGATACTATAAAATAATGGCTCTGCTTCTTGATCTGCACATTCTTTCCATTCAAAGTATGTGCCACTTTTGTACTTTTAGCATCAATGGTGAATTGCGCATATGCAACTTCGTAACCTGCCTTCGCCCAGTCTGAATCTTCTTTTGTCTTTACATGAATATTAAGATAATAATCTGCACCAGACTTAAGCTGTTCCGGCATCACATAAGGAACCGTGATTTTTTTCTCCTCTTTCGGAAGAACTTCATCATTCAGTGTTCCCTGTGAAATGATCCGGTCATTTTCCTGCAATTCCCATGTCACATCATACTCGGACAATTTTGCAGAAATACTTTCGTTGCTTACCGTTAATTCATTATTTGTCAACTTATCCTGATCGGATTTAAACCAAAAGCTCTGGTATTGATATTTCACTTCCTTCAACTCTGGCTGTGGGTCGCGATCTGCAGACACAAGACCATTTTGGCAGAAGTTTTCGTCTCCGCCGGTGTCGCCCCAGTCACCACCGTATCCCAGGAAGTATCCATCTAACTGATTCAAACCGCTCTGATGAGCATCTTTACTGCTATAATAATTCCAATCTTTTTCTCCGATCTTGACTTTTCTGGACTGATCTACCCAATCCCAAATAAAGCCTCCAAGCATACTATCATATTTGCGGATAACATCCCAATAATCGCTTAAATTGCCGACCGCATTACCCATTGCATGATCATACTCATTCAGCAAGAACGGCATTTGACTCTTACTTGTACCATAACCGATAATGCTGTCCGGTGTATAATACATATGACTTATCATATCAATTGCCGTAGAGCCTTTGTCTCCACCACTCATACCTTCATAGTGAAGCATTCTGCTATCGTCGCGATCCTTAAAATACTGCACCATATGTGCAAATGCGCCGTTAGCATAATTACCATCTCTTTGTGTCCATCCTTGAGAGCTTTCGTTACCAATAGACCAAAACAAGTTGCTTGTCGTATTCTTAAATCTTTCGTACGAAGCAGTCTGTCTTGTCATTGCAGCCTTTTCAAGTGTTGCTATTGCATCCTCATCTGTGATCAATGCATGCGATTCATTATTCGATTCGCACATTAGATACAGTCCATATTTATCGCATAGATAATACATATAATCATCATTTGGATAATGCGATGTACGGATTGCATTGATATTATTCTGTTTCATCAACATAATATCTTTTTCATACACCTTTTTGGAAATATATTTGCCGGTTTCCGGATCGGTGTCATGTCGATTCACGCCTTTGATAAGAAGTCGTTTCCCATTTAATTTAACGGTATCATAATGGTCGGTTGCATTGTTATACTTTCCATCATTTGTCACTTTTGTCGATGTAAAAGTCAACTTACGAAATCCTACATTTTGACTCACACTTTCGTAATGAAGTTTGGAACTTTTATCATACAAAGATAATACCATTGTATACAGGTTTGGATGATCACTGTCCCAAAGTTTTGGATCTGTAATCTGCATCTGCAGTGACGTCTCTGTCTGTTTACCGGATGCGATTGCTGCAATATCTTCCTGCGTTGTAGCACATAAATTTCCCTGATCATCATACAAATTAAGCTGCGCGGCCATGTTCGATGATTCTGTTGCAGAATCATTGATCGTCTGCATTTTCACTTTAAGATCAGCTGTAGAATAATCGTCTGACAAATCTGTCGCTAATGTATAGTCCTGTACATGCACTGTAGGTGTACTTGTCAAATATACATCGCGGAAGATTCCGCCATCATAGATCATGTCTTGATCTTCCATCCATGTTCCATCGCAGAACTTATATACCTTCACGGCAAGTACATTCTCCTTGCCAGGATCGTTTAACGCATCTGTAATATCAAATGTGTGTGGATCATAACTATCCTCACTATAACCGATTTCCTTTCCATTAATATATAGATAATATGCCGACTCTACTCCACCTAAAGTAATATAAACCTTTCCATTCTTTTGCAGCATAGAATCTTTCACCGTGAAAGTTTTACGATAAAGACCCACGGGATTTTTCTTCGTTGGTGCCAATGGAAACTCTGTACTTTCTTCAAATGGCATCGCTGAATTCGTATAGATTGAGTGATCGAATCCATAGCTTGTCCAGCTGGCCGGAAGAGTGACCTTTTTCCAGCCATCTTTTGCATCCATCTTATAGTTCGTATTTTGAAATGCACCGACTGCTTCTGCTTTTGCCGGATTATCAAATACGGTCAGATCCCAGTCCTGTCCTTCTCCGGTAAGTAACTGGTAATACGACGACTTATCTCTTGCATAATCTTTGGCACCGGCATATGCAGATGCAATATCTGCATACGGAACCAAATTAGAACTATCCGGCAATGTATTCACCGAAGTAATATCTAAATTATTATCCTCTCCTGTCCATTCTCTGCCGGTAAGGGATTTTCTCGTAATCTTAGCTGCCGTAGAATCCGGCAGTTTTCCGTAATCAAATGCCTCACTCTTAAACTCTGTATCCGCCGCCTTTGCCTTATGTGGTAATGCAATCGACAATTGTGTCGGTAAACTGCTAAGCATCAGCGATATTGCAAGTACACCAGTGCCTATTCGCTTTCCCCATATTTTTTTCATCCTAATCCTCCATTCTGACATACATCATCTTATATATCTGCAAACGCCCGACTAAATAGCCGGGCTTGTTTGCAATTTATTTCTATTTTCGTGTTACACTATACTACCTTGATCGTTACCTTCGCTTGTTTCTTTCCAATCTTAATTTTCAGAACACTTTTGCCTTTCTTAACACCTTTTACTTTAATCGTACAAGTCTTTTTCCCTAAAGTTTTCTTCAGTACTTTAGCCTTGTTTTTTCCAGATAATTTTACACTCTTGATCTTATCTGTTGTTTTCGTATTTTTGAGTGCTGTTGTCAGCTTAAATGTCACTTTCTTGGTTTTTCCTTTTTTGATCACAACTGTTTTTTTCGTTGCTTTGATCTTCTTTACAACATTTGCTTTATTTGTTTTTTTAGAAATTGGAATAACCTTTTTGCTGTTGGTGTCAGGTGTTGCCGTTGGTGTTGCTGTATTCCCAGGTGTCGGTGCAGGTGTTTCTTGTGGTGTTGTCGGAACCGGAGTCGGTGTAACATCAACAATTGGTACTACCGGAGCTGCCTTCACCTCGTCGGATGCACTATATGCATAGCAAGCCTTAAAGTTTACATGAATCTTCTTTGTATTTGCGATGTCTTCCTGCTTTGCCTCTCCCAGTTGGAATACAAGCTGGATAGACGCCGCACTAATATCAGCACTTGAAATCGTCTTTCCAATTCCATCGGTCTCACTAGCAAAATCAAGTATTGCTTCATAAGTACCACTCTGGTCAATGGTTACCCCTGTTGGCTTACCAGATGCCCATCCTCCGATACCTGTTGCCCAAGTAAGCGGATATGCTTTATCCAGATCATAATTTGTAATGTCAAACACTACTTTTACTTTCGCAGTATCATCCGGTAACTGTGCATCGTCCAAAATATTTTTTTCTCCATCAAATTTTGAAAATAATTTAACCCAATGCTTGCCATTGTCTTTTTCGTAGCTGCTTAACTCCTCTTCGTCAGATACCCTCGCCAGATCAAAACTGGTTTCGTGAACTGTTCCATCCTCACTCTGTGCAAACGGAATCTGTGTTTCTGACGCATGCACGGTCTTTACCACAGTAGCTGCCGGTATCGTCAGTGCTACAGCAAGCAGACCTGCCAAAATCGTTTTGTGTGTTTTTTGTAATCTCATATTTTTTCCTCCTTTTAGCGGCTGAATTTTTTATAACCGCTTTTCTTTAATTTTTTCAGGTTCGCTCTTCGCACTGCTGCAGTTGAACCTTTTAATTTTATTTTGTGTTTACATCCTTTGTACGCATTTTTGGACACCTTTGTTAATTTTCCTTTTACAACAAATGTCTTGAGATTTTTCGCTTTTCGGAATGCATACTTTCCTATCTCTTTCACATTTTTTCCAAGAGTAACTTTGGAAGCCTTAATACCCTGACACGCCTTCGTTCCAATTGCCGTAACACGATATTGATATGCTCCAATCTTGATCTTATCTGGTATAACCAAAGCAGCCGCTTTTTTGTACTTTTTATTCAAACCGGACAACTTAACAGTTCCGGCTTTTTTCATTGTTGCCGCCTTAGTCACTTGATAAACTCCAATATTCTTATTGACCTTTGTTCCCCTTTTCGGGTTGTTCGGACGATCCGCTTTCGGCGTTTGCTGCGGAGCAGCTGTAGGTTTTACGGTTGGCTGCACGGACGGTGTCTGTGTCGGTTTAACGTTTGGACGTTTCGTCGGCTGAACATCCGGTTCTTTTTGTGTATGTTTAGCGCCTAAGATACCAACCATATCTACTGCCAGTGTTCCATCTAATACCTCTACAGTTACTACATGCTTTCCATAAGCAAGATCTGTTACTGCAACTGTCATATTCATATTAGCTGATTTTTGTGTTTCTTGTTTCGCCTGCTGCTTTCCGTCGACAGTCATCTGCACAGTACAGGTCTTTTTCATCTCTCCTAAGATTTCTAATCCTGTTCCGGTAAAGGTATACGTAAGAGTTGCTCCATTGTCCGTATTTTTGGACACACTTCGCTGATATACATACATTCCCTGACCGTTCGTGTGCAGCCATTTGTCATTGTATTCAAGTTTTGTGTTTTTCTGTGCGGACAGATCATATTGTTCCATATTATCTAACAATTCCGTACAATACGGTACATAACCGTCCAGCTTTTTGACCTCCAGATTGTCAAACTGTGTATATACATTGGAACTTCCTAACGCTATTCGTCCTGCAGTGATAGGCTGTTCATCTGTATAACTGCCAACCAGCGTATAATTGACATATGCGTTAATCGTATTGCCTTTTCCTTCCAGCGTGATCGTATTCCACTGATTTGCTCCTGCATCAAACTGTGTTTTGGCATCACAGGTACCGGTCACAACTTTTTTGGCTTTACGATACAATTCCCATTTACCATCCGGATATAATTTGAATGTGTAACCGCTTGCAGATGTAATATTATGAGAACCACCCATTTCTCGTATTGCTACAGCCGCATAATTTTTAACATCTTCCCGTTCAAATAAGACATCCACAGAGGCTTTGTAATTTGTCCAGCGAAAATCTCCAATCAAGGTTACCGGAGCACCGGAATTCCAGCTGCCACCCACACCGGTCTCTGTAATATCTGTCTGCTGACGCAGTACATGTTCACCAGACTTCGTCTTATATACTTCAAAGGCACCATTCATGGTATGCGTATAACGTGCCATTGCACCGGTATCACCACCACGAGACTGGATATAATCCTCCGTCTCACCGGTAAAACCACCTTTGCCATCAAGCACCGGAACCGTCTTCCCAGCATACTCAAAATCATCTGCATACAGATAATCACTTTCGACGTCCTGTTTACTTCCGGTACGATCCGTATCCAATACCACTCTTTCACCTTCGACAGGAAGAGCCTTCGTATGCTCTTCATCGTCTGCAACTTGCAGCGTAGTAACTGTCACTGCAGAATATGGTTTAACCTTTACCGTATAGACTCCATTATCATCTGCTTTCGCTGTACCGATGCATTTCATATAATTTTCATTAAAAGCACCATCATCTGCCGCACGTGTTTCCCATATTTCCAAATTCTGATCTTCAGCAAGCTTCATATTCTCAGTTTGGATCTTATATTCCATTGGATATTCACTATCATTAACGATCATTGTCGAGAAATTGTCCTTGGCAGGAGATGCCAGTGTCATATAATTTTCTCCGCCGTTACGTCCATTTACCGGATTCGTTCCATCCGCAGTACATTTACTTGCCTGCGGTACAGCACGCCAGATTCCCGCTGTATTATCCTCATTTTCCCAGCCGGTTACTGCAAATTTGCTTATATGTGCAAGCATGAGTAATCCGGCATCATAATGGATCCAGCCTGACCACGGATCACGCGCACTCACTAATTCCTTGAAGGAAAACTGTGCTCCCTCATAAAATGATCCAATTGCCGGCTGATAGATCACATGCGATCTTCTGGACTGTACAAAACCTTTGATAAATGTATTCGCCATTTCCAGTGCACTGCCGGTTCCTCCAAGACCTGTTCCCTCTGTCGTTGGATCTTTCACATTATTAGAAGGACGAAATGCTGAATTGGAAAATGTAGCCTGTGCCTCACTATTCCATACCTCTTTATCTTTGGTCTGTGCAAGCCATTTCATTCCACCATTGGAATCATCCCATGGACTGTAATGGTATCCAACAACATCTACCGAATTATAAAAATCACTGTCCGATTTCATGGACTCCACAACGCTATCAGACGCTGTTCCGGCTTCATCCGAAACAACTAATTTGATCTTATGATACAACGCAAGTGCTTTCTCATCCGGAATCGTTTCTTTGGTTTCTGCCGCGATCCATTTTGCAAACTTTTTGGTAAACGCTACATCGCTGTCCACATCCCATTGTTCATTGATATTTGGATTAATATAATCGACCATATAGCCGTACTTTTCATACGCGTCTAAAATTGTCTCTTTGTACCATTGATAAATCTTTTCATCTGTTCCTGCCCACACCGGAGCTTCCCAGCGCAATATACTCACTTTGATTTTAGGATTGATCTTCTTAGCATCAGCAGCTAACTGCCATCCTGGATTACGCAACACATTTGCCTTCTCTTTTTCTGTTCTCTTTGTGCAAGATTCCGGTCCTGTTGATGTATTACGATCATTTCCCATTTCCAATTTTACATGATTCATGATTGGATAATTACCGCCAAACAAATACTGCATAAGCTCCGCATATGCCTTTGGCTGCTCTGCCTTATAATCCATTAGCAGATCACTGGTAGAATTACCGCTAAGCATGCCAAAGCCTTTATAGGTAAGACCATTCACATTATTTACGGCGATATCATTTCCATTCAAAACAACATTACCCATTTTCGTTTCAGGCTGTGAAACATCCTGCTTCTCCGTTTCAGACTTCGCAGCCGCATAAGCCTTCCGCGTCGATGTACTGATCGACTGCACCGGTAAGCCACTCATCGTAAGTGCACATGCCAAAACAATGGCACCTATTCGGTTTCCCCATTTTTTTCTCATACCTTGCTCCTTCCGTATAAATTGTTATACTTACTACTCACAAGGTATTATAATCGTCATCCTTAATTCTTTACAATCTGAAATATTTTGCAAACCCTTAAAATATTAGTACATAGGTGGTGCTTACTACATACTTTTTATCCTATGTGATTATGAATATTTCTGTATTCTCTCGGAGAGATCCCTTCGTATTTTTTGAATACAATTCCAAAATAATTAGCATCCTTATACCCTACCCGTCTTCCGATCTGCGCAATCGGCGCATTGGTATCCAGTAATGCGACTTTTGCACTGCCGATACGTTTCCTTGCCAAATACTCCATTGGCCTCATGCCAATTTTATCATGGAATACTCGACAAAAATGCTGGGTAGATATCCCACAAACAGATGCCAACGTCTGCAAACTAATATCATCTCTATAATTCTTTTCCATAAACACTATGGCATTATCAACCACTGTTCCTGTGCGATTTTCCTGTTGTACGATTAATAATTTATGCATAAGCAAAATGTATTGATAAACTAACATTGAGCAGTGTCCTGCACCATCTCCCGGTTCTCTTGCAGCAGCCGCAATCTGATCATAAAGCTTTTTGACTTCTGTAATATCATTGATCGTTTTTACAACATAACGTCCAAACCCTAAGCGTGCCATCATAGCATCCAAAGAATCTCCACGAAAGACCACCCAATATGTTGTCCAGTCACCATCGATCGGATAATATGTATGCGACTCACCAGAAGCTATATAAAAAATACTGCCTTTACCGGCTGTGTATTCCTTATCACCAACAATTATTTTTCCTTTGCCCGACATTGTAAATAATATTTGATGAGATATTAATCCTTCCTCGCGATGCGTGTGAAATTCCGGATCTGATATCCCTATCCCGGTCAAATAAACCGGATAACATTCCTGTATTCCAATAACCGGGTAATTCGCATGAAACATAATAACCTTCTCCTCTCCTATTCATCTGCTTTCATCGTCATTTATTTTTCTCTGAGAGTTATCATTATTATACATGAATTAGTATATATTTGCACCGACAAAAAAATCCTATCTTCCCTTTTATCAGGCAATTATATGCCACCATTCTAATACGAATGGAAAAGGAAAAATAGGATTTTTGATTTTAATTTATGATACACTACATTTTGTAATACGCTGTTTCAGCAAAACTCATGGATCATATAATACACATAAAAGCTTGTTTAAATTATGCTTCCTCACCATGATCGCTGTCAGCCAGCGCAGCTGTGATGATTGCCATCGAATATACCTCTGATGCATTGCAACCACGTGACAGATCATTAACCGGTGCATTCAGTCCAAGCAAAATCGGACCATACGCATCAAAATTACCCATACGCTGTGCAATCTTATAACCGATATTTCCGGCACTGATATCTGGGAAAATAAAGGTATTCGCATGACCGGCTACTGTAGACTCCGGACACTTCGTGCGTGCCACACGAGGAGATACTGCTGCATCAAACTGAAGCTCTCCATCGATTGGGAGATCCGGATACTTCTCCTTGGTCTTCTGTGCTGCATTTCGCATCTTATCTACTGCCTCGCCCTTACCGGATCCGTGTGTGGAATAGCTAAGGAATGCTATCTTAGGATCTACATCAAAGATACGGGCACATTTCGCTGTTTCTCCTGCGATCTCGACCAGATCGTCTTCCGTAGGATTAATATTGATCGCACAATCGCCCATAGCAAGTACTTCATTATCACCGGTAGCACTTGGACGAACAAGAATAAAACAGGAAGAAACCAGATTATTTCCAGGTTTTGTCTTGATCAACTGCAAAGCAGGACGAACAGTATCTGCTGTTGAATATGTTGCACCACCAAGCAGTGCATCTGCAAATCCCATCTTTACCAACATTGTTCCAAAATAGTTAGCCTGCTTCAGTATTTCTCTTGCCTGATCCGGTGTGACACCTTTCTTCTTACGAAGCTCACAATATAACTCCACCATTTCATCTATCTTGTCAAACTTCTCCGGATCAATGATCTCTGCACCGCGAATGTTAAATCCACTTTCCTCTGCAGCGTCCGCAATACGTTTCTCATCACCAATCAAAATAGGGTGCAGGAAATAGCTTGCAAGTAATCGGGAAGATGCCTCCAAAATACGTGGATCTTCACCCTCTGTAAATACGATCTTCTTAGGATTCTTCTTTAAGATTCCTATTAACTGTCCAAAACCGAACACATCATCATCTCCATTCTTTCGTTTCACTTAATAATATTATAATGGGAGAATTTCTCATAACTCCTTAAATTCACCAAGCCCATTGTCTAACATTATGAGGGCGATGTCAAGGGATTTTCTCAAACAATTTTGATCTTTATTTGAGACTTTTTATTATTATACGTGTATACATAAATACGCACTGTCCCTCGTCTTTTTGCCTTGATTTTTCCGGTACTGTTTACCGTTGCTATCCTCTTATTGGATGACACAAAACGCAGTTTATAACTCGCACTCCCCTTGCTTAATATTGTCCTTGTCTGTAACGTTTTTCCTTTTTTTATTTTTGCCTTTTGAGCGGTAATCTTTATTTTCTTAGGCGCCTTTTTTACTGTGACACGTATGGTCTTTTTCTTGCCGTCTACCGTCTGAATAACGATTTTGGCCGTCCCTCTTTTGCACCCTTTAACCACGCCATTATTCGTTACCTTGGCAACCTTCGTATTTGAGCTGGTCCACTTAACTGCTGCCTGCACCGAACCGCCGGTAACAGTCACCGGAAGAGTGATCTTCTCACCTTTTCCGATCGTATATTTGGCTTTCGCCTTAATCTTGGTCTGATAACGGCCACCGGCATTTGGTGAAACCGTCCGTTTCGGTTGTTCTGTCGCATCCGAAGGTGCTGCTGTCGATGTCGGCGCACCTGACGTCGATGGTTTTGTTGTCGATATCGGTGTGCCTGACGTCGATGGTTTTGTTGGCGGCAGCACCACAGGTGCTACCGTAGGTGTTGCTGTAGGCGTTAGTGTTGCCACCGGTTCGTCAGCAGGGTTGCCAAATACTTTGATGCAGGCATTATTCAGATCATATTGCACACCATCTACAGATATCGCCGTATTGTCATACCACTTAGCATCTTCCGCGAAATAAGTATAACTCTGTCCCGCTGAGGCACTATAACAGTGTCCATTCTGCGGATCATTTTGTCCCTCTAGCGGAACGCAGGCAGAATCATCCACGGTCGCATATGTAATAACCACCGAAAACTTCTCGCCATCTGCAACGCGAACCTCTTTCGGAATCTGTACCGTATGATAGCCTGTTTTGGCAAAGTTGCCACTCACACTCGCTTCTTTGATCTGCGTTCCGTTGGTTGGATCTTTCCCTGATACAGAACGATAAATATCTACTGTATATGGCTGATCCTCCTGTACTGTATAAAAAGCAACTGCCTGTAACTGCTGTGATCCATCTGCTGTATACACATTGGCGGTCTTCACTTCTTCCGGCGAACGGAGCGAATTGTTCCAACCATTGCCATCATATTGAAAGATGGTCTGGTAGGTATCTGCCGAAACACCTTCAAATGTGTAATATTCACAAAGTGATGGATCATAATAAGATACCCAGAAATACCCATTTTCATCTTTGGAGTAATTGGTACCATAGCTATTTGCGATCAGCCACGCCCCGGATTCCGGAGCATCCTTGCTGAAATTATTAAAATCATCATCCCAGCCGACAATTGTGACACAATGATTTGCCTGATCAATCCCCATCATGTCGTAAGCATAACTGGCGTACACACCATTCGTCTCCTTGTAATAACGACTGGACAGATTCGGATTATAATACAACGCCACATCCATTGCCCCATGCGTCAATATTGCTTCCTTGATCTCATTTCTTGATGTGATATCGCTTGCCAGATATGGATCATAACATTCGGAGTCTGTCAACTGGATTAACGACTGTGTACGTAGCGAGGATGCCGCATTTTTCATGACAGATGCCATATTAGAAGCCGTATCAAAGGGAGCCTCACTCTCTGCCACAGCCCCCCATTTGTTTGCTAAGACAGCCTGTGCAACATCTGCATTTCCACCTTTATTATAACTTGCTCTATCAGAAACATAGTCACGCGACATATGATCACCATACAATGGACTGGTCGTATCATCCAGGGCATGATAGGCGTACCATGCCAAGTGATTTTCGGACAGATCCGCAGTATCTTTGGTTAAGATTCTCTTCATCAGACAATCAGATTCCAACGCTTTTAATGCTCCAAACGCCCAACAGGCACCTGTATCCTGCTGATTGCGAATTGGCGTTTCCTGCTCTGTTCCACGCGGATCATAGCTCGCTGGAAGTGCCATGGAGCGTTTATTCTTAGCCGCAGCAGACGATGTATACCTAGATAACGTATTGCCTGTATCATCCTGCAGCGAATAGGAAATATGGCCCGCCGTATTTTCCTTGTATACTTTATGATATAGCTCTGCTTGATTGGCTGATTCGGTTATATCTGCTACAGAGCTCTGTGCGGTGTCAGCAGTCATCGCATCTGCCGCCTGGCGATCCCAATTCCCCACCCCAGGCACAGCAAGCGCAATTGCTACTAACACCGCAATTCTTTTTTTCTTTTTCATATGCCACCTTCCTTCCATTCTGCTCACATTCGTAATTTCATAATAATTGCGCATGATTTCTGCGCATACCGGAGTTTCGAAGAAACTCCTAAGATGAGCACTGCGTGCTCGTTATATCATGCAAACACGTAAACTATCCCTCAATACTTCTATTATAACATGAAAATCTGTTTAAATTATGTTTCTTCTCATTTTGGGACCCGTTTTGCATTCTTGTAACCATATTTATTTTACGTTTCTTGATGGCAGGACTCACTATATAGCGGCTGCAAAATATAATTAGCCCATC
>OMGJ01000637.1_pt1 | contig 19702 bp, 12 predicted proteins | sample 1645811 | NCBI WGS metagenome assembly OMGJ01 (sample SAMN05578589, study PRJEB25193) | human gut metagenome | biome: Human Microbiome; feature: human-associated habitat; material: feces | host: Homo sapiens | place: USA:Birmingham | reverse complement strand
GGATTTTTTGTTTTTGGTGCATGGCAAAAATAAGCATATCAAAGCATTCTTTCGGTGTACTATTCGGTGTACCTGATCTCCTTCAATGTCAGGTACACCTATTAAGTAAATAATTCATTGTTTATCAGTGTTTTGCATCTTGACTTGTTGCTCTTGGAATTTTAGTTTTGTGATTAAAAAACAAGTAAGATGAAAAGAACAACATTTTGTCTATTGTTCTACATTCGTAGGACGAAATTGAATCGGAACGGTGAGGCTCCGATAATGATGAGAATTACAGTGAATGGAGTCCGGGTTGATGCTTCAGTGAAGAAAACAATTCTTCCGGAGTTCTGGAGTGCGGCAAAAGGAAAGGCTTTGGAAAAGAAGCGTGAGTACAAGGAACTGAATCTGTATCTTGATTCTATCCGTTTGAGGATAATGAAAATTCAGCGTGAACTGGAAATAGAAGGTGTAGCGGTTTCTGCCGGCAGTGTCCTGGACCGTTTTTTGGGAAAGGATGCTCCCGTACAGCGTACCCTGTTTGAGGTTTTCCGTGAACATAATGATAAATGCGCCCGATTGTCCGGTACGGACATGGCGCCTGCAACCGTGCAGCGTTATGAGACATCCTTGAAGCATACTCAGGATTTTGTCTGGGAGACATATCATAAGAAAGATATTCTTTTGGATGAAGTTTCCCGCCAGTTTGTTGAGGATTACGAGTTCTGGCTTAAGACCTCGAAAAAGTGTTGTCATAATACAGCCACCAAGTATCTGAAGAACTTCAAGAAGATTATCCGTATCGCTTTGGCCAAGGGATGGATGAAGAATGATCCGTTTTTGGAAATCAGGTTCTCGTTGGATAAGGTGGAGCCGGACTTCTTGGAAGATTCGGAAATCCGAAAACTGATTTCAAAGGAGATTGATATTCCGCGGCTGGGTCAGGTACGGGACATTTTTGTGTTCTGTTGCTTCACCGGTCTGGCCTTCTCGGATATTCACGGATTGGGAAAGGAGCATATCGTGGAGGACTCGAACGGTGTCAGATGGATACGCAAGGGAAGGCAGAAGACCAAAATCATGTGTAACATCCCATTGATGGAAGTTCCGTTAAAAATATTGGAGAAGTATTCCACCAATGAATATTGCAGGAAACATGGTGTGCTTTTTCCGGTGCTTTGTAATCAAAAAATGAACGCCTATCTCAAGGAACTGGCTGATATTTGTGGCATAAAGAAAACATTGACCACCCATGTCGCGCGTCATACTTTTGCCACTTTTGCCCTGGCCAATGGTGTTTCGATAGAGAGTGTTGCTAAAATGCTGGGGCATACCAATGTTCAGATGACCCGTCATTATGCGCGTGTGCTGGACCGTACAGTGATACGTGAAATGTCACAGATAAAGATGGATTTTCATTTTTCCATGTAAGGAGAGGGTGTTTGGAATGAGCAAAGGCAGACATGAGGTTCGGATGCCTGCTCTTTCAGGAATGGCTGGAGATTGCTTCCGGCCTTTTTTATTTCATTCTGGCGTTTTCTGTCTTTTTTTGGCGGTTGCTCAACGGTTAAGTTACCAGTAGCTTCTCTATCATGGCGGGAATGCGTTTCAGCACATTGATAAAGTTCATGACGGCCAGTTTCGTGTCTTTGGTTATATTGTCTATTGTTGTAGGTATATTTAATGCCATCTAGTCTCTCGACTGTATATACTAATTGAAAAGTGCGCCACTTTTCAATTAGTATATACAGTTACTGTACCGCTTCATGATGCCATGCTTTTAGAAGATGATAAATTTTAAATTTCAGAGTGTCAGTAGCCAAAGAAGAAAGCCGAAAAGGGTAATAAAGAATATTATAAATACCATTACATTGATAGCCATTCGGAATACTCCACAGACTATTCCCCTGGTGATGTACCAAAGGATATTGATTATCCGAAGGAAACAGTGTAGCAGAAATGTGAATACTGCAAGTCCTATGGATTGTGCTGTCTGTCTTATGTTCATTGCTGCTGTCATTTTGCATTTGTCAAGTTCAACAATTCTGTCGTACAATATCTTACGGAGTGCCGTCTTGTCTATTGCCTTGTATTCTCTTCATTGTCCATACTAGTTTACAAGGAATGTTCGTAGTATGTCATATAAATCAAATCGCCATCCTTGTAATGGTATCGCATTTTTGAAATAGATATTGTCGTTTCCCCTTTCGGTTATCCAATTCTTTTCCTCTCTGTTTAGTGCCTCGCCATTATTCACTTTCATATGAAGTCTGTAAACCTTACTGTCATGTAGGCTTTCCAATGTCAGAACTGTGCTGCTTTTACATGAGAAGAGCTTTGAAAGCTTCGTAACATGCAGAAGAATAGAATAACAGGTTCTTTGTTACTTTAGGGTCAATATTGTCTAAATCTTAGTTTGTTTTTCTTTGTTATATTATTGAATATCAAGTGAATTAAAGCTATAAAAATGTAGATGTACTTGAAAATGTGTAATTTTATAGTTGGTCAAGGCTTATATTACTCATGATTCAATGTACATCTACTAATAACAAAGTTACTGATTAAAGAAGTTGCAGAAAATACGTGGTTTACTGATTTTGTATAAGATTCAGCACAAGCACGCATAAAAAAAGTTTCTACTTAATGTTGGTTCATTTTATGTGAATCAGTGTTAGGTAGAGACTCTTTTATGTGGGCTTGTGTCATTTCTGAAATAGGTTTCCGCAAATCAAGTGGTAACGATTTCCAGAAGAGGTTTGTGGGAATTTGAAAGAGTGGACAAAATTATGCTAAGTATCTAAATGAATATAGTACACAAAGATAGTTTTTAATATTGTCCTCTTGATTTTTTTAAAAATTTTAAATTGTTGTTACGTGAGCTTTTAGTACCACGATTAATCCTATTCTTTTTTAGAGAAATCATTCTGCAAAAATCTTTACTGAGAAAAATATTTCTTAATTCATTTTCATCAATAGATTTTGGCAATCCTAACTTATAAGAATGATTTTTAGTGAAATTAATATCAAAATGATATTGCGGATGTACAATGGATCGTTTCCCTTTAGCGGCTTGTTTGTCGTAGTCGTATCTGATATATGCAGGTTCCTCAAATAATAAATATTCAAACAAATACTTTCCTTCTTCACTTGGAATATTCTCCCAATCATCAAATGTTATATCATTGTATAATCCTTTTTCTTTTACTACTTGATTTAATATAGCAATGGCATCAGATATGTGTTTAGCACTGATTTTAATTTTTTTTGTTTTCTCACTATCGTCCTTTTTTATCAATATAAAGGCATCTATCTTATCTGACTTTGCTTGTATTTTAAGGCTGAACCCAAAACTTATTATTTTATTGTTACTTTCAACAAATATCCGATGCAGTTCATAATCTTCTACACACATATATGGAAATTTGCACTTATTCTGTTCATGACATCCGTTCCATTGTGTAATTAGAAGTTCTAAGGCTGTAAGTTTCAATTTAATGAAATCATAGATGTCAGTAACTTCCGAAAACATTTTTTCACGCCCTTTCGCGTCTGTTAAGTTAATATAGAAATCATGCTTTGACATTGTTCATTCTCCATATATTAGTATGAAAGAATCAAGTTTCTTTTGTAATTCATCTTCATCAAGATCCTGCCAGCCCATACCAAGTGCTGTTTCTACCATTTTGTCAATTAGTTTTTCTTCTACACCCTTATTCTTAAGATAATCACGTATTTCATCTGCCAACGGTCGTCTATTTTTTAATTTTTTAAAACGAGTTTCCACCTGTTTTTGTTGTTCAACTGATAATTTGTCAAACTTTAAAGCTTTTAAAGCATTTATTAAATCATAATTATGTCTCAATTTTGTTGCATTTTCAGCTTGCTCTTCTGATATGATAAGATAAGATTTTATGAAAGAACGAGTGAGCATTGTATACAATGAATTTCTATAAGATTCACGTGCAACAAGTCCATTCGTGATACATATAACAAAGGGGAATTCCAATCCCTTCACGTTATTTCTATTACTTAATAGTAACTGGTCTTTAATGACTGTTTTTGTTTCATAAGCCTTATTGACTTCCCATCCCAGACGAACACTGATTTCATGTTCTATTTGATTAGCCCAGTTGTAAATATAATTATCATCATCCAAAAGGATAATGCACAAATCATTGATTGATATATCTGAATTTTCGCTTTGTATATTATTTATAACTTCCAATGTTGCGGAAGCGACATCTTCCTCTTTAAAAGTTTTAATTTCAACACTTTTGTAATCATCTTCCACATCAGAAAATCTCCTGACTGGTTCACGTGTTAATGATATTTTGTCATTATCTTCTGTATATATATATCCGCAAGCTTCCCAATCTTCCTTTCTAAGCCACCTTAGCTTTCGCTTTTCAAATAGTCCTAAGCCTAGAGCATGTGCAAACATAAGAGTTCTTGGATCTGTTCGATAACATTTTGTGAGGAAATAATCTGCAGAATAATCTGAAATGACATGTTCTTCAAAAATACTTTGGAAAATATCGCCAGCTATATATAACTTCTGAGACGTAACTTCTTCGCATAATTTGAAGAAACTTTCAGGAAAATCTTGACATTCATCAACTAATATGTAGTCTAATGCATACTTCTTATTTGCTATTCCGCGGATTTGGGATAACGCATTTTGGCATACATCATCAAATGATGTATATTTTCCATAGCTATAATATACGATACCATAGAAATCACAAATGTATCTATATAAACCAGAATTTTCATCTCCGTACCTACCCCAAGCATTAGTACACCATAATCGTTCGTTCCAGGCAATCTGTTCTGAGACCCTCATCAAATTAAAGAAAGTTGGAATTTTCTTTGATAAAGAATCTGCTAATATTTTATTGTGGCATGTTACAAAAATCTTAGGTTTGCTATTGTTTGTATATAATTCTTTTAGTTTGTGAAGTAGCAATTCTGTCTTTCCTGTACCTGAAAGTCCCTGAATTTTCACCCTCTTGCCTTCGCCTTTATTTTGATAAATAAAGCGAGTTTGGTCTGCATCAAACAATTGTATTTTCTGTTTCACTTTATCAAGCAGGGTTGTAGGCACTTCTGCCTTAACCCTTTCTATGTCATTGATACTTCCTGTGCATAAAGAAATTATTATTGTTGCCCATTTATTATATTTAGGATCCGTGATTCTAAGTCTGTAGAACAAGTCAGAGATATCAGATAAATTCCGTTTGGTCATGGAGGAATCTACGACATGACTCCAGATAGCTTTAAAACGTCCTAATACCTTTTCATATTCATACGTTTTATACAAATGTGACACAGACATCTCTATATCATATATATAATCATCAAATATTTGAGGGTCTGTTTCTAAATTAACTAGAGCTATTTTGTACCCAGGAGACAAAATCATAACACTCTGATAAGTAGTGTTTTCTGTATCTCCTTTAGGTGTACGCAACAAATATATAGATTGTTTTTTTTCACTAGCGAACCGTGATAACACATTCTCAATATCTCCCAAGTTAAGATTATCTGAATAAAAATATGATGTTTCCATAATCAATTGTTCGTTAAACTTTCAATAAACAAAAAGCAGGTCAAGTCCTTTCAATTCATTATATTAAGGGTTTCTTACATTTTTAATGCTGATGAATAGAAACGAACTAGACTAATATATTGCGATGATAAACATCGTATTGCTTAAATCGATGGTAAAGATAAACAAATGGCATGAGAAATTTATGCTTGAGGTGCTACTTTTATATCTGATAATTCTCGAACGGATTAATTTTCTCTAGTTGGAATATTACAGAAAATTTTGCTAATATTCTTATAAACAACTGTTTATGAGTAAACTCAATGCCAGCCTAGCAGTCTCGCATATCGATAATTGGATTGCCATAGCTTTTGCCCTGAACTATATCAGTAAGTTGGGCAAATGTCTCTTCTACCTTGGATACTTTTAGTCAGGTTATGCCAAGATGGCAAAAAAGGGGAGAATCTCCGGCATTGTAATCATTGACATGAATCTCACTACTGTTTTCATTTGGAGGCCATCCAAACGTCACCGACAAAAATGCTGGAACAAGTGAAGTGGAGATTGATAGTCTGGTATTGGATAAACTACATTTATGGCGATAAAACAAAATATTTCAATATAACTCTCTGAAGATGAGATAAATGTAGAGAGTTTAAAAGATGCAGGTAACGATTTAGATATGGAAGTCCTGCTTCGGATTACACTGCTTTGCATAGTTTCAAATAACTCATATACAAAAGTATGAAATATTGGGGATATAACAAAATATTTTCTTGTTTATTTTTTTTATATAAATCTGATTATTAAAGTATTAATAAGTACAGTTGTACTTTTATTGATACCTACCTGTCATAAAATAGCCGGGAACAGAGTCTCCCGGCTATTTTTTTGTCCCGGCTTGGCGTTTTCTGTCTTTTTTTGGCGGTTGCTCAACGGTTGAGTAACCAATGACCTTGTAATATCTCCGTAATATTGCACCGTAAACAATAAAAACAAGGTCATTATGAATAACAGAAGAACTGCACCTGGTGGGCAGATGACCCACATGCTCAGTACCATACTCGCCAAAGTAACCAACATTGAAAAGTTACTGGCTCCTGCCATACATAACTTGCCCGACAGCGAGATACTGGATTCAAAAGGCGTGCGCCTGCTTACCAAAATGTCCGACAGGACACTTCTAAGACGCCGCAATGACGGTTCGTTGCCTTTCCACCGTGACAAGGGGAAGATTTACTACCGCCGTTCGGACGTGCTGCGTGCCATGCTGCTTGAAAAAGAAGAACACTCTAAAAATAAAAGGTTATGAGAAAGATGATTAAGGTTGAAAGCGGCTCGTTCGCCGCACTCGTGAGAAGTTACAAGAAGTCCCTCAACATGTTGGCCGTGCTGCAACATATCTGCGAGGATAACTGTGTAGAACTCTCCATGCTGCCCGATGAGGTTTGTGAGCTGATAAGCCTCGACCCGGCAGAGATTGAGAAGCAGCGTTTGAGCGGACGGCTGCGTTTTGCGGAAGAGGAAAACGGGACCAGGCATTATTCGATTGTGGATATAATCAATCTGAAGGATTCCATTGACTGGAAGGTTATTAACAGACAGGTGGAAAGCCTTTCCTTTGAGGAAGAGGAATGACGGAGTGCCCTTCTTCCCATTACAGATAAGAGTATGGCCGGCAGACCGGATTTATCCGGGTGCCGGCCATACCTTTGTCATTTCCTGAAAAGCGGCTCTTTACGGCAAACTTAGGATATTTTTTTCAGTCCGTTTGACGGGACGGCAATTTCCATTGAGGGTACATGCCTTGCCTTCCGTGGCAGGTCCGGTGTATCGTCACTTTCGCCTGTCTCTTTCTGTCCTTTCATTTCCGTTCCGTCATCCGTTCCGCTTTCATGCCCGCCTGCCGGTTTTATGGTAAGCTGTATTTTCCGGTTCAGCGTGGCAAGTTCCTCATTCAGCCGCTTGATTTCCGCATCCTTGGGCCATGAAGCCGCCACAATCTCCTGAAGGACCGGGATGTCCTTCGACAGCTCCGCGTTTTCCTGCTCCCGTTTCTCTATCATGGCGGGAATGCGTTCCAGCGCATTGATGAAGTTCATGACGGCCAGTTTCGGGTCTTTGGCAATATAACCGTTGTTGTAGGTATATTTGATGCCGTCCAGCCCCTCGACCATGAACTTGTTCTGCAAAGCCTGCATGTCCCCCTCACAGGTCCTTTCGGTACGGACAAGGATGCGGAAATCGAACAGGGTCCCGATTTTCATATAGTCATCCTCCGTCCGGGCATTCCGGTTGATTGCAGCAAGCCGGTTGCCGAGTATCTCCACGTTGTCCGAGTCCACACCGTCCAGTTTCAGGGGATTGGGACGGAGTCCGGTTTTCGCATCTGCGGGGGCCACCTTGTTGAAATATTCCCAGTCCCTGGTGAAACGCCCGATAAAGGCATTGTTTTTTTCTATTCCCGAAGTCCTTTCATTCAGCTTGCCTTTCGCGTTTCCCTTGTTACGGTGGAATGCCTGCCTCTCGCTTTCGAGGACCGCCAGTTTCTTGTCCAGCTTCGCCTTTTCCAGCAGGTCGTCGTTGCCTGAAAGGATGGCCACGTATTCGCTGAAACTGCCGCCTCCGTTTTCGTCAATCGCCCCCTCGTCAATGGTACGGGCGGCCAGATTGCGGCTTTTGAGCTGGTTGATGAACACCTGCTTGTTTTGCAGCAGGTTGAACTTGTAGCTGTCCAGTGACTTCTCCACCGCATAGATATAGCAGTCCACCTTGTTGCCGGCGTACTGCTTGGCGATGATATTGCCTTTTCTCACCGCGCGTCCGTTGCGCTGCTCCAGATCGGACGGCCTTCAGGGTATGTCCAGATGATGGATGGCCACGGCACGTTCCTGCGCGTTGACACCCGTTCCCAGTTTCTGTGTGGAACCGAAAAGGAAACGGATGCGCCCGGAATTCATATCCTTGAACAGTTCCTTGCGTGCGTTGTCGCTGTTCGCCTCCTGAATGAACTTTATCTGCTTTTCCGGGATATTATGGTCTTCCACGAGTTTGCGTCTTATCTCACTGTAGATGTTCCACTGGTCGGGTTTATAGGTACTCAAGTCTGAAAAAATGAACTGTGTGCCTTTCTGGTCAAGATATTTATAGTAATATTCCGCAATCTTGGCCGCGCAATGGGACGCCTTGTTTCCCGGACTGTCACCGTACTGCTGGTCTATCAGCCGCATGTCAAGCGACATCTTGTTCGAGTAGTTGGTGGCGATCAGCATCTGTGCCTTCTCCTCCGCTTCGGACAGAGGCTCCCTGTCTATGTAGGTCGCATCCCCGGTTTCGGCGAACTTTATCAGTTTTTGAATGAAAACCTCCTGCTGGGGAGTGGGCGGTATGTGATAGAGTTGCTCGTTGAGTTCCGGTCTGTCAACCCCCACGTCTTCAGCGGTCTTGTAATCGGTTATTTCCGCATAGAAATTGGCGAGTTCCGGCACCTTGATAAAATAGCGGAAACGCTCTTTCTGCACCACCTGGTTGGTCACTGAAAATTCAAAGTCCGTGCTTTTCTTCGCATAGACGGCCGCCCAACCGTCAAAACAGGTAATCCCCTGCCGCTCCATTTCCTTCGGACGGAGATATTTGAAAAGGAGATAGAGTTCTGTCAGGCTGTTGGAGATGGTCGTACCGGACAAGAAAGTGGCCCCCAAATCCCTGCCCGTACGCTCCTGTATGGTACGGATGGCGAAAAGCATGTTCATGGCCTTCATGCTTCCCTCGGGATTGCCCAGACCGGAAACTCTTGCATGGCGTGTATTGAACATCAGGTTCTTGAAATTGTGCGATTCGTCAACGAAGAGGTGGTCGATGCCCATCTGTCTGAAATCTGTAACATCATCCGTCCGGTCCTTTATATCCTGTTCCAGCTTTTCAAGTTTGGCCTCAAGGTTTTCCTTTCTTTTTTCCAGCCCCTTTTTTATCCAGCCGGTCACTTCATTGCCCTGCTGCTCGAATACGGCGAGATTCTCTTCGATGCTGTCTATTTCCTGCGTATATATTTTCTGCTGTATTTCGGGGGACTGGGGTATTTTCCCGAACTGGTCGTGTGTCAGGATGATACAGTCCCAGTTGTTATTCTTGATGTCATGGAATATTCCGACACGCTTCTCCGGCGTAAAGTCCTCCTTGCCCGGATACAGCACTCTGGCATTCGGATAGGCCCTCTTGAACGTGTCGGCTATGTCATGCACATTGCTTTTGAGTCCGATAATCATCGGCTTGTTCGCCAGTCCGAGACGTTTCATCTCAAAGGCGGCTATACACATGATAAGGGTTTTGCCCGTACCTACCTGATGGTCGATTATCCCGCCTCCGTTCATCTTCAGCATCCATACGGCATTTTTCTGGCTGTCGTACAGGGACGGTATGCCCAGCCCTTTCAGGTCAAGGAACGGGAAGCTTTGCAGGGAACCGTCGTAATCGGGACGTACATAGCAGTTGAACTTGCGGTTGTACATGTCCGCAAGGTTCTGCTTGAACTCGGGCAGCTGTTCATTCAGCCAGCCGGTGAAGGCGGAACGTATCTCGTTGATTTTGGTGTCGGCAAGCTGTATGGCCTCCGCATCCCGTACCTTAATGTCATTGCCCTCCTTGTCCTGTACGGTCTTGGTTATGTCGGGTACGGTGTTGTGCAGCGCATGTTTCAGCAGGTCGTTTCCGTAATAGCCTCTTTTTTCCCCTTTCACATAATATCTGTCGGTGATGTTCGCGTTGGTGCTCTCGAAGCTCACGCTGAATTCGTCGATGGATTCCGTATAGTGGATATGGGCCTTTGTCTCGAAGAGGTATCCGGCGAATTCCTCATATACGGACATGGGTATCCACCGTTCTCCCAGGTTGAAGTCAAGCTGTTCGAAACTTATAGGCTCCGGTATGGCTTTCCGAAGGGCCTCCAATGATTTTCTGCTCGCTCCGTCATCGGGATAGTCTCTCAGGTGGTTCTCTATCCATTCTGCTTTGGCGATCACATTGCCAGCTATGAAACGGTCCTTGATTTCATGGCTCTTCATCATGGGATTGTAGAAGATGCGCTCTTCCAGCTGTTCGAGCAGTTCCTGCCTGCCGATGTCGCTGAGATTCTCCATATATTCCAGATTGACCTCGCCGAACTTGTTCAGGGATGCCGCAAGGGCTTCCTGCGGTGTATCCACATGTGTCACCTCGTTGGCGTTGAACGATACGGGCACGGTGAATATGTCCGCCTTCTGTATCTTCCCGTTGACGGAACGCTCCAATGAGAGCATTTCCCGTCCTCCTGCATCCAACAGCAGGAACTTGGCGTTGTCCTTTCCGTTCAGCTCCCTGAACATGCGGTGGAAACGGTCATACTGCCGGTTCAGTTCCTCCCTTAGTTCCGGCTGTTCGGTTTCCGTTTCGGCTTCCGCATTGTAGAGATTGTGGTAGGCTTCACGGAGCGGGATATAGTAGGCGGCCCGGTATTGTTGTGTGACAGTCAGCCTGAGCGGATGGAACTGTACTTCGGGAGTACCCAATCCCTGCAAATATCCGTATTGCTCACCGGCTTTCACGAGAGATCCGTTCTTGTATTCGGGGCGTATTTCTCCGGTAAACGGGCGTGGTTCCGTTTCTTTTTTCCGTTCTTCCTCGAACCGTAGTCTGCGTTCCTGCCATTTCGCTTCCGCTGCCGCTTGTTCCCCGGTCATTTCTTCTTGTGAGACGGCTTCATCATACATGTTCTCTTGCGAGAACAGATTGAACATTTCCGGTTCGTTTCCTTTTCTTTTGCGGGATGCCGACGCTGTCCGGCCCGGTGATGACCGGCTTTCCATCATCTGCACCTCCGCTTCCTCCTCGTCCGCATAGGCGGCAAACAGATTAAGCATGGGTTCATAAGGCTTGGTGGAAAGGAGACTTTCTTTCTGCATCTCCTGCCGGTGCTCCACTGCTGTTGTTTCCGGTGCGACTTCCGGTCCGGTTTTCAGGGCAGTGGAAACGGTGGAACGGGACAGGTTTTCTTCATAAAGTTTCCGGTCAAGATGGTTTCCCACATCTTGGGCCAATAATAGCTTGAGATGTTCGGAAATGGCTCCGATACCCCCTTCATGGATAAAATTCATGGCCGGTTGTCCGTACATGTTTTTACCCATGGATACGGAAGTATGGATGATATGGTCCAAATCGGCATAGCTGTTGTTGATATTGATACTGCCCGATATAAGACGGGTTTCAATAAAGTTCCGTTCCTTTTCGGTCAGTTCCGATTTTCGGGTATTCTTCTGCAATACGATCAGGTCGCTGCCCACTTCCGTACCCGCATCGGTAAACAGATTGTCCGGCAGACGGATGGTAGAAACGAGATTGGCATGGTTTACCAGCCACTCCCTGACGGGACGGTTCTGTGGCGAGTCCATGACGCCCGAAGTCGTGATATAGGCCAGTATCCCGCCTTCACGCAGCGTATCCATACCTTTGAGAAAGAAATAGTTGTGTACGGCAGCGAGTGAGGATTTGCGCACCGGGTCGTCACTCCGGTCAAAGTCCCGGTCATAAATCCTGGTATTCCCAAACGGGATATTGGAAGAAACAACATCGAAGTAGCCGTTATAATAAGGCTGTATGGACTGGAAACCCTCTATGTTCACCTTGCTTTCCGGATAGAGGGATGAGAGTATCCTTCCCGTCAGCCTGTCCTTCTCGAAACAATGGATTTCGGGGACATCCTTCAGAGTGCTGATGAACATGCCCGTTCCGGCGGAAGGGTCAAGAAAACGTTCCGGGCGGATTTCCGGTACCAGCAGGGCTTCCTGCATGGCCGTTACCACCGGTTCAGGTGTGTAAAAGGCTGTAAGGACGGAATTCTTAAGACTTTGGACGTATGACTTGTATTCTTTCTCGTCTTTGGAATACTCACGCAGAAGTTCATGCAGCAGCCGGACCTGGGGAAACAGTTCTTTGTCCGACCTTCATTTTTCTATGTCCGTATCTTTCTCCGCCGGATTCAGGATGCACTTCAGTCCTCCGAAACCCGAATAACCGTTCAAGACCTTGCGTCCCTGTTCTGTAAGACAGAACTCCGGACGCATGAATATCAGTTCAAGTGCGGCTATGTTGTCCGCCAGATGTTGTCGTCTGTTATACGCCATATTGTTCTATATAAGATTGTATGAAACCTGTAAGTTCAACGGTAAGTGTATGACAGGCCGGAGATGATTCAAACCTGTCGTCTATGGAATATTTGCCGAATACCGCCTCTGCGGGTGGCAATACCTTCAGGCAGAAATCCGTCCGTCTTTCGGGCCGTACTTCGGGAAACCACTCCGATACGGCCTCGAAAACCGTATCGAACCGGGAAAAGCGCAAGTCCTGATAGAGAACGGCGTCAGCCTGTTCCAAAGCCTGCCTGACGGATAGGCCGTCACGTATGGCATGTTCGTAAGCCTCTGCGGCACTGTCCGCACGCTCCCGGATGAATGCCTTGTCATCGGCCATGTGCGGATGGCTTTCTCTCAAATAAAAAAGGAGAGCTGACTTGAAGCAGGACAGTTCTCCGTTGTTGTCATGTTGTGTAATCATCATCTGTTGTCGTTGGATTTTGAATGGGGAAATAATTTGTGACATACCCGGTAACCTGAGAGGAAACCGGGTATATGGATTCGGTAAACGTTCCGCCTGCTGCCGGATTACGAGAACGAGAGGCTGTTCTTTCTGGCCTGCGGTCTGGGAGATACGACATGGCGGGCCGTCTGCTTTGTTTCTTGTTTCCTGTCGTTTTTGGGGTTTTCAACCGCCGGCTTGTATTCACGGGCATTGCGTCCTATGAGCAGGTTGTTGCTCTTGTTGCTGAAACGCACATCATCCGAGAACAGCTGTCTGGTCTTGGGATTGCGCATGTTCTCAATGAATACCATGCCGTGATTCTCCAGTATCTTTTTCTGTTCGGGGGTTATCTTGGCTCCTAAAATCGTATCGCTGACCTTCAGCTGCTTGTCGGACTGTTTGAATGCGATGTCCCTTATGGTCGGATCGACATAGGCCACACCGGAAAGCATGGTGTCGTTCTTGCGCTGTATGTCATTGATGGGGACTTCGCCACCTGAAGCGAGTATCTGCTTCTGCTTGTCGTCCAGTCTCTTCCCATAAATGTAGTCCGGGATTTTGATGGCATCCACGGGCATGGTGATGATGCGGTTGGTGGACTCGTGGAAACTGACATAGCATTTGCATACATTTCCTGTAAGCGTGTCCTTCATTTCCTTGATTCCTCCCAACGTACCCGTTTCGGCCAGTTTGTCCTTCTCTTCATCCGTGAATACGCCTTTATAGACCGGCAAATCATATTGGGGCTTGTCCAGACGGGTGAGTGTCTTGAGTTCCACTTTGCCGTCCGCACCTTTCACACACATGAAACAGGCCTCGCCCAAATCTTTCTTTTCTCCGTTTATCTCCTTGCTGATGGGCAGTGCGGTGGAAGTGATTCTTCCTTTGAGAAGTTCTCCCATGCAATGGTTGTTGAACAGAGTCTCCTTGTCAAGACCGAGTGCGTTCAGATCTTTCCACGGCAGCTGGTGCTCATCAAACTTATACCGCCGGGCCAGTTTGGCGATACGTCCCTCGTCGTTGAGTTCGCTGTTTTCTACCAGTTTCTTGCCGTCCGGTCCGGGGTCTTCCCCTTTCCGAATCTGGATGACCGCGTTCAGTGTCTTGTCCAAAACGGCAAGTGGTACAAGGAAGAAACTGAAGCTTGTAGGATTTTGGTACTGGTTCTTGAAATTCGTGAAGAACAGTTCCAGAGGTGTGGTACGGTCCAGTTTGAGAAAACTGTTGTTGTTCTTTTTGTCCGGCGGTACGACTTCGATGCTGCCGTCCTGTTCGTTCATCTTGGAGATGACTGCGGTCTTGTTCGTTCTCTTGTCAAGGACTGCCATTACATGCTCGTCCTGACTCTGCTCTTGTTGCTCTTGTTTTTTCTTAGCCATAAAATTAATAATTTAAGTGATACAATAATTAATCAATATCGGGTAAACCTTAGCCCGTCGGTGCGAATGTAGGATATTAGTTAATAGCATATTGCTATTTTGAGGATATGGAAAATGATTGGCGGTGGTTGGCGTATATTGGCGTTTTACCTCTTATCATCTTTTTTCTTTTAGACTTCTCTTTTTGAAAATCGTATTCGTTCATGTCTTATTCCACATTTATTCTTTTGCGTTTCCATGTATTTTATATACTTTTGCTCAAAATCCATGCTTATGCCCGAATTTGTACAGCTTGACGTTAAAGTTTTTGATAAATTTATCGAAAAGTTTTCAGAACGATATATTAATCAACGTTCTGAAACAACAAACGTAAATATAGATTCGTTAGATAGTTCTCAATTAAGTGATTGTGGCTTTAATGTAGAAAAACTAAAGCAAGTAATAAAAGAGAATGCAGTAGCTGTAGATTTGAAACGCGAACAAGGGTTGGCTCCTACTATTTTGAATGATATATATAGAAGTGATTTAGGTGAATTATTGATGACTTACTATTTTGAGGAAAAAATTGGTGAAGATAAACGCTTTATTATTCCTTTAAAAAACATATCATCAAGAGAACTTGCGCAATTACCTGGACGTAGTTTAGACGCTATTGGTTATCGCATTGATAATGGATTATTCAATATACTTTTGGGAGAAGCAAAAGTATCAGAACAAAGAAAAACTCCACCAGATGTTGTACATATGACGGAGGACTCTATTTATAAGTCTCAAAAAAAACATCATGATGATTTACCAATGGTAATACAAAAATTATCAGATTATTGTCGTAAATTAGGTGCTGAAGATTTTATGACTTTTGCTTGTGCTGTACTTTGCATGAAAACAGGGCAAACAGATAAATATACTTTAACTTTTGGCTGTACGTTAATACGGGATTTTACTTGCTGTGGTGAAAAAGATTATGGTAAGATGCAAACTAATGTCTCCGATTTTAATCCAAATGACGTTCATTTTGTTGTTTTATCATTCACACAGAAAACGATAAGTGAAACTGTTGATTTATTTTATAAGGAAGTACAAAAGACTATTAAACAATGAACCATCAGATTTTAGATAGCTTAATACAAGATGAATCAATACGCTCTTTATTGGAAAAGAGTGCAGATGCGTATTGGCTTTCTGAAATATATGATTATAATCTTGGCATATCAAATAACGAACAAGAAATTCTTGTTCGCTTAGCCGTTCTTTATACAACTCTATCTTTATCTGAGGAGAGTAAAAATACCAAGAATTTGGAATATGCTTATAAGTTACTGCTTGCTATAAAAATAGAAGATTCGAATTATCTTTCATTATTTGAAAAAATAGCAGGCATAGATGAAGTAGATAGCACACTATTATATTATTTTCTATTATCCAGTATTGCATTAAAAGATGATAACACGATATCTGCGCGTATAAATCTTAAAAAATTTTATTCAGATAATATTATTACAGAAGATTGGAAAGGTCGAGTCCTTTCCAAAATTCTATATGCACTTATTCTTCTTATAAGAAAAGATAATGGTTTTGTAGATATTAAGCAAGCATTGCAAACTATTACGGAATTACAATTAGAGCAAGAGAAATTCGAGGAAAATTATCTTCAAAATTTTCAATATAAAGAAGAGGTAAAGGAAGCCTTGTCTCTTTTAGCATTGTACCATACCTCAAAAGCAGTTGTGGAAACGGCACACTATCTGATAGACGGCTATTCATATCCTAAACGTATTGAGAATGTCATTCGAGTCCATATAGATATGGCAGATAAACTTTTGGGGAATACACAAAATCGTTTGAAAGATATTATTAAAATCATCTCTAACGATTTAAAGTCCATTTGTCAAAATTCAATTTGGTCTCATACGGCATTCCAAGATAAGATTAGATTATTATGTGAGAAAAAAAGCCAAAGTGGAATTCTTGAACTGCTTCCTTCTCAACGTAATGCTCTTGCTCAAAAAATGTTAGATGTATATGCCAACGCTACAATACTTCAAATGCCTACAAGTGCCGGTAAAACTTTATTGGCAGAATTTAATATTATCGTAACAAAGTCTTTGCGATCAGACGCAAAAATTATATATGTAGTACCTTCTCGTGCATTAGTTAATCAAGTCTATTATGATTTAAAATCAGATTTATCAGATTTAGGTATTTGTGTCGAAAAGACATCTTCTGCCATAGAAATAGACCCTACGGAAAATGAGTTTCTGACTTGTGACAAGATAGATATTTTAGTATCTACTCCTGAAAAACTTGATTTACTAATCAGGAGAAACCATCCTTCTGTTAATGAAATTTCTTTATTTATCATAGATGAGGCACATACTATTGGGAATGGTCAACGTGGTGCAAGATTAGAGTTGCTAATGGCCATCCTAAAACGAGAAAGGCCTAATGCCAAATTTATGTTGCTTTCTCCTTTTCTGCATGGTAAAAAAGATGTCATGGCTGAATGGTTGGGGGGTGGCAATACTATTCAAATAGACTGGAAGCCTGCAGAAAAGTTGCTTATTGGTTTAAAAAATCATAAGACTAAACATATTGATGAAATAAAATATGAATTATTGTCATCTGCTTATGATACATCTTTTAAAAGTGAGACAAAAGGGGCTTTCAATAATCCGTATAAATTGCAAAGTAGTTCGGAAAAGGACCGTATTCTTGAATTTGCCAGTAAGCATTTTGCGGAAACAGGAAAAACGCAGCTAATTCTTTGTTATGGTAGAGGTACAGCCAATAAGAGAGCGGGGTTCATCTATAATCTGATGAATTCATTTGCAGAGACGGAGGAAATAGCATTAGTTAGAAAATACATTGACGATGAGATAGGGAAAGAAACGACCTTAACAAAATATTTATCAAAAGGAATAGCTATTCATCATGCTGGATTGTCAGACGAGGCCAAACTTTTGATTGAATATTTGATTCGTGAAAAGCAAATAAAATATGTTTGTGCCACTACTACCATAGCGGAAGGAGTAAACTTTCCTGTATCTTCTGTTTTCTTTGATGATTATAGAAAAGGGGATACTGTTCTCTCTTCCAATGATTTTTGGAATATAGCAGGAAGAGCTGGTAGAACTTTAGTTGATAATTTCGGGAAAATAATAATGCCCTTTCATACTTCTAAAAGTGAGGATGTTTTTAAAGGTATTATTCAAAGGAGTTCTGATGAACTGGCAAGTGTATTAGCTGAACTTTTTATTAATGAAAATAGTGTACGCTCTTATTTGTCGAAAGAAAATGGCATTTATGATTTGATTAGAGAGTATTCATCATTTTCTCCGTTGTTTCAATATTTTGTGCATTTACTTACTACTGGACAAAATACGTATGCAATGGAAGTTGAGGATTTGTTTAAGGATTCATTGCAATATTACTTACTTGAGACTGAAGAACAAAAAGAAAGATTTGTCCAACTATGCAAAAGTATATATCAATCTATTGAATTAAAATACAGTGGAACTTTAGGTGCATTACAGTTTGCAGATAAAACAGGTTTCTCGGTTCCGTCTGTTTTGAAAATAATGCGAGAGAAATCACAAAATGATATTATTGCTAATTTAGCAGGATGGCAACCGAATGTCATGTTTAATAAATGCGACAATTCTAATCTTACAGAAAAAATTAAAGTGATAGCTACACTGAAAGAAACAAATTTAGGAACAGATTCTAAAGAGGCCCCTTTCAGTCCAGAGCTAATAGCTAAAATGGTAACAGCTTGGGTTAAAGGAGATAAACTTAATTCTATTTCTTTAATTCATCCCAATTATAAGACTTTGAAAGATGATGAACGTATGACTGAGTTTATGAAAAAGATGAATGACATACGTTTCAAGACTTCATGGGGGTTGAGTGCTTTAGAAGGCATAGTAAAAGGCAATCAAGATGAAATTCAAGATTCCTACATTCCTTCATTAGTTTACTATGGAGTAGATAGTGAAAAACCATTAGCATTAAGAATGCTGGGAATTCCACGGTCTTTATCATTTAGTTTAGCAAATATTATAGATGGAGACTTAAAAAATTTCTCCTATTCTTCTCTAAGAAAAAAAATCAAGGAATTATCGGCATCTGATTGGGATAATTTTAAACCGAAAAAATCAAACTTGACAGGAGATGAATGGAGAAGAATTGTTGAAATTCTTATGAAATAATTCCGAAGACTATATGCCTTCGGAATTGTAATATTTAATATCATACTATCCGTTTTAGGACGTCGTCTGTACCCCTTCATCACCACCTAACAAGTGTTTGAGTTTTGGGTCATTTTCTATGCGGATCAGTTCGTTCTCTACCAGTTCCACAATATCCTGCTTGATTTGCCGGTAGTTGGCCTGTATCTGCTGCTCCATCGTATCATTGCCGTCCTCTTCCAGAAAGCTGCTGATTTCAGGAATGGGTTGATAGGCGGCTGTCTCTTTCTGTACTGCATCATTATCCACTACTATCTGCGCATGGAAAATCTTCTGCTCGATTGTCTCTCCGAAGTTGTCTGCTACGGCACCGACAAACATACCTTGTGAAAGTGTACTGATTTTGCTGGCAGGTATCAGGCTGTCCAGTTGTGTGCTGATGGAAGTGGAAGTGTCACTGCGGTTGATACTCATAGACTCCCGCTTTTGCAGGATTTTCCCGAATCTTTCCGACAATGTTTTGGCCGTTTCACCCACCACCTGGCCGCTGAATACATTGCCCACAGTTGACATGATGACGGCGGCCTCCTTGTCACCATAGTCACGTTTCAACTGGCTGAAGTCCTGAAAGCCCAATACAACCGCCACCTTGTTGCTTCGTGCCGTGGCAATCAGATTGTCCAAACCTTTAAAGAAAATCGTGGGTAACTCGTCAATAATCACACAACTTTTGAGTTGCTTCTTCTTGTTTATCAGTTTTACGATACGGGAGTTATATAGCCCCAATGCCGCACCATAGATTGAAATTCTGTCGGGATTGTTGCCCACACATAACACTTTCGGTTCTTTGGGATTATTAATATCCAGCGTAAAGTCACTGCCGGACATTACCCAATAGAGTTGCGGACTTATCAGTCTGGATAACGGGATTTTAGCACTTGCAATCTGGCCATAGGCTAAGCACCCAGCGCCTTGCCATTTGTTACAATGGTAGGTTT